>OGXD01002156.1_pt1 | contig 12939 bp, 11 predicted proteins | sample 1576211 | NCBI WGS metagenome assembly OGXD01 (sample SAMEA3541470, study PRJEB24748) | human gut metagenome | biome: human gut; feature: human-associated habitat; material: faeces | place: China | collected 2012
TATTCCTATGGGAAAGGTTTTGCAAAACCAGGGAAAATAGAAGTGTTAGTAGGAAAGAAAAAGAGTCAGTTAAAAGTAGTGAAATCCATAAGTAAGAAAAGCGGTGCAAAAATCAATATGAAAAAAGGAACTTACCGCTATTTCAAACTTCGTGCAAAATATGGAGATATAACCGTTGAGTCAAAACCGGTGAAGATAAAGGCATAGAAAAAGGAGGAAGTCAGACATGAAATTATGTATGGGTTGTATGACGAATATAGAGGATAATTGTACGACATGTCCGCATTGTGGTTACGATGAAACGACACTGCGTCAGGAGTCATATTATCTAGACCCTGGAACCGTAGTGGGTGGAAAATATATTGTGGGGCGTGTTATCCGCTATGGTGGATATACGGTTACCTATTTGGGAATGGATGCTGAGCACAACCGGAAAGTGTTTGTAAAAGAGTATCTACCAAGCGATTTTTCAACCCGCGCAGAAGGGGAAACAGAAGTTACGATTTACTCCGGTGATGCGCTTGAACAGTTTGAGCAGGGGCTTACGACATTTTTAAATGAGGCAAACCGGATACAGCACTTAAATGCGGTAGAAGGAATTGCCAAGGTATATGACTGTGTTGCGGAAAATGATACCGGTTATGTAATCTCTGAATATGTGGAAGGGGAAACGTTGCAACAGATTCTTGATGATGGCAAGGTTTTTTCTGCTGAGGAAGCGAAAGCATTTATTGTTAAAATTCTCACCGGCTTATGTCAGGTGCATCCGCTTGACATTATCCATTGTGATATCTCACCGGAAACTATTGTTGTTACGGCGGAGGGAGAGATTAAACTGATGGACTTTGGAGCAACCCGTTATGTTACGACGGCAAATTCCAAGAGCCTTGCGATTATTTTGAAACAGGGTTATGCACCGGAGGAGCAGTATCGAAGCCGTGGCGTCCGCGGCCCATGGACCGATGTTTACGCACTGGGAGCAGTGATGTATCGAATGATTACAGGCAAGGTGCCGGTAGAGTCTGTCGATAGAGCTTTGTTAGATGAATTAAAAACACCAACGCAGTTAGGAATCTCCATTCCGCAAAATATAGAGAATGCGATGATGAATGCACTTAATGTGTATCAGAAAGACCGTACGCCGTCGGCACAGGTATTTTTAGAAGAATTAAACAGTGCTCAGGTTAAGCGGATTCATGTAAAAAATAAGAAAAATGATGTGGGTAAATTCCCGAAGTGGGCAAAAGGCTTAGTTGCTGTGTTAGCCTGTGTGATTGTCGGTGTTGGCGGAGTTGTTACTTACCAGAAAATGACGGATACCATTGACACGGGAGACAGTACGGAAGTGAGAGCTGCCAATATCATTGGTAAGACGTATGGAAATGCGGAAGAACTTGTGAAAAAAGATGGGGTTTCTCTGAAAGTAAATGCCGTTATGTATGACCCAAATCAAGAGGATGAAATTATATCTGTGCAGAATCCGGTAAGCGGAAGAACACTGGGAAAAGATAAAAAGATTCTGTGCTCTTTAGTTACGAGTAAACGCTGTAACTATGGAACGGTGGCGGAAAATATGAATGGTAACGTGGACTCGTTAGCGGCGTATTTAAAACTTAGCAGTGACAAATGTAAAGAGGCAACGGAAGGGTTAGGTGAGGATGCGGTTGACAGTAACCGCCAGAATTACCGGGATGTTTATGGCATAACAGTTAAAGGGAAATTTATTTCTGCCAAAGAGATTCGTGGTCAAAAGAAAGATACCTTTTTTGATTTAAAAGATGTGGATGCCATTTACTATTATGTGAGCCCATATTTTAAGGATGTTATGAAGAATTTCCGTGGAAGATATATTAACAGTGTAAAACTTGCTAAGTACAGAGGTAAGAAATTCATTGGAAAGGAAACTCCTTCTTATAATGCTGCTTATGTATCGTTAGATTCCGCCAAAGGGGTTGGCTATATTGTAAACCAGAATATTGCAGCGGGACAGACGTTTGATGACAGTAAAACAAGTGAACTTCCATTTGATACGGTTTATAAACTGGTTTCCTGGTCAGGAAAAAGTCCGGCAGCGGTAAAGAGTGCTTTAAAGGATATTTCATATAGCTATGATGTGACGATAAAAGGTCCGGAAAGTAATGCGGTGATTACAAATGTATATGCACTTGTGGATGGAAAAACGGAAAAGGTATTTAAAAAGGATGGAAAGTATAAGATTGTGATTGAGACAAAGGCAAATGCAACGCCGGTGCCACAGGCAACTAGTACACCAAATCAGAGTCAATCAAAACCGGTACCGCAAAAACCGACTAAAAGACCAGGTAGTGTGAATGAAAATGGTGGAGTAACACTATAAGATAAACAATTCAAAGAAAGGAATCTTATGAAACGATGTTACGGCTGTATGCAGCCAATAGAAAATGAAAAATTACATACTTGTCCACATTGTGGAGCGTCTTTGGATTTGGAAGCCGTACCGCCGCAGTTTTTACAGCCGGGAACGGTGCTGCAGAACAAATTTATTGTGGGGAAGGCAATTGGTTCCGGTGGATTTGGAAACACATACATTGGCTGGAACGAGACGCTTTTATGCAAAGTGGCAATTAAGGAATTTTATCCCGGACAGATTTGTGAAAGGGATTCGGATGGAATTACCGTTCGACCAAAAGATGCAAAATCGGCTCACCATTTCCGGGCAGGACTTCAAAGCTTTTTGGAGGAAGCAAGGAGTGTTGCAAACCTTCAGGACATCAAAGGCGTAGTGGCAATATATACGTTTTTTGAGCAGAATGGAACCGGTTATATTGTGATGGAGTATTTAGAGGGAATGGATGTAAAATCAATTCTCAAACAGTCCGGTAACAAGAAGGATTATGAGTGGTGCAGAAGAGTTATTCTTACGGTACTGCATACGTTAAAAGACATTCATAAAAGAGGTGTGCTTCATCGTGATATTGCACCGGATAATGTATTTGTCACCAATGAAGGTGTTATCAAATTAATTGATTTTGGTGCCGCAAAACATGCGTCAGAGCTTGCTAACATACGAACAGAAATCGTATTGAAACAGGGCTACGCACCGATTGAGCAGTACAGTAAAACGGCACCACAGGGGCCTTATACGGATTTGTATGCTGTGGCAGCATTGTTTTATCGTATGTTGACAGGAATGAAACCGATTCCGGCAAATAACCGGGTAAACGAGGACTCACTGATTCCACCATCCAGTATGGGAATTGAACTTCCGGAGCAGGCAGAACTTGCTATGATGTGCTGTCTTAATGTGAAGCCACAGTATCGTTTGCAGACGGCAGAGGATTTTATGGAGGCGCTTGGTGGACAGAACTTCCAGCCGGTATATGAGCCGGAGTGGATTTTACCACCGCCGCCACCGGAGCATGGGCGATTGGTTTCACATCTTTTGGCAATGAAAACAGGTACGAAAGTGCTCTTAATCTTATGCGTCATAGGACTGGCAGGTGCGATGGCAGGAGCGGTGACATGGTATGTGAAACAAAACAATGCGAAGGTTCAGACTTCAGAACAGATGAAGGCAATGCCGGACTGCACTGGAAAAAGTTTGGAGGAAGCCAAGCAGTTGTTAAACAATACGGGAATTAAAAATATTTCCGAGCCAATCTATGAGTACGATACACAAAAAGAAGAGGACACGGTAATTGAGCAGAGTGTAGTCGAAGGAAGTGCTGTGTCAGGCGATACATCGGTACAGTTTACGGTAAGTGGTGGTACGAATAAATTTACAATGAAGGATTGTGCTTCTATGACAAGAGAGGATGCGGTTCGCTATTTTGAGGATAAGGGAATTGCAGTGACGGTAGAAGAGACTTATTCGGATGAAATCCCGAATAGGTCACTGGTATCGCAGACCGTTGGTGCGGGAGAAGTGTATACCAAGGGAGAATCGGCTTCCCCGGTTGTGCTCGTTTATTCGGTTGGTAAAAAAAGTGATTACGAGAAAAAAATGCCAAAACTTACAGGACTGTCTGTAAATGAGGCTAAGGCACTTTTGAAGTCGCGAGGAATAACGGTTCCTGTTGTTGTAAAAAGTGGTAAGAATTATTCGACTGTATCAAAAGGAAAAGTGGATTCCCAGCTTCCTGAGAAAGGACAAATCATTAATATCCGGGAGGACAAACAGATTACCTTAGTAAAGAGCAAAGGGGTAGAGCCGACACCGGAGCCTACACAGACACCGGTGCCAAGTTCGGCTACAACAAAGCCCAAAAGCATGAAAAAGAAAAGTGTGAAAAAGAAACCATCCGATGAAGATGAAGTAGATTTTACAGAAGGAGATGCCGATGAAGTTGTGGATGGTTAATGACAGCAGACGGGAGAGTGAAAAATAATGGCAAAAAGACTGGTAGACCCCAATGTTTTATGCATGGGATGCATGAAAGAATTAAATATGCCAAAAGAACCCTGTCCATACTGCGGATTTTATTTGCCGGCGTATCAGCAGGTGAAAAATAGTCTGCCGCCTTATGAGATATTAAATGGTAAATATCTTGTAGGAAAAGTGATTGGTGTAGGTGGCTTTGGTATTACTTATATTGGCTGGGATTTTTATCAGAGCAAGCGGGTGTGTATTAAAGAATATTTTCCAAGACGTTACGCAATGCGTATGAATGGTGAAAAAGAAATTGCCGTTTATAAAGGAAATTCAAGAGAATTGTACCGCCAGGGGCTTAGTAAATTTGTAAACGAAGCAAGAACTTTAGCACATTTTGAGGGGTTGGACAGCATTGTCATGGTAAAAGATTTCTTTTATCAAAATCAAACGGCATATATGGTAATGGAAAGAATTTTAGGTGAAAATGTGAAACAGATTGTAGAACGCGATGGCCCTATGAGTCCGCAAAAGGTCTTTTCAATTATGAAACCGATACTTTATTCGATGAATGAAATCCATAAAGAGGGATTACTTCATCGAGATATTTCACCAGACAATATTATTTTGACAAAGAGTAACAAGGCGGTGCTAATCGATTTTGGAGCCGCAAGGTTTTCAGAGATGCGCGATAATAAAACTATGACGGTTTTCTTTAAAAGAGGCTATTCAGCAGAGGAACAGTATGTAGAAAATTCAGAAAAAGGAGCATATACAGATGTATATGGCGCAAGTGCAACAATATATTTTATGCTTACTGGGATAAGACCGGATGAATCAGTAAGAAGACTGATTCGTGACCAGGTTGTGCCACTTTGGAAGTTTAAAGATATTGATATGGAGAGATACAAGAAACAGGCTATTATGAAAGGAATGGCTGTGGACGCAAAAAAAAGATATTCATCCATGCAGGCGTTGTGCGTAGTTTTGTATCAAAAGAAGAAAAATTTTTCAAGATGGATAAAATTTTGCAGTGTGCTAGGACTCATTTTGTGTGGTGTGATTGTCAGTCTGATAAATTATAAAACACTAGAAAAAGGTGGAATGGTGTCAATACCGGCAGAGGTTGTTGCAACGGCGAGTCCTAAAGTAAGTGAGGTGCCGGTGCCTAAGACATATCAAATGTGTAATGTGGTTGGTATGAAAAGAAAAGCAGCTGTTAAAAAACTTCATGCCCTTAATGCTAAATTGGAAGTTAAGATTCAATGGAAGAACAGTTCAAAAAAAAATAAGGGACACATAATTTCGCAAAAAATAAAGGGTGGAAAAACGCTTTATGAAAACAAACAGTATACTCAGATAATTGTTGTTGGAAAAGGAATAAAGTCGACAGCAACTGTGAAGCCTCAGCAGACAAGGAAACCGGCAGAATTTGATGGCACTCTGCCATGGTAGTTATTAAGGCTTGCCGTCACATAGAAACAATGTTATACTATTTATAATCTTGTAATTATATCACGAAGGGAGGAGTAACAGAAAGCGGTAACAAGGGAAAATACAAGTTTAGAGATTCCGGGAAATGAAATTTTATTAGGGAGGATATTAAATGAATAGAAGATTAACAAAAGCATTTATTGGCGCGTTAAGTTTTGCAGCAGCACTTTCAACAGCAGTTGTATTTAACGCAAGTGATGCTCAGGCGAAAAAAGCCAGTGTAAAGAAAGTTACAGCATCTGCACCATCAGGGAAAAATGTATATGTGGCAAAAGGTAAAAAAGTTAAAATTACAACGACCGTAAAGGTAAAACCGAATAAGAAAGCAAATAAAAAAGTCACTTATAAATCGGCAAACAAAAAGATTGCTACGGTATCAGCCAAAGGTGTTGTAAAGGGTGTAAAAGCGGGAAAAACAAAAATCACGATTACATCAAAGAAGAACAAGAAAAAGAAAACCGTATTAAAAGTTTATGTAAAAAAAGCGGCTGTTAAAAAGGTAAAAATTAACAGCAAGAATTTTGTTTTGTCGGCGGGCGGAACAAAAAAACTGACAGCAAAAGTAACACCTAAGAAAAATGTTTACAAGAAAGTTGTTTGGACAAGTTCCAACAAAAAAGTGGCTACTGTGACATCAAAAGGTGTTGTTAAAGGACTTCGGGAAGGTTCTGCTAAAATCACGGCGACAGCAGTTGAGGGTAGCAAGAAAAAGGCAAGTGTTACGGTGACAGTAGGTGCCGGAATTGCCAGTGTTTCAGCAGTGAGAAAAAATGTGATTCGTGTTATTCTGACTGGGAAAAAAGCATTATCCGCAACTGATTTTCAGGTTCAGATCCGTTCCGGTGTTTCATCTACGAAATATTTAACCAAGCATGTGGAAAGCGTGACAACAAATGATCAGAAGATTTATGATATTACATTAAAAGAGCAGGTATATGCGACAGATTATTTGAAAGTGACAATTTCTGCTCTGGCAACGAATAAATCGGTTGAAATCTATATTGACAATATTTCAGGATATGGAGATGCAGGAAATACAGAGATTTATTATGTCGAATTCAATAAAGACAGAAAAGAGCGCTACAGCAACAATTTTAAAATTGGCAATTCCAATGCAGTAGGGGCGATTACGTATACTTCACTGACAGGACTTCCATCAGGCTTGAAAGCTTATTTTAGCGAGGATAAGACAGAAGTTTTAGTACGAGGTAAATTTGCTAATATCGAGCGTGGAACGACGGCTGTTTTGAGTGGATATGATGAAAAGGAAACCGTATTTACAAAGAAAATTATCTTTGTTGTAGGTTCTGATACTCAGATTGTTACTGTAACGGAGCCTGTTTCAACGGAATTGGCATATCGTCCGAATGACCCAAAAACAATTCAAAATGAAGAAAGTGGTTTTAATATTTATTCTTCGAATATCCGCGAAAAAGTACATGTAGCCGGAGGAAGCGGATGTCTCTGGCTGGGCCGCGTATGGAGACCGAAGAAAGAAAACCCCTAATACTGATTCCTGATTAAAACATTTAATCAGGAATCCCGTGCGCTACGCACACTCGCATCGTGCTGACGCACGCTGCGCCGTCTCATGCAGAATCTGACGCGCCCTCGGCGCTATAAAAAGCTTTTAAAGCTTTTTATCAGATTCTAGTATAAAACGTCCCGCCGGGGACGAAGAAAACCAAACAAGCCCCCTTTGCCAATGCGGCGAAGGGGGCTTGCTTTGTGCCATGGAGAGAATACAATGAACTTTGTGCCTGTACGCCGCTCCGGACAAAACACGTTGCAAAATCCACGCTTCTGTGGTACGATGAACGCAGAGATCAACAAACGGAGGGACCGATCATGGCAAAGGAGCAGCGCTTTGAGCGCGTTTACACACAGGGAGCATTGCAGATCACCGAGATCTGGGTCGACAAGGAGACAGGCGTGAACTATCTTTTCCACGCCAGCGGCAATGCGGGCGGCCTGACGCCGCTGCTCGACCGCGACGGAAAGCCGGTCGTTTCCCCGCTGCTGAACCGCTGATGCGCTATTTTATCCCGGCGTCGGAGCGGCAGGGGAGCTGCTATTTTGAGTTCCAGCCGGGGCGCTGGCGCGGGCGGTTCTGGCTGCCCGGCTCCATCCTGCTCGCAGACGAGCGGTGGGAGGCACTGCGCCTGACGGAACTGTTCGGCGGCGTCCTGCCGGAGTTTGACTATTTCGGCGTCACGCCCGTCTCCCGCGGGCAGTGGGAGCGCATCGCAGCGCGCAGCCGGGACGAGGCAGACTGGCGGGCCGTCATCGACGAGGCCGCGCCGTGGGCAGAGGCCAGCTTTGCGCGGCACGGCGTCATCAGCATTCTGGGCCTGTGAATGGGGGCGCGGCTGTGAAGTACATTGGCATCGCGCTGCTGATCGCAGCGGGCTTTGCGCTCCTGACGCTCGGGCTGGCGTTTTTGCTGTTCCGGTTGGCGTTTGGCGCGCGGAAAACGACCGAAAAGGAAATGTTCGTCCTGCCGGACACGGACCAGTACCGGCCTTATGCGGCGGAGACGCGGCGCATGATCCGCGCGGCCCTCGCCCTTCCCTATGAGCCGGTAACGATCCGCTCGGACGACGGACTGACGCTGTTCGGCCGCTGCTATCCCGCAGCCCCGGACGCGCCGTGGCTCCTGCTGTTTCACGGCTACCGCAGCGCGGCGGAGCGCGATTTCTGCGGCGGGCTGCCGTTTGGCATGGGGATGGGCTGCAATGTCCTGCTCGTCGACGAGCGCGCCCACGGGAAAAGCGGCGGGCGCTGCCTCACGCTCGGTATCCGCGAGCGGTATGACTGCCGCCGCTGGGTCGATTATGTGATCGGCCGCGCCGGGCCGGACGCGAAGATCGTGCTCTACGGCATGTCCATGGGCGCGGCGACCGTCCTCATGGCGGCGGGGCCGGAGCTGCCGAAAAACGTCGCCGGCATCGTGGCCGACTGCGGCTACAGCGCGCCGTCCGCCATTCTGAAGAGCGTCATCCGCTCCGCCCATCTGCCGGTCTTCCCGGTCTATGCCCTGCTGCGCCTCGGCTGCCGCCTCTTCGGCGGCTTTGACCCGGAGGAGGCCTCCGCCGCCGGGGCCATGGCGCACTGCGACACGCCCGTCCTCTTCCTCCACGGTGAGGACGACCGCTTCGTCCCCTGCGCCATGGGGCGGGAGAACTACGCCTGCTGCCGCGCCGCAGATAAGACCCTGCTGACCTTTCCCGCCGCCGGGCACGGCATGAGCTATATGGCCGACCGGGAAAGATACCTCGCGGCCGTTACGGATTTCCTGGGAAGGGTACTTGGAGAAGAATATGGAACAAAAACGACTCACACTTTCGGAATATGACGCCATCGTTGCCTTTGACCGGCTGTGCTTCCCGCAGGATCACTGGACGGAGGAGGACTGGCGGGAGCTGCTGGCGGACGAGCGGGCGGTCTATCTGGCCCTGCTGGACGATGGGCGCATCGTTGGCGACGTGTTCGTCTACAACTGGCAGGGCGAACGGGACTACGGCAAGATCATGAACCTTGCGGTCCACCCGGCGTACCGCGGGCGCAGGCTGGCGGCGGGACTTCTGCGCGCGGCGACGGAGCTGCTGCAGGCGGCCGGGCTGCCGCGGATCTGCGGCGAGACGCGTCTCTCGAATGAGGCCATGCGCCGCACATTTGCCGCCTGCGGCTACCGGCTGACCCGCATCGAGGAGGCCTACTACGATCACCCGCCGGAAAGCGCCTGCAAGTATGAAAGACAATTTGAAACGTAATTCAAAAGATACGCCGCCCCGATTTTCGGAGCGGCGTTTCAGACTGTCAAAAGACCTGCCCAGCCGAAAGTTTCGGAGGGAAGAAAAGTGTGAAAGGGAACAGTCAGGGTTGCCTTTCGCGTTCCATCACCCGCCGCAGCGGCAAAAATGCAAAATAATACTGCAAAAATCCATTTTGCAATTCGGAAAGCAGCTTGGCGAAAAAGCCCAAAGGGACTTTTTTGACAAGCTGCTATGCCTGTTTCATGCGGTGGACTCAGACGTGCCCGGTCCACTCCGGGGCGTCAAGCAGGGAGAGGAGCGTCATGGCTTTGCTCCCTTCCCGGCCGGGCGGAGCCGGAGGGCAAGGCACAGCAGCGAGGCCATGAGCAGCAGTACGGACAGCTCCGGCAGGAAGAGAAAGAAGCCCTCGTAGTCCGAAAGATCCATGATGATGTGCACGAGCAGCGGCAGCCCTGCCAGCAGCAGGAGAAAGATGCGCGTGCGCAGCACGCCAAGCGCCGTCAGCAGGAAGAAAACGAGCACGGCAAGATAGAGGATGCTGCACAGCACCGTGTGCAGAACGCTGGAAAACGACAGCGCCTTATAGAGAAAGAACACGACGAATCCGGCCACGGGCGCAGTCAGCGGCACGATGGTCCTCCGGCCGAACAGGGCCAGCAGCACAGGATAGAGGGCCGCCGAGAAGACCGGCAGGCCGACGAGCAGGAAGATATCCGCCTGCGAGAGCGTCATGGCCGTCGCGACGGGGTCGGCGAGATAGTACCACAGGCGCGCCGCAGCCGAAAGCAGCATCAATGCCATGGAGAGCAGGCACAGCGCGGAGCGCGGCTCTGCCGTAAAGCGAAACTTCTGATTCATAGATTTCTCCGATCAGTTAGGGAAGCTCTGATTCAGAGCTTCCCTAGAATAGGAGCGCGGCCCAGACGCCGCAGACCTCCCGCGCCAGCATGAGGCAGTAAAACGCGCGGTCGTGCGTGTACGACGGGACGCCCAGTGCTTCAGCCCCGGCCCTGCGGGCCAGCAGCTCGGCGCGCAGCAGGTGATATTCTCCTGAGATGACGGCGATCTGCGCCGGGCGCGTGCCGGTCTCGGCCTCGATGAGGTCGAGCGAGCAGCGGAGGTTCTCCTCCGTCGTGGTGGCCTTCGTCTCCATCCGCAGGCGGGCGGGCTCGACACCGCGGGCCGTCAGCCAGTCATACATGCACTGTGCCTCCGTGATGGCTTCGCCGTCTCCCTGCGCGCCGGAAAGGACGGCAATGGCCTCAGGATAGCGCGCAAGATAGTCCTGCGCCGCCTCGAGCCGCTCGCGCAGGGCCTGACTCGGGACGGTCCCGTTCACGCCCGCGCCGAGCACCACGACCCACTGCGCCTCCGGGTCGGCCGCGCCGCGCCCGGCGGAGACGACCCATCCGGCTGTTCCGGCGGCCAGCAGGAGGCCGAGGCAGACGAGGATCAGACCGATGCGCGTCGCCCAGCGCGAAAAGCGGGGAAAGCGCCCGCGCAGTGCGTCCACGATGCCGAAGGCCAGCACGACCCCGGCCGCAAGGAACAGCAGCACGCCCGCGAAGCGGAAGCCGTAGACGGCGAAATAGAATACGAGCCCCAGCGCCAGCAGCGCCGCCGTTGGGATCCAGAAGCGCCTGCGCATCAGAACAGGTAGCCGCGCAGGACGCGCAGCGTGTTGAGCACGCCGTCGCGGTGGCTGCGCTCGTAGCCGTGCGAGGCATAGACGCCCGCGCCGATGAGGCCGTGGCGGATGTCATAGCCCGCGCGGAGCGTGGCCTCGACGTCGGAGCCGTAGTAGGGATAGATGTCCACGGCGTAGTCCGCGTGCTCCTTCTGCGCGGCGGCGATGAGCTTCTTCACGACGTCGTAGGAGTACGGGCCGCCGGAGTCCTTCGCGCAGATGGAGACCTGCCGCTCCGTGCACTGCAGGCCTGCGCCGACGCAGCCCATATCTACGGAGATGGCCTCCGTCACCCCGGCCGGGACCGAGGCGGAGCCGCCGTGACCGACCTCTTCATAGACCGTCACATGGGCGTAGACGCGGCGGGTGGGCGTTTTGCCCTCATCGTGCAGATATTTGGCAAAGCCGAGCAGGATACCGACGGACAGCTTGTCGTCGAGGAAGCGGCTCTTGATATAGCCGCTCTTCGTCACGCGGGTGCGCGGCTCAAAGCAGACAAAGTCGCCGACGGAGATGTCGAGGGCCTTCACGTCGTCCGCGGACTCGACGGCCTCGTCCAGCACGACCTCCACGGTGTCCCAGCTGCGCTTTGTGGAGGCATAATCGCCGTTGACATGGACGGAGGCATTGATAAGCTGCAGCGTGCCCTCGTAGCTGCCGGAGAACTTCGTCACGACGCGGCAGTTCTCTGCCTCGGCGTTGTTGGCGTTCATGCCGCCGACGTTCACGATGCGCAGGCGGCCGTCGCCCTTGATCTCGGCGACCATGCCGCCGAGCGTGTCGGCGTGGGCCTCGAGCAGCAGGGCATCGTCGGCGTTTTCACCGCCGAGATCGATGAGAATGCCGCCCTTGGCCGTCCGCTCCGCCGCAAAGCCGAGCGCGCGGAACTCGCGCAGGACAAATTCCTCCGCCTCGGCAGTGTAGCCCGTCGGGCTGTCGATGGCCAGCAGCTCCACCGCCTTCTGCACGGCAAAATCCACATAGTTTTCCATGAAAAGTACCTCCCACCGCCCGCGCCGCGGGCCTTTTTTGCCATTATACCATAGAACGCGCCAAAGGGAAAGAGAAGAAATTGCGGCGGCTGCCGAGGGTCCAAAAGTCTGTAGGACGAGAGTCGGCATTTCTCACCCAGAAGAATTTCCAAGTACCATTCATGGTCATGAAATTAGATGAACATTCTTTTCTACCCTGCATAGCGGCATCTGCTGATTCATAAGCAAAGTAGTTCGCATGCATAGGAGCACGATTTACAGCATTCACTTCCGGGTCGGTCCATTCTTTGAAGGATTGTGCATTTCCTGTCATGTCCAAGACTGTGAGCAGTCCGGTAATGAGTCGTCTTTTCATGATATTATAAATTATTTCCGATATTTTCAATCGTATTGCTAATTAAAGGTTGTTGAGAAGAGTATGTCACTTTATAGAGCACGCCACCTTTCGCATGGAGTGTCTGGTTATTTAAAACTGTGTTTCCTTCTTCAACAAAGGTACCTTTATCGTTATACTTTCCGTAAATCACTTTTTCAAATGTACCATTGCCAAAATGGAATTCCGAATCACCAGTAGAGTAAACAAGCAAATAACTGCCTTTATCGAGTGCAAATGCCAGAGAGGCATTGTTGGTTGAGAAAGTT
>OGXD01002178.1_pt1 | contig 12854 bp, 7 predicted proteins | sample 1576211 | NCBI WGS metagenome assembly OGXD01 (sample SAMEA3541470, study PRJEB24748) | human gut metagenome | biome: human gut; feature: human-associated habitat; material: faeces | place: China | collected 2012
AGCTTTCTTGCAATGCTGAACCTGAACCTAATGAATTGTACCTTTTACTTTTCTACCCGTAAATCCTGTACCGTTTTTAGTAATAGGATCATAAGTACAATGAACAACAGTTACTTTTCCATTTTCATCTTTTTCAAAATCAACACATTTAACGAAATAAGCATTCATTAAACGAACTTCATTTCCTGGGAACAATCTAAAATATTTTTTAGGTGGTTCTTCCATAAACTTTCCGGCTTTAAGCCAATAGCGAATAGCCTTAGCCATATTGCTTCCCACTCCAAGAGCATCCGCCCCATAGTTTTCAGAGAAAACTTTTGGATTGGCATCTACCTTTGCAAGTCCTTTATTAAGCCACCCCTCACGAAGTGCAAATGTTTCATGTCCTTTAAGTTTAATCGCCATTTTCTTCTCCTATCTGCCTGCTCAAGTTTCATAAATAATTAACTAGTTTCTTTTTATTGCCAAAACCTTTCTCATATAACATCCTGCCGTGTAATGATTAACGCATTCTGTACATCTTACACATTTATTGTCCAGTATTCTATAATCAAGATTACCTTCTTTGTCCTCTTTTATAACTATGGCATTGTGCTTGCAAATACTTTCGCACGCCCTGCACGCCATACACATCTGATATTTTGTAATCTGGCATTTAATCTTATCCTCTGCTGTTTTAAGATTCTTTGCTCCATCTATGTTGCTGTCAATTATTGTAACTTTTAAAGTTGTAGAGCCAATTCTGCCCTGCAATTTTAAAACATCACTAAGGAAGTCCAATTTCAATTTCAGATTCCTTTCCGCACCGTTGTTTAGCGAGCCTACCCACCAGTCCAAACCGCTCCTGCGGGCCACCGTGACATGCTCATTCATCCTTGCCAGCGGAACTCTTATCTCATCCCACGTTCCCGGCACGGTACGGAGCACCTCGAACCCCGGTTGACCTTCATAAGCCTTTGGCGTATCGCACAACGAGGTGAGATGGTTTTCCAAAACCACATACATGGCCAACATATGGCAGCGTGTGCTCATTACATGAGGATTTACATACTGTATCTTGAACTCCGAGCGCGGCAGTGCCCTGAACCCTCCCAGGTGATAGTCCGTCGCTCCCGCCAGCATCCTGGTGAAGGGTATCGCAATGTCATGGTCCGCATTCACCAGCGTGTCCCATTTGCATACTTCATAGTTGAGTGTCCCTTCCCGTGTGAATTCATTCGGATACGTCCTTACCAGTCCGGAAGGCTTGCTCGACCCATGGAACTGTATGAAGAGCCTGTGTCTTGCCGCACATTCCAGTATCTCTTCTTGGATGCGTATCATCTCTTGGTCATTACGGTCCATGAAGTCCACCATGAGTCCTTTTACTCCCCATCCCTCATAGAGCGCAAAGGCTTCTTCGAGTTTGTCGTACAACGGTCTCCAGTGTACCCACAGATGTATGCCAACCCCCTTGCTCCTTGCATATTCCACAATTCTCGGCATGTTCAGGCACGGTATCGGTTTTGTAACGTCCGCATTGGGTCCCGCCCATCCGAAATTGAAGTTGTCATCATAGTACCAAGGAGTCTCCGCATATCCGTAGATTCCATGTGCATCCAAGCCATTGCGTGCTGCAAAATCGATGTAGTACTTGTTTGTATCGAAGTTGTTCCCCGGAGAGAAGGTGCTGTCCGGCACGACATTCCCGTTCCACCATGTGAACGTGGTCCTGCAAGGCTTAATCCATGAAGTGTCTTCAATCCTGCAGGGCTCGTTCAGGCTTGTTAGTATATTCGTCTCCAGCAATCCTCCCACCCGGTCTGCAACGGAGATTACGCGCCACGGTGTGCGGTGCGGGAAACTGTCTGTCTCGACCTTTATCTTCTCCTGCCCGAGTTTTGGCGAGAGCTTTCCCACCAGTCCACCCTTCTCCTTCACCAGGTACATTCCCGCATAGTCCCTTATGGCCGCTTCGGTTATGGCCACTGCCACCCCGTTGTCGAACTCGAATGTGGCGGGCATCTCTATCAGCCTTTTCCTTGCCACCTTGTCATATCTTACATGGCTGTATACCCCTTCGTGTGTATTCACATACCCGGGCAGGTACATGAGCAACGCCATCGGGTTTCCTTGCAAGTTGAACTGTGTCCTTTCATCATACATCACGTATGAATCCCATGCTTTCTGTTCCGGAAATTCATATCTGAATGCTATCCCGTCATCGAATGCCCTTACAACCAGGTTTATCAGACGGCCGGAATCTGACCGTTCCTGCATGGGAACGGTCATTTCATTGCAACGGCTACGTACACTACTTGTCTTGCCGACAATGAGCTTGTATGTCTCATCAATCTTTTTACGCTGCACCTTTCCTGCTTTAAGATTCCTTCCGAACTCTCCGCTATCAAAGCTGAAACCAAGCAAAGAATTTGTTATAAGAGGCTGCTTCCTATAGTCGATGTCATATGAAACACTCTCCGACGTCACTTTCAGAGAAAATCTAAGTTTTCCGTCAGGAGACGATACAGACATTCTCTGCTGTGCAGAAACAGCCATAAAGCAAAATAGTGCAACACACAAAACAAAAAGTTTCTTCTTCTCTGTCATCTTAATCTGTCTTTGATTGTACATCCTATCCTAATTGACCTCAATCCACAATCTTGCCCGAAACATTATAGCGTTTCACATCAATGTTGCCATAAACCACATTCAACACAGGCTTTCCTGCTTTCCATTCAATGGTTCCGAAACCGGTATCAGTACTGATGAAACTTTTGAAATCACCAATCTTAGAATTGATGTACATGGTTTTGTCAACAGCATCATACCGTACTCCTGTAAGCCCCTGCAACATTCCATAGCTTGCCATGGCACGTGCATACCAGTGGCCGCACTCTATCTCATTGAATGGGTTTCTTACTCTTCCATCATATCTCTCACGGCATTCACGGACAATATCCAAGCCCTTTTCCACCTCACCTTTCATCATCAAATGACTGGCAACCTGATATTCGATACCGGTCCAGACTTCATTGCTGTATACAAAAGGCAGTGACAGCATACCACCCTTCGGCCATGTGCAAAGCAATAATCCGCCATCCTTACCACAAGCATACACCGGTCTTTGAGGATTGAAATGGTCTATCAAGTCATGTTTCAGATTGTATTTGTGTACGGCCACCAGATGGCTCCTGACCTTTTCATTGTCCAGCACTTCATCCAGTCCGCATACGGAAGCCATCCACATCCCTAAAATTCCATCGGACAGACAACCGGTACCGTATTGGTATTTTGGCCCTTCTTCCTTCAGCAATTTCAGGGCCTCTTCGGAATAACTTCCCCCGAAAGACATTACATCAACCGGATTGGGAGCCTGAAGCCCTTCCCACTGAATTTTCTGTATGAAATATTCTCCATCGAAGAGTGCAGTTTCCATGTATTTCTTGCCTTTTGACAGCAGGGCCGTATATTCCTTAACGGGCTGCTTCAGCTCCTTGCCCATCTCTATAAACGCAGTCAAAGCTCCCAAATAGAAACTTGTACACATGCCGTCCGGTCCCCAGAACTCGATGTCATAAGTATTGTGGTGCGGCTCTTCAAGATAGCCCTTATGCAAGGGGTCCCATGTACGGATGCAATAGTCAAGACTCTTTTTCACTGCCGGGAAAAGGTCTTTCATCCACTGTGTATCCCCGCTGATACGCCATTCACGGTAAACTTTCATAATCCCGCCCAACTGTCCGTCGGCAGCAGCATGGAAGTTGTGAGGCGGTGCCGAAATAGGCAAGTTGACTCTAAAATTCTGGTGTCCTTCCGTATTCTGGCTTACCCTGAATTCCGTTTCACGCAAGGTTCTTTCCAAAGACGGGAACAAATGGGGCAAAGCCTGTGCATAGTTCCACACATGCGTACAACTTCCGTGACAAGAGCCAAAAGAATCCTGACATCCTTCCCAAGCCCAAAATCTTCCATCCCATTGACGTAATACCGTAGGAGATTTCAATATAGTTAAATTAGCAGCAACAGCCTCCAGTACTTCTGCCGGCAAAGAGGAACTATAGAATGCATCGCTGAACAGCCGGCTGTTCTTTTCCAGCATCGCCTGGTTTGCATCCCAATAGCCGATAACCTCATTCAAACTCTTGAAGCGCTCCGAGTACCAAGGTCTGTAGGTAGCTTCGACATCTCCTTCATCTGCCAGGAATTGTTTTTCTTCTTCAGAAGAATCCACAACCTGCCAGTCTCCCCAACTGTTACTTTCAAAATCGGCAAGTAAGGTGGATGTAGAAGACAAGTTGTAAATATCTTCATTCCTATTGTCTGTCAACACAAACTGGTCGGCCAGAATATGTCCCCACGGGTAAACATCCAAATCAATGACTTTCACAAAAGCCTTCTTTCCTTGATAAGGTTTCAAATCCCATACGGTTTCACTCAGAGTCTCCGTCTGATTTCCGACCGCCGTCTCTACAATCTTTCCGTCTACTACAAGATTTACAGAAGTACGGTCAGCCTGACTGCCTCCACCTACCAGAAACTTCAGATATCTTTTCCCAATATTGAACTCAGGAGACTGAATAATACCCGTCAGTCCATCTCCACCCCTATCGAACGAGTTCAGCAACTGCTTGCCGACAAAGCCGCTCACAGGTTGCTGACCGGAAGCCGTTCCCTTGCAGGGCATTCCCGTAAATGCCTGTCCTACCTTTCTGGCACCACCGATAGAAAGGTTTGAATCGGGCAGATACCAGCAGAAGTTTACCCTGACTGTTTTCGTCTCTCCCGGCTGCAACGCTAACGGAACATAAACAGACGCTCCCGGAGCAGCACCTTTAACCGGTTGCTTATCAGCGATCCGCCCATAGCGAATATTATCCCAAACCACAGTCTGCGGATCGAACCAGGCACCACGGAACCAACAATGGTCTACGACAGCAGCATCATTGTCCACATAAATGGCCAGTCCGCTGTTGTTCTGATCGGATTCTAAAACAAACCCGTTCTTTACTCCTTGAATAGTACCCTGACCATCAATGAAATTTTTGGTATTATAAGAAAATACCGTCTCGATAGCCTTACCGGAAGTATTTGTAAATTGATATTCCAGTACTCCAACCGGCAAACTGGAATTGTCCGCATCCGTCGGAATGAAAGGACTCCAACCCGTAATCTTTGCAGCCAAAGGCATATCCTTGTCTTTCAAATCTACAGTTGCAAAAGGGAAACGTGCCTGGAATACCGCCTCTTCAAAGCGTGGAAGACCGTACGTCTTGTCTCCCCTACCTAAACCACTCTGTGCAGGACCAAATAACTTCCAAGTCGGAACCTGCCCTTCCAATACCTTTGCTCCGTTCTCAACCCCCTTTACATAAATCGCAGCAAAGGTATACGGCTCATTCATCACATCAGGATGGTGTCTGAGAGACACATGCGAAATGGCACCGGTTCCCTCCAAACAGAACATTCCGGCGCCGATTCCCCCTATAGGAAATGCAATCTTATCCAGATATTCCTTTTGATACTTACCGTTAAACTCCCGCCCTTCACTGTTCTGGGACATTGCTTTACCCGGAAACAGTATAGCCACATTAAATAGGGCCAATAAAGTTAAAGTTGATCTTACCATAGTTGAATTATTAATGTTAACGAATCATTATTCTATTTTTCCAAATTTATCAAGGATGCGGTTGTACGCTTCAGCCGCTGCTCCATTTCCCCAATCATAGATTGTAAACTCACCCATACCTTCACCTACCGGATTTGTACGGCCGCCATGCCCGTAATTTTCCATCATGAATCCATAATCCTCTGAAGCAAAGAACGGATGGACTTTTTCCCATTGCTGTTTGGTTTGAGGATTTTCAGTACAATACATCATTACAAAAGATGCCTTAAGTGCAGCATATCCCCGTTCTATATACTCTGGCTTATCAAGAAGTTTTCCATATTGAATGATGAGTTCGGAAAAAAGACTTTCGCGTGAATCATTCCATTCACCATCGGCATTCAACACACCAAAACCACCCAATACATTTACATACATGTATGGCGGCTGCCACGATGCTTGGGTCATCAGCAATTCATCAAGTGTACGCTGTCCATAATCAAGATATTCTTTATTTGAGGTAAGACGATAGCACTCCAGTAAGGCTTCAGCTGTCCAGAACATTGAAAAATTATTCTGTTTATGCATATTGTTCCGCAAAACTTTTTTACCTACCAAGTTATCCGAACCGTAACGAGAACAAGACCAATAGGTTTCAAAGTCTTCCCACTTCCCAACCGGGATAATTTCATGGATAACTGCATTCATGGCTTTAAATGCTGCCCGTTTATACTCTTCCTTATGTGTAAGCTCATACAGTTTAAGTAAAAAAGTAACTGATAAAGATGTTTCAGGAGAAGCATTCAAATGGTTCATCGGCTGCATTGTCTTTAAGTCAAGCCAGCCAGGGAAAAAACCATTTTCATACTGTATTCCAAGTAAAGCCATCGCATAATCTTCTGCATAAGCCAAAAGACGGGCATCTTTTTCTAATTCATCATACCACCGAAGCATCAACAATGCTGTCCAACTCATATCAAGAATATGATACGGAGATTCTTTCGGATTCCAGGTATAAGGATTTCTGTTGGAATTTCCCCAATAATAGGTATTCCACCCCTTGCTCCGATTATACTTTTTACCATCAATCTCTACTTCATGCATTTCCGTACCGATAAGTCCATAGAAAAAACCATTCCTCTGCGGAAATGACAGAGCCAGTTCTTTTGTCAAATTTGCTTTTGCAAGAAGCTCCCTATTACCGGTTCTTCTTGCATATCGATATAATCCACTTGCAGAACGCAATGAACTGAACCATGCCTGATTCCAGATAGAACGAAATTCACGTTCATTAATCTCTCCCGGATAATTAGGACTTTGAGTAACATTCACAATAAATACGGGAGCACCCACTTTTTTCCCATCTAACTCAAATTGCTGCCACACATTTTCTGACCATGAATTAAAAGCCCAATTATAAGTATGTTTCACATACGTTTCTAGGTTCTCCTTCACCGGATTACCTTTCTCATATGCAGCATGCCCCCATCGACTCCACATAAATTCTAACGGCTTCTTAAAAGGATTCCGCAATACTTCCTTGCTATCAGAATACATCAAATAAAAGCCTATTTCAATATCTCCTTTTGGGTAAGTAGTTTCTTGATCACGCTCAAACAGAACGTGTTCGGATACATGGTTATTACACATTCCGAGAATAAGTGTATTAGAGGATGCGTCCATATCCATATACCATCGTACAGGAGTCCCCTTCTGCATAATATCCAAATCGGGGATAAGAATAAGAGTTTGATGATCGTCTGCTACGATAAGGGCAGGAGAACGGAATACATGTTGATCGATGACATTTCTATCAGTAGGAGTAAGATGTGGCGCCCAATGGAATGAAGGTAAAAAATCCGGCTTTACCGCTATACGCCAATCACCTTGTTGAACAGAGTTTTTAAGCGAAAAAGAAAGGTTTATGTACAAAGTGTTGTTATCTATCACTTTCACATGGCTTTTTCCTCTCTCAATTCCTAATAAATCATACTGTATAATATCAATAGCTTTACTAAAATTCTTCGGAAAAACACCCTTATTCAACTCAATTCTCTCTTGTGCATCCCAATGCTCTTGAGCAAAGATGCCTATGTTGGACATTATCATCCAAACAAAAGTTATAATTAATGTGCGTGTGTTCATGATATTATATTTATCAATATAATTAAAACTCTCCCATATCAGCCAATTCAGCCTTCATTAAAAAAACATTATAAGGCATCCACATTGACATCGTAAAATATAAATTATCACCAGTTACCGACAACGGATGAATGTAAGAACCATACAATTGGGCATACTCTCTACCATTAGCAAGCTCATAGGGTTCACTCCATGGGCCAGTTATGTCTTCTGCCGTACGCATAGTTATATTATATCTATCTGCATTGAAATAAGCAATTATCCATTTCTTATGTGTCTCGTTATATATAAAAGAAAGTTCACCAACCTTATCTTCTATTAATACAGTTGCCTCATTTTCATTGCCTTTTATCCATTGATTAGTAAAAGAATTCCAATATTCATAAGCTGTCTTATTCTCAATATCTGTTTCATGAAATCGTGCTAATTTAGCATTGCTATCCCTCCCCGTTTGAGTACCTATCATATAAACATATCCATCTTTCTTAAAGTACCCTACCTGGCCAAAAAAACTATAAGATGAGAAGGTTATATCTTTACATTTAGCCCATGTCAAACCATTATCAACCGACTTATATATTCCCGAATAATTTGTAATCCATCCCGTCCAATTTCTCATATTAAAATAATGTACATAATCTATTCCATTAGCACGAATAGCAGCTGTTGGGATAGAAGTCCAATCACCATTACCTGACGAATCTTTTCCCCCATATACTATCTCGCGGGCATACCCTTTATCATCAGTAGCCATATTGCTGAATGACAATCCATCTTCTAAATCATTATCCTCCGAGAAAGCCAGCACATTACTACGCCAACTCCCTCCGTTAGGTCCAGGATTAGCTGGATTAGGCTTAAAGTCATACCCAAAAGTATCACCAAAGAAAATTCCATATTTTCCGGGCTGCATCTCCCAAATAATGCCAAGATCTGTTCCTCCTACATTCCATTTTGTCGCAGTATTATTAGGACTTGGAAAGTTTTCTCCATTTATTATACTCCCTGTAACACGAGCTATACGAGTAACATTACGAATAAAAAAACCCCAACGGTTATCCACATTCAAAGAGAGCTCTTTTGACATATTACCATCTTTGTAAAAGGCAGCTAATACTAGCCGAAATTTCTGTGGATCTGTTTTTTGGATGGTATAATTGAAAATATAATCAGACGTAAGTTCGCTTTGACTTATCTTAGCTGAATAGCTGTCACCTACACTCTTTCTAACCAGCAAATAATCTATGGCATCAATATCCTTAAAATTCAATGTTGTTGATACAATTTTTGTATCCTTATTTGGAATCAAATGAGTATCCAAAGGTATAATTTCATCAATAGGAATATAAGTTTCAGTTTCTTGTTCAGAAGTACAAGAAACAAATAAAAATATAAACGAAGAGAATGCTATAAATAATATGTTTTTCATGTCTATTGATTCATTTTTCAATTTATCGTAACCAGATAACCCATTCGCCTTATATCAAATATTAAAATAGAGAGTGAGCTGACTCAGAAAAATACCAGTAAAAGCCCACTCTCTATCATTAACTACAAAAATCCTTCTCGAAACTATTCGACATTAACTATTACACCCTCAGAAGTAACAGTAGATGTACGCCCTGTTTCTTGATTTTCCTCAGTAAAAGTACCTACCAATTTAACGATATAGCGATACTTCTTAGCAGGATCAATAGTGAAAGTATGAGAGGTTTCCTCATTTACCAAGGTTATTCTATCTCTATAAATATTATTTTCCACTATTTGAATCTGTACTGAAATAGGACGTCTGAAGTCTTCTGGAATTACTGAAGGAATACTCCAAGTCAATGTCACTGTAGTAGCATTATCTTGAATATACTGCACATTCTCAGGCGTAGGCATGAAATAATTCAAGCCCTTGTCATCAAGCACATCTCTGTCATAGCAGCTGGACAGTGATAACACTACCAACAACATTGTAAAAATGGTTACTATCTTTTTCATAATTTTCTTCTTAATAGTTAAACATTAATATCCCGGATTCTGTGTATAGTTACCCTTTGAATAATTCATTTGTGGTTGGGAAATCGGAAAGTACTCATCACGACCGGCAGTAAAACGAGCATCATTGAACCAATCGAAGCGAGTTCTTTCAATAGCAAAATATTCGTTCATTGTCTTTTCCAACAATCCCCAACGCTGCAAATCAAAGAAACGATGACCTTCGCAAGCAAATTCAAGACGATTTTCCCACATTAAGGCTTTCCATGCAAAGTCCTTAGTCCAATTACAGTTAATACCCGGCTGATAAGTAGCAATATGATAATTCATTGTATATGAACCGTCAGCTTGAGTCAAACGAACCAAACTATTGGCAGCACGAGTACGAATCTGGTTAATATATGGCAGGGCTTCCATTTCTCTATCCAATTGAATCAAAATCTCAGCTTTCCACAGCAACACGTCATCGTAACGAATCATCTTCTTATTCATAGAATTAAATTGCCATCCATCATAAGCAATACAACCACAATCAGGATGTGGCATATCTTTGATGGGTTTCAAGAAACTATAAGTAATCGGATCACGAGTAGCAGTTGAATGGAATAATAAATCAGGATCATACTTCCAAGGCTGTCCAGGAGCTACGATAGTATGGCTAAATCGGGGATCCCATGTATACTTATCAAAGTAAGGCTTAGCGCCAGAATTAACGATATCCAAATTATAAGAACCATCTGAATTTTTAATATATTGACCATAATCATCCTCATTATAATCCTCGAAACGGGGTAAACCGTTTTCATCTGTCTTAAACGCATTAGTCAACGTATAGCTAGCATGGTTAAAGTCACAACACTTAAATACAAAATTACCAGGTTGTGTTTCGGGCCACATCCATGGATGATTCAAACCTTCAGCGCGATTAAATCGTGAAAGCCAACGCATGGGACTTTGTGGAAGAAAACCCGGACGGTTTGTTAGGACGCTGGGATTTCTCTGCCGGTGCACCGGTTGCTTACATTGAAGATGGTACTGACTCCGATCACGAGTTGTTGATGCATGTTTGTAAGTACGACAGCTTCAATGCTACAGAATTCCCAATGAGCAGATTTGAGGAAGCTCCCATAGTAGTACCTTTTAAGTAATCTCTAAATTCGAAGAAAAATGAAAGCAATATTCAAACTGTTTATATTGAACCTCTTGGCTTTGGCATTACTTCCGTCCTGTAGTGATGATGATCAGTCAAACTCAGAACAGAATGATCCCATCAGTGGAAATATTTCTCCGGTAGGTTCATTTGCGGTAGAAGCTACCAATAACGAGAATGAACTTCTGGTGAAATGGACCAATCCCAGTAATCGCGACGTGGATATGGTAGAACTCTCTTACAGGGACGTGGAAGCGAGTTTGTCTCGTGCTACCGACTTCTCGCCGGGACATATCATAATACAAGTAGAGCGTGATGTCACACAGGAATATATGTTGAAGGTTCCTTATTTTGCTACTTACGAAGTTTCTGCCGTAGCTATCAGCAAAGCCGGCAAGCGATCGGTGCCCGAAAGCCGTATTATGATGCCTTATCATGAAAAGGTGGATGAGCCGGAACTGAAACTGCCGGAGATGCTGGACCGTGCACATTCTTACATGACTTCTGTCATTGGATATTATTTCGGCAAGAGTTCCAGAAGCTGCTGGCGTAGTAATTATCCTTATGATGGAAAAGGTTATTGGGATGGTGATGCGTTGGTCTGGGGACAAGGCGGCGGTCTTTCGGCATTTGTCGCTATGCGTGATGCAACCAAAGAGAGCGAAGTGGAGAATATCTATGGCGCAATGGATGATATGATGTTCAAAGGAATACAGTATTTCTGTCAGCTGGATCGTGGAATCCTGGCTTATTCCTGCTACCCGGCTGCCGGTAACGAACGTTTTTACGATGATAACGTATGGATCGGGCTCGATATGGTCGACTGGTATACGGAAACGAAAGAGATGCGTTATCTGACACAGGCAAAGGTGGTATGGCGCTATCTGATCGATCACGGTTGGGATGAGACTTGCGGAGGAGGTGTACACTGGAGGGAGTTGAACGAACACACTACCAGCAAGCACTCTTGCTCTACCGGACCTACTGCTGTGATGGGCTGTAAGATGTATCTGGCAACTCAGGAACAGGAATATCTCGACTGGGCGATCAAATGTTACGACTATATGCTGGATGTATTGCAAGACAAGTCCGATCATTTATTCTATGACAATGTACGCCCGAATAAGGATGATCCCAATCTGCCGGGTGATCTTGAAAAGAACAAGTATTCCTACAACTCCGGACAACCATTGCAGGCGGCCTGTCTCTTATATAAGATTACCGGTGAACAGAAATATCTGGATGAAGCGTATGCGATTGCTGAAAGCTGTCATAAGAAATGGTTTATGCCCTATCGTTCCAAAGAGCTGAATCTTACTTTCAACATCCTTGCTCCGGGACACGCCTGGTTCAATACGATCATGTGTCGCGGATTCTTTGAACTTTATTCTATAGACAATGACCGTAAATATATCGATGACATTGAGAAGTCAATGATTCATGCGTGGAGCAGTAGCTGTCATCAGGGCAACAACTTGCTGAATGACGATGATCTGAGAGGGGGAACGACCAAGACCGGTTGGGAAATACTCCATCAGGGAGCATTGGTTGAATTGTATGCCCGGTTGGCAGTACTGGAACGTGAAAACCGATAGTTGAATGATTCCCGTTCAGGGAAAATAAGAACATAAAAAAGCCATCCCCGGAATAGACGAAGTAGGGATGGCTTTTTTTGTAGTGTGCTTACTATTGTTCGGCAGACTATGTTCCGTGAGTTTTTGGAAGGTTATTCCTTGACAGGCTCAGCCGGTTTGTCTTTGGATGCAGTGTCAGTAACGACTGTATCATTGACAATAGCGGTCGGTGCACTCAGTTCTGTCTTAACAGGTTCCTCGCTCTTGGTTACAGTATCTTTTACTACTGTATCATTAACGATAGCTGTTGCATTAACTTCTGCCAGGGCTGTCGCAGCTTCTGCAGAGTTCTGAGCCTTAACAAGGAATGAACCACCACAAACAAACATAAACATTGCTACTACTAATACTAATT
>OGXD01002183.1_pt1 | contig 12824 bp, 7 predicted proteins | sample 1576211 | NCBI WGS metagenome assembly OGXD01 (sample SAMEA3541470, study PRJEB24748) | human gut metagenome | biome: human gut; feature: human-associated habitat; material: faeces | place: China | collected 2012
TTCACAAAAAGTAATCCGGGCGCTTCTGCTCCCGGATGAATTGCTGCACATCTTCAATTTTCTCGGTGATTTGGCAGGTCGGCAGCGCTGCCAGCGCGGCGTTATGGTACTTGCCGCCGATGCCCGCGCGTTCGTCCAGAATCGCCACCACGCAGGAATCCTGCTCGGTACGGATGGCACGTCCAAAGCCCTGCCGCAGCTTCTTCTGCATTTCGGGGATGATTTCGGCGTTTATGTAGTCGCGCAGATTTGGGTACTGCCGGCGTTCGTAGTCGCTGACCGGGTCGGGAATCGGGAACGGCAGCTTTGCGATAATCAGCAGTGACACCATATCACCAGGAAAGTCGATACCCTCCCAGCAGGAGCCTGCCGCGAACAGTACGCCGTTGCCGGATTGTTTGAATTGTTGGATGATTTTGCCGCCGTTGCGCCATGCCTGATAGGTCGGGTATGTCCACTGACCGTCCGTCAGCGCGCGGACTTCGGCCATTTGGCGGTAAGACGTGAACAGCACCAGCGCATGACCGTGGCAAGCATCCACCAATCGGACGATTTCCTCTGCCATTCGGCGGTTGTCCATTCGCGTTCTTGTGCGCGGTGGAAAGTATAACAGACATTTTTTCTTGTAGTTAAACGGAGAATCTGCTCGGAAATGACGCAGAGGTCGGTAAGCCGCCAGCCCCAAAAGTTGTTCCGTATGGCTGAAATCTCCGGCTGCAGCCAATGTGCCGGAGGTCAGAATCGCGGGTTCGCGGGTGTTCCATAGGGCGCTGCGGAGCAGCTGCGGTACGCGGCTGCTGGCTGCGCAGAATGTAGGCTGACCGTCGGCATCGTAGTCGATGTAGAGGATGCGCGTCGGCACCTCCAAAAGAAAAAGGCGCAGGAGACTTTCGGCTTCTCCCAGCCTGTTCAGCAGGTATCGCGGCACATCCGGCAACCCGCCAGCATTTTGCAACAGTGCTATACAGTCGATGAGCGCAGCGCGGCGGAACGGCGTAAGCACGAACGGTTCGCTCGCTTTTCCTCGCAGCTTGGGAAGTCCCTGCGTGCAGGAGAACGACAGCGTAAGGAACGCCGTCCGCATCTGTCTGGCAAAATCCTTGTAGTGCGCCTGTTGTAATAAAAGGCACAATTCATCCATGTTGTGCGGGGATAAGGTTTCTGTGTACATCTGGCGGGCGGCATCGGGTAATTTGTGCGCCTCGTCCACCACCAGCGCCTGATAGCTGCGCAGAAGCAGCGGTCTATCTTCCTGCCGATGCGAGGCATCGGCCAACAGATAGTTGTGGTTGCAAATTTGGATGTCGGGTTTCATGGAATCCCGCAAATATTGCTGGTAGCGGCAATCCTCGCGCAGAAAGCAATCACGCGGGCAGGACTGCGGCACACAAATGCGGCAGCGGTCATACCGGGAAAGTTCCGGGATATGATCCATGTCCAAAATGTGCGCAGCAATGTTCAGGCTGTTGGTCTGCCGTTTTCTGCTTGGCTGCACCAGCGATGCTCTTTCGGCAAGGCGGGCATCACAGACAAAACGCTCTTTGCCCTTGCGGACAACAGCTGTGATGGGTGCGGTGATGATACCCTCGTCCAGCAAAATAGCGGACAGGTCGGGCAAATACTCAGTAAGGATAGCGTCCTGCAAGGCAACGCTGGAAGTGGAGATAACGATGGGCAGTTTCATCCGTTCGGGGCGATGCATCTGCCAAAGGATACAGCCCACGAGGTAGGCCAGCGTTTTGCCGGTGCCTACGCCTGCTTCGCACAGGGAAATTTCTTTATTATATAGGGTATCTAAAACTTCATGGCAAAGCGCGATTTGTTCCTCGCGCACTGCCATACCGTGCCGGGGTAAAATCTCCCGGAAAATTTTCTCGGCTATGCGGTGGGATTCCGTATAGCCTGTCGGATAGGTTTGCATAGGCTTTACACCTCTGTTTTTCCATCCCGTTTAAAGCAAAATGATGGGCAGCAGGCGCTTGGGGTCCTGCTGCCCACGATTTGCCCTAAACGGCAAAAGTAGATAGTTGAGTAAGTGTGCCACATTTGCCGCCCGCACCCCTGACACCGGGAACATAACAGGCAGGGTGTTGGCACACCCGTTCACTGACTCTGCCGGAGTCTTACTGCTTACAACTCCGGCTCGGTCACCCCCTCTGACGCGGGAGGCCGCTGGCGTATCATTGTACTCTCTCCCACCGCAATTCCGGTTTGCCGGACCGCCCACTGGGGCTTGCCGGGAAAGTAACGTACCTGTTATGCTGGGTATTCGGTTGTCAAGGTGCTGGGGAACGGACTATATCCGCTAAAGAGAAAAGCGTCGGAGAATGGAGTGTGCCGCCATACGATCTTCTTCTATTTCTGCCTCATTGTACTTCCTGCGAAGCCACTCAATTTCTATCGGTTTTAAGTATGCTGTATGAGAATTGGGTCTGCGGTCTATAAGAGAAATTCCTCCATGCGGACCGGGCTTCGTGTCAATTTCGTAAAAGTCCATAAGGTAAACAATATCATAATTGATTGTGCGGAGAGAAACGCCGAACCGTTTCGCAAAATCATCGATGCTATATTTTTTATATGTATATAAAAGCTCAATAATTTCATTGCGGCGTATTTCGACGTCAGACACTCCATCACCTCCTCTCATTTCTCTAAACCCCATCTTAAATGTAATTAGTGCAAAAACCTTGCACTAATTATTTGAACTTTTTGTGAATTTTTGAAGTTAAAAAAACACCGCCGATTTCAGTAAAGGAATCAGCGGTGTTTTGCATTAGAAGTTTTTTATTCCGACTATATGCCAATAGCGGAAAAGTTCCTGTCTCATACAGAAAGATTCAGTGTAAGTTCTTCAATGAAATATCTCTGTACTAGTTTTTCTGCTGTTTGCAATGTATCAGGTACAGCATAAAATTTATGGCAATACCGCACAATTCCCGCCTGACGGCTTAAGCACCGTTCCGGCGGCTGCCGCACCTTGCTCGCCGTATCGGTACTTAGAATTATGCGGTATTGCCTTATATTACTTCACCTATTATTATGTGTATCCTTACCATCTTGCTTTTATAAACTTTTTTCATCTGTTTTGCTTGCGTATCCAGCACAGATTGATTTCTAAGTTGCGGTGTTTTTCTATCCCGATGTTCGCTGCCAAGCGAATAGTCTTACTTCACACCCTTGTCACCAAGGTCTGACAGGTACCGCGCACGGCATAGCTGCCGCTGCCTGCGGGCAGGAAGAAGCTGTCGCCTTTCTTGACGACCACGGTCTCACCACCGCAGGTCAGCTCACCCTCGCCGTCTGTGACGAGCAGCGAAACAAAGCTCTTCTCGTCCGCTGTGTCCTCAAACGCGCCGTTCTTGGCATCCACGATGAAATATTCACCCTGCGCCAGATGGCTGCCGAAGTCATGCTTGACAGGCGGGGTGCGCAGGGTCACGTCCAACGCCTTCTCCACGTGCAGGGCGCGTGGCTTGCCGTCCGCCCCCACACGGCCGTAATCGTACACACGGTAGGTCACGTTGGAGTTCTGCTGTACCTCGGCAATGACAATGCCCTTGCAAATGGCGTGCAGCGTGCCGGCCGGAATAAAGAAGCAGTCACCCTTGTGCACCGGCACGGCGTTCAACACCTCGGTCAGGGTGTTATTCTTGATGCGCTCCTCAAACTCCGCCTTGGAGATTTCATGGTCAAAGCCATAGTACAGGAAGGCACCCGGCTCACAGTCCAGCACATACCACATTTCGGTCTTGCCGTACTGATGCTCGTTTTTCAGCGCGTACTCGTTGGAGGGGTGTACCTGAATGGACAGATTGTTCTTTGCGTCAATGAACTTTGTCAGGATTGGGAACTGTTCAAACTTCTCGCAGTCGGTGCCAAGGCAGCCCGGGTGGGCGGTCACATAGTCCGCCAGCGTTGTGCCGTCCGCCAGATAGCTGGGACCGTCCGGGTGGCAGGAAAGCACCCACGCCTCGGCCAGCGGGTTCAGATCGCTCTTGATGCCAAAGTCACTGCGCAGGCGGCTGCCGCCCCACAGGTAATCCTTGCAGCTGGGAGTCAATTTCAGTATATTCATATGGATCTCCTTTACCTCAAAATCTCATTTTTTACTCAGGCATCTTCTGTTTCCTGTTCTCGCAAAAAATAGCACACAATAAACGCTGACTGTGTCATGCCCAGCCAGAGTACAAACACCGCATTCCAGCCTCGGTTATGCCGCCGATGCCCCGTGCGGTCGCAGCCGCACCAAAATAGGTTATGGCGCTCAGCATAGGGCGCTAAAATTTCCACTTTAAGCAAACCAATTCTCGGCGTCTTTCACAATTTCACATTCGACCTTTTCAGCAGCTTCTCTGTTTTCGGCACAGACAGAAATGTAAATTTTCAGTTTCGGCTCCGTGCCGGAGGGACGCACGACAATGGAGCAGTTATCTTCCAGCAGGAACTTTAGCACATCGGACTTGGGCAGCCCGTCCAGACCATAAGCATAATCCAGCAGCTTTACAACCTTCTTACCGCCAAACGCTTTGATATTGCCGCGGAATGCCTGCATAATGCTCTGCATCTTGGCAAAACCGGCGCTGCCGTCGAACTCGTAGCTGTGCAGGGTGTTCAGGCAGTAGCCATAGGTCTTGTACAGCTCGTCCAGCTTATCCAGCAGGCTGATGCCCTTGGCGGCGTAGTAGCTGAACATCTCGCAGATCATATAGGCACCGTCCACACCGTCCTTATCGCGGACGTAGGAGCCGGTCAGGTAGCCGTAGCTTTCCTCAAAGCCGAACACATAGCTGTCTGCCCTGCCCTGCTTTTCCAGCTTGCCAATCTGCTCACCGATAAACTTGAATCCCGTCAGCACATTGATTGTCCGCAAACCATAATGGGTGGCAATCTGTTCCCCCATATCCATCGTCACGATGGTCTTAACCATGACCGGGTCGGCGGGCATCTTGCCGTGCTTGACACGCTGGTTGCAAATGTAATCCAGCAACAGCATACCTGTCTGGTTGCCCGTCAGCAACTCGTACTCCCCTGCCTTGTTCTTGACGGCGATGCCCACACGATCGCAGTCCGGGTCGGAGGCAAGCAGTAAATCCGCATTGCTCTTTTTGGCATACTCCATGCCCAGTGCCATAGCTTCTTTAATCTCCGGATTCGGGTACGGGCAAGTCGGGAAGTTCCCGTCCGGCTGCTCCTGCTCCTTGACCACGGTGATGTTGGTGTAGCCCATCTCCTTCAGTGTGCGGGTCACAGGCTTCAGGCCGGTGCCGTTCAGCGGGCTGTAAACAATAGCCACATCCTTATTGACTTCTTCGCCAAACAGGACAGACTGATTCTTGACCTCATTCACAAATGCGGTATAGACTTCGTCCGGGATGTACTGGATGTTGCCGCTTGTAACACCTGCTTCAAAATCGCTAGTCTTGACGTCTGCAAAAATGTCCAGCTTCTCGATTTCGGCAAGAATCTCCGCAGCAGCCTCAGTGGTAATCTGGCAGCCATCTGCGCCGTAAACCTTGTAGCCGTTGTATTTGCCGGGGTTGTGGGAAGCGGTGACCATGACACCCGCAGAGGTATGCAGATAACGGGTCGCAAAGGACACTGTAGGAACAGGCATCAGAACAGGCCAGATATTGACTTTCACTCCATTTGCTGCAAACACACCAGCGGCAACTTTTGCGAACACGTCGCTCTTGATGCGGCTGTCATAGCCGATTGCCACAGAAGGTTCTGCAAAGTTTTTCTTCAGATAGTCAGCCAAGCCCTGCGATGCTTTTGCGACCGTGTAAATATTCATGCGGTTAGTACCCGCACCGATTACGCCGCGCAGACCACCCGTGCCAAAGTCAAGGTCACGGTAGAAGGCATCCTCGATTTTGGCATCGTCCAGCGTTTTCAGTTCGGCGGCAACATCGGCATCTGCCGTTGCATTAGCAAGCCATCGCTCATATTCTTTTTTGATGTCCATCTTAATTTTCCTCATTCCATGCGGCTTTTGGCCAGCAGGGCTGCACCGATGACCCCTGCGCGGTAGCCCAGCGTGCAGGCTGTAATGCGGGTATGTTTTTTTTGGGCAAAATCATGCCCGAACACCATGGGCTCCACGGCGGCACGCAGCGGCTTCAGCAGGTTTTCACCCTGGTTGGCTACACCGCCGGACAGCCCGATGACCTCCGGGAAAAAGATGTTGATCAGGTTGGCAATGCCTACCGCAAGATAATGAATATAGGTATCCACAACCTGCTGCGCGGCGGCATCCCCCTGCGCTGCAGCATCAAAAGCCGTGCGGCCGTTCACATCCTCCGGCTTTGCGGCCAGCACGTTCAGCGCACTTTCCGGGTGGGCAAGCCGTGCCTCTTTTGTCATGCGGATCAGTGCGGTTGCACTGGCCAGTGCCTCAAGGCAGCCGGGGCGACCGCAGGTACAGCGCGGGGCATCTGCTGTATCAAGAATTACCATATGTCCGGCTTCGGAGGCAGCGCCGGTGTAGCCTGTCAGCAGTTTTCCATCCAGTACAACGCCTGCACCAACGCCGGTTCCCAAAGTAACGACAACGGTACTCTGTGCGCCTTTAGCGCAGCCCGCAAGGGCTTCACCCAGCGCGGCAACATTTGCATCATTACCAACGGCAATCGGCAGACCTATCTTTTGAGCCAGATATTCTTCCATTGCAAAATCATGCCAGTCCAGATTGTTGGAATACAGCACGGTTCCGCCGTCCACAGTTCCCGGACATCCGACACCAACACCTGCAACGTCCTTTCCTTCTGCCAGCTGTAGGCACAGCGCTGCAATGTCATCGCAGACCGCTTCCGCCGGACGCGGCAGGTTCGTGGGGATGCCGGCTTCGCACAGAATTTCGCCCTCACTGTTCACGAGTGCGGCCTTGATGTTTGTGCCGCCAAGATCTACGCCCAGATACAACATATGCCGTTTCTCCTTCCTTGCTTTACTCTACGGTCAGATCGGCGCGCAGCAGAATATTTTCTGCATTGTCACCAAGCTGCAGTTCAAATTTTCCGGGTTCTACCCGCCATACATAATCAGGCCCCAGAGTACGCAGCTGCTTTGGTCCGACAGTCAGTTCCACCCGACGGCTTTCCCCGGGTGCAAGCGTCAGACGGCGGAAAGCTGCCAGCTGGCGTTCCGGCTTTACGACGGAGCTGAACATATCCCGCACATACAGCTGCGGCACGGCATCGCCGGTGTACTTGCCGGTATTGGTGACCGTGACACTGACAGTGACCGTGTCCTGCGGGTCGATTACGCTGCGGCTCAGGGTCATATCGCGGTAAGCAAACATTGTGTAGGTCAGACCGTAGCCAAACGGATACAGCGGCAGCCAGTCCATCTCCACATAGCGCTTTCCGCCGCCGGGTCGCCGGCTGTAATGGCAGGGAATCTGCCCGACACTGCGCGGGAACGTGATGGGAAGCCGCCCGCCCGGGGCTGCATCGCCAAACAGTGTTTTTGCAATAGCGGTGCCGCCCTGCTCACCGGGGAACCACGCCTCCAGAATGGCAGGCAGATGATCGTTTTCCCAATTCGCCGTAACGGGGCGTCCGCTTTGCAGCACCAGCACCACAGGGGTTCCGGTTGCATAAACAGCCTGTACCAGCTCAAGCTGCCGACCGGGCAGGTTCAGGTCGGTGCGGTCAAAGTTCTCGCCGCTGGTCTCTTCGTTGTCTCCCATGCAAAGAATGGCAACGTCTGCCTTTTTCACTGCTTCGAGTGCTGCAGGGAAATTTTCTCGTCCTTCGCTGTAACCGAAAATTACACGGGCAGCTCGACCGTCATTAACAAACTCAATACGTATCTTATATTCACGTCCGGCTTCAAAGTGGAAGTCCAGCACCTGGTCAGCACTCTTATCCTTGCCCCAGCCGTCAATGAGCTGCTCATTATCCACGTACAGGCGCATGCTGTCCTGCGTGCTCAGACCGATACAACCATCCATAGTTTTCGGCATGATGACCGAACCTGTCCATGCTACGCTGAAACAGTTGGCATCAAGCTCCGAATGTGGCAGCGCAAAAATCCAGTTGAAGTTGACGGTGCGGTCCGTGCGAACCTGCACCGGTTCGCCCTGTAGCACAGACCCATTATAGTAGCGACCTGTCAGACCGGTGTTGCCGTTTTCATCACGCAGCATGGAAGGATCAAACGGATGCAGTGCCTGCCCCAGAAAGTTACAGCCGCGCTCATACAACACCTCGGTTTCGGGACTGACTGCAGCGCGGATTCCGTCCAACACAGAAACCCCGCCTTTACGACCGCGTGTTTCGGTATAGTCGCCATAAGAAACCGTGTCAGCTGCCGGACCTATGACTGCCACGCTGCGCAGATCTTTTCTGAGCGGCAACAGACCATCGTTCTTGAGCAGTACGATGGATTTTTCTGCTATTTTTTCCGCCGTAGCCAGATGCTCCGGGCAGCGCAGGATTGTATCGGCGCGTTTTTCATCCGTATAAGGATTTTCAAACAACCCCAGTGCAAATTTCATACGCAGCACACGCCGACACGCCGTATCCAGCACCGACATCTCCATGGAACCGCTTTCAATCAGGTGGGCAATCGCTTTCTGCCAGACATCATGCGGAAAGTCGTAAAGCTGCAAGTCCACGCCGGCTTCCAGCCCAAGGCGGATGGCCTCCTCCGGCGTTTCGGCAATAAAGTGCCAGTCATACAGGCGGGAAACCGCCGTCAGGTCGCTGCGGACAAACCCCGGCATACCAAACTGCCCGCGCAGGACATCCGTTAAAAGCTCATGGTCCATGGATACCGGAATGCTGTCAATGGAATTGTAGCTGCACATAGCGTCGCATGCTTTGCCGTCCGCAAAAGCCGCCTCAAAGACAGGCAGGCAGTCGCTGAATACATCGTGCCGTCCCATGGTGCAGGGGGCGCAGTTCAGCCCACCCACAGGGTTGCCGTAGCCAACGTAGTGCTTAGGCTCGGCAGCCACGGCGTCCGGTGCCGTCAGGTCTGTCCCCTGCATACCCCGTACGGTTTCGCGCGCAAACTCAGCACAAAGGTATGTGTCCTCACCATAGGATTCTTCCGCGCGACCATACCGTGGATCACGAATCAGATCCATGACGGGGCTGTATGTTTCGTGAATCCCGCAAGCCCGGGACTCTGCCGCAATGGCGTGTCCCATCTCGCGCCCGAGTTCAGGCTCAAAGCTTGCCGCCAGACCAATTTGCTGCGGAAAACTGGTTGCGTTGTTTGTCATCAGCCCGTGCAGAGCTTCCTCGCTAAAAAGATACGGGATTCCAAGACGTGTGTTTTCCATGGCATATCGCTGTACGATATTGGCTTGCGCCGCAGTCATACCGCGCAGCTGCACACTGCCGACACTGTTGTGCTGCATCAGTGCATCAAACCGCTGCATATCCACGGCTGTAACCTTGCCGTTTTCATCCTGCGTTGTAAAATCACCGGAATAGTACTGATCTGTCTGCAGGATCTTTTCTTCCAAGGTCATCCGGCTCATCAGGTCGCGGATGCGCTCTTCTGTCGAAAGATCCGGGTTCTGGTATGGATACATCTTTTTCTTCCTTTATGTTACAGAGGGTAATTTTCGCCCGTTTATAATCAGGTTGGCAAAGCCGCCGACACCTGCCACAAAAAACAGCAGCGAAATGGAGTTGTCCCCCATAGACTTCTCCAACAGGGGCTGGATAGCGGTTCCCACTGCGGCCGATGTGCAGGTGGCAATGCTGCTCATAGCAGCTGTTACGCCAAAGTAAGCGGTTTTGCCGCTTTCAGGGCTTAACGCAAACTGCAGGTTCGTGCTTGCCAGTGCTGCGCCCCCTGCACAGCCCGCCGCAACGACAATCAGAACAGGGGCAACCAAATGCGCAAAGGAAGGGCGCACAAAGGACCAGCCCAGCGTGCAGGAAAGGTTCAGGAATGCCGTAAGCCAGATGACGCGGTTCCATGCAGTGCGGTCGGCCAGCCGCCCCCACACCCAGCTGCCTGCCATGCCCACAACAGCGGACACGACACCCACCGATGTGATGAAGGTGTGGCTGAGTCCCAGCACCCGCAGCTCATACACGGAAAGGAACGGAGAAGCAAAGCCGCCGGTCAGTCCGCCGATGATGCAGTAAAAAAGCAAAGGACGGTAAGCAGGGTCGCGCACTGGGCGCAGAATATCCGCCGGGCGCATTTTGGAGGTGAATTTTACCGGGTTCTCTCTTACCGAAGCAAGCAGAACGGCATCCACCACAGTAAGCGACAGGCTGACAATGCCCATGATAAGAAAGCCGGTATAACCCTGCCCCTGTTCCAGATAATAATCCAATACGCGACCCAGTGCAAGTGTTGCCGCGCTGGAAACGCAAGTTCCGATAATGCTCTTGACGGCATAGAACTGACCGCGCCCACCTTGGGGGGCGATGCCCAAAACCATGTGTTCCAGCCCCGGCGTGACAAGCCCCGCAGAAAAAAAGCCGATGGTATAAAGCACCAGCACCACAGCGCGGGCACGACCGGGGTCCGGCAGAGCCAGCGGTACCAGCAGGATGCTGCTGACCGAAAGCCTGAACACCACACACATAAGCCATATAGCCAGTTTGCGGTGGTGCATCCGTTCAAACACAAAGGGCGAGAAAAACTGCAGTACGCACCCGAAAGACGGTATCATGGCCGCTGCGGCGCATAAGGATACGGACGCCCCAAGGCTGCTCAAATACCCGGCCAAAAAGTTTCCTGTGGCAATGGCATAAATCACACCGGCCACTGCGCCTTCGGCAATAATACGATGTCGTCCGGCTTGCAACTCATCTTCGGTCGGCGTATGCGCCGGAAAAAACAACGGATAAAGCCAGCCCATGGCTTACCTCCCGGCAGGCGCCTCCACGGTTCCGTAAGCGCGTCCGCGGAGAAGATCCGCGTAACGGCAGATTAGGTTTGTCAGAACCGACAGGCTGCTTTCTTTGCTGACCTGACGCCACTGCGCACGGTAGCGCTGCAGCCAGTGTTCCAGCGCGGCTGCCATGGCATCTGCTTCGGGGCCGTGCGGGCAGCCTGCATTGAGCCATGCGCCGATACGGTTCCACAGCACAATGATGTCTGCCGTCTGGCAGAGTACCTGTACAATCTGCTTTTTGCCGGCAGGAAGGTTTGCTGCGTCCGCAAGGATGTCAGTCTTTGCCTTTTCTACGGCGCGGTTGGCATCGTCAATCTTTGTAAAGTCTACCTCAGAAAGGATCTCGGCGCGGGTTTTCTCATCACATTCCATCCAGTTGACGGTATTCCGCCAGTCAAAGACTTCATAGTCCTGCAGCTTTGCCATCAGACCGACAAACTGCCCCGTGGTATCGCCGTAATACAGGCGGGAAACCGCTTCGTTCAGCTCGTCAAATTCCACAGGCTCTGCGTTCCAACCGAACGCCGCGCCGTACAGGATGCCCGGAATCGTCAGGCGCGGGTCATTGACATGACCGTAATCACCCCAGTCCGTGTTCAAAAGACCGATTGCGTGGTACTTGTGTGCGTGGTGGCACATGGTGCGGATGTTCAGGTAAGAATTATACATCAGGGGCATCCAACGATTCCAACCGCATACGCCGGGGCAAGCATACTGCGTAATCCCGCTGGCGGCAATATCCCGGATTTCATTTTCCCGCTGGTGCGGCAGATAACCCCAATTCAGGCAGATGGTTTCTTTGGGCAACTCGGCACAGCTTTCCGGGAAACGCCACATGATGTCGCCCCAGAACTGCGGTGTCACCCCCTGTGCAACAAGGTATTCGCACAGCGCTTTCACATGGCTGAGATACAGGCTGCGCTCGCCCTGCTCCTCGGCAAGAGCCTTGCTGCGTCCCTTGCCCAAATCAAACGTTTCGTCATCACAGATATTGAATTTGCTGCTGCGGAAAAGCGGACGGTATTCGTCAATCAGCCCTTTTACAAAATCCAGTGCATCGGGATTGGATACGTTCAGGGTATGGTGATGCCCTGCATAGGTATAACTGAACGGAATCTTTTCCGAGTCAGGCAGCTCGCAGAGGTCGCAGCAGGTTTTTGTGCTGAGAATGCGATACATATGCCCGAAGGTAGACAGGGAAGGAACGAGTTCAATGTGCCGGGCAGCACAGTAATCATCCAGTTCCATAATCTCCTGCGCCGTCAGCGGCGTATCCTCGCGCCATGCTTCGCTCAAATCACGGAAAAGATAGGTATGCTCAATATAGAGCTGCCACTGATTGATCTTGTAACGGCAGAGAATATCTGCCACCTGTTTCAGATAATCCATCGTCGGGACACGTCCGCGGGAGCAGTCCTGATAATAGCCTCTGTTAGCAAGATCGGGCCAGTCCTCAATTTCCAGCGCGGGAAGTACAGCACCGTGCTGTTCAATATACTGGCACAGTGTCTGCACACCGTTGCAGAGCGCTTCATCGCTGCCGGCTCTCAGTGTGATACTTTCCGGCATAATGCTCAGCGTGTAGTGATTCTGCGGCAAAGTAGTGTCTACCGTCAGCACCGTGTCGCCATCCTTTGGCTTGCCGCGGGTGAACGGCACTTCCAGCCCGGCGTATTCCCGTAGGCAACTCTGCAGCATCTGCGCATAGAGCAAAGCGGCGGGTTCGGTTTTCCATAAGGTGATTTGGTTCCGGTTATCCAGAATGTAGACTCCTGCCGGGTGTTCCATCTTTTGCGGATTAGGTAGAAATTTCATCATCATTACCTCAATATAAAGGCACGAGCGGCGGGCGCATTGCCAACCGCCCGTGCAGAATGTTCGGACTTTGTTTATTTGAGGCAACACCGCACAATTCCCGCCTAACGGCTTAAGCACCGCTCCGGCGGCTGCG
>OGXD01002195.1_pt1 | contig 12750 bp, 8 predicted proteins | sample 1576211 | NCBI WGS metagenome assembly OGXD01 (sample SAMEA3541470, study PRJEB24748) | human gut metagenome | biome: human gut; feature: human-associated habitat; material: faeces | place: China | collected 2012
TGGTGGTATTTGATGGATTCACGGGATTCACCCCCATACAGAACCGCCTGATCCAGGAACTGATGCGGGTGTGCGCGGAGACTATTGTCACTGTGACCATTGGTGCGGAAGAAGACCCTTATCAGATGGACGGCGAGCAGAAATTGTTCCATCTGAGTAAAAAGACGGTGTCGGATCTGGTGAAGCTGGCGGCGGAGGCAGAGGTGACACGAGGGGAAGATGTATTTGTAAAGGGCGGTCCCAACCGTTTCACCGAGGCACCGGCGTTATGTTATCTGGAGCAGAATCTGTTCCGCTACCAGTATGAGCCTTATACGGAGAAACAGCGTGAAATCTGTATGTTCGAGGCACTTTCTCCCAGGGAGGAGGTCCATCAGGCGGCATTGTATATCCGGAAGCTGATCCGGGAAGAAGGACTTACTTACCGGGATATTGCTGTGGTCATCGGAGATCTGGAGGGGTACGCTTCCTATGTGGAGACGGAATTCGGGCAGCTGGAGATTCCCTGTTTTCTGGACCGGACCAGGGGGATTGTCTTAAATCCCATGATCGAATACATCAAAAGCGCCTTGCAGTTATATATCAGGGATTTTTCGTATGATACCGTATTTCATTTTTTGCGCAGCGGCATGGCGGATATCTCCAGAGAGGAGATCGATGAACTGGAAAATTATGTGATCCGCACCGGAGCGAGAGGGTATCGTACTTACAGCAGGCTGTTTACCCGCAGGACGGAAGAAATGCAGCAGGGTAGTGGGCAGGAAGACACAGAGCGGGCGGAAGAGACCCTGGAGCGTCTGAACCGTATCAGACAGCAGTTTGCGGATACCGTGGAGATTCTGCATATGGCTCCCCGGGCAAAAGCCGGCGAGTATGTGGATCACCTGTATGATTTTCTGGAACAGAACCAGGTACAGCAGAAGCTTTTGAATTATCAGCAGCAGTTCGAGCAGGAGGGCGACCTGGCAAAAGCGAGGGAATATGCGCAGATTTACCGATTGGTCATGGATCTACTGGATCAGATCTATGAACTTTTGGGGGAGGAAGAAATATCGTTACAGGAATTTGCGGATATCCTGGATGCCGGATTCGGCGAGATCACAGTAGGTACGATTCCGCAGAATGTGGATCGTATTGTGGTGGGTGATATGGAACGGACCCGCTTAAAACAGGTTAAAGTATTGTTTTTCCTGGGGGTAAATGATGGAAACATTCCGAAAAATGCCTCCAAGGGCGGCATTATCTCCGATATGGACAGAGAATTTTTAATCGAATCCGGAACAGAAATGGCACCGAGTCCCAGACAACAGATGTACATTCAGAGACTGTATCTGTATCTGAATATGACGAAACCCTCAGAACGGCTGTATCTGTCTTATGCCAAGGTAAACAGTGATGGAAAAGGAATCCGTCCGTCTTACCTGATCGATACGGTACGGAAGCTTTTTCCGCAGCTTGCTGTGAAATATCCCCAGAACCGCAGCCGCTTAGAGCAGATCGAGGGCAGACAGGAAGGTGCCAGATATCTGGCGGAGGAACTGCGGGAATATGCGGACGGAACGCTGCGGGAAGAGGAACGGCAGGATTTTTATCTCATGTACCGTGCCTATGAAGCAGATCCGGAGGGCAGAGACCGTCTGACGGCGGCAGCATTTAGAAGATATAAGGAGAGCGGTCTGTCAAGGATCGTGGCGAGAGCATTGTACGGTAGGCAGCTGGAGAACAGTGTGAGCCGCTTAGAGACCTATGCTGCCTGCGCATGCAGACATTTCCTGCAATATGGCCTGTCTCTGCAGGAGAGAGAAGAATTTGGCTTTGAAGTGTCGGATATGGGAAATGTGTATCATGCGGTACTGGAGAATTTCGCAGGAAAACTTGCAGAATCCGGTCGGACATGGTGGGATTTTGATGAAAATTTTGCAACTCAGGCCATCAAAGAAGCAGTGGAAGGTTATGCTGCGACCTATGGGGAGACCGTTCTGTACAGTTCCGCGAGGAATGAATATGCTATTACCCGGATGAGCAGGATCCTGACCCGGACGGTGCTGACCTTGCAACAGCATCTGAAGCAGGGAAGCTTTCAGCCGGACGATTATGAGTTGTCCTTCCGGTTTGCGGAGGATCTGGACAGTATTCATGTGGATCTGTCTGAAGAAGAGAAGATGCACCTGCAGGGACGCATTGACCGTATCGATGTATCGGAGGATGCGGAGCATGTCTATGTCAAGGTCATCGATTACAAGTCCGGCAATAAGAAATTCGACCTGGCGGCATTATATTACGGCCTGCAGCTGCAGCTGGTGGTATATATGAATGCGGCAATGGAGCTGGAGAGCAGAAAGCATCCGGATAAGGAGATCGTACCGGCGGCACTGCTGTATTATCATATTGATGATCCTACGATAGAGACTCCGGTGGAACTGACCCAGGAGCAGATCAACGAAGAGATTCTGACAAAGCTTCGCATGAACGGTGTGGTGAACAGCGATCCCGCCGTGGTGGAACGTTTGGATCGATTTTTACAGGACAAGTCCAAAGTCATTCCGGTGGAAAAGAAAAAGGACGGAAGCTTCAGCGCCAGATCCGGAATCTTAAGCCGTGAGGAGCTGCAGGTGGTATCTGCTTATGTGGATACGAAGATACGCCAGATTGGCAGGGAGATCCTGGACGGTAAAATAGCGGCAAATCCTTACGAAAAAGGAAATGAGGAAGCATGTACCTATTGCGCCTATAAAAAGGTCTGCGGCTTTGACGGCAGTATTCCCGGATATGAGAAGAGGCAGCTGGAGGATCTGGATAAGCAGACGCTGATGCAGCGGATGCAGGACACAATGGAATCGTAGGGCAAAAGGTGCCCGGTGGGAGTGCCTGTTCATCAGAAAGCACGAAGAAAAGTGCCTGCCGCATGTAGAAACAGGGTGGCAGGATAGAGATAAGATAAAGATAAGATAAGAGAATCAGGAACAGAGGTAGTATATGGGAATGAAATTCACCCCGGAACAGCAAAGGGTAATCGAACTGCATAACAGTAATATTCTGGTATCGGCGGCCGCGGGAAGCGGTAAGACGGCAGTGTTGGTGGAACGTATCATCCGCATGATCTGTGACGGAGAACATCCGGTGGATATAGACAGACTGCTGATCGTGACATTTACCAATGCCGCCGCAGCGGAAATGCGGGAACGGATCGCCGCGGGCATCACTGCCAGACTGGAGGCGGATCCCGGCAACGAGCATATCCAGAAGCAGTCTGCGCTGTTACATAATGCGCAGATCACTACTATCGACAGCTTCAGCCTGTTCCTGATCCGGAACCATTTTAATGAGATCGGTCTGGATCCGGATTTCCGCGTGGCAGACGAGGGAGAGATCAAGCTGCTTCAGCAGGAAGTACTGGCGCAGCTTTTAGAGGATGCCTATGCAGGGAATTTTGTTCCGGAAGAAGCTCTGACATCCCGGGAAGGTTATGGTAATGAAGGAACAGTTCCGCAAATGGAAGCACTGGAACAGTTCCATGCCTGTGTGGAGTATTTCTGCCCGGGAGGCAGGGAGAGCGTGCTGGAGCAGCATATTCTGAATCTGTCCCGGTATGCTGGAAGTTTTCCCTGGCCTGCGGAATGGCTGGAGGAGCGCAAAAATGACTATGCCGCAGGAGATATGGAAGCACTGGTTCGCAGCGATTACGGAATCTATCTGACAGAGCGTGTGAATCGTGTCCTGCAGGGATGCACGGAGAAACTGCGGGAAGTAAAAAAACTGTGTGAACTGCCGGACGGCCCATATATGTACGGAGAACTGACGGAGGCAGAGATCGAGCAGCTGGAGAGACTGACATCCTGTAAGGATCTGAAGGAACAGGCGGCCAAAGTTCCTGCGGTGACTTTCGCACGGCTCCCTTCTAAAAAGGACGACAGTGTGGATCCCGCCAAACGGGAACTGGCAAAGGCAATCCGAAACAGTGTGAAGGATACCTTAAGTGCCCTTTCAGAGAGCTATTTTAAGACCCCGTTAGAACTGGCGGTGGAGCAGGGAAAAGCCTGCAGAGAGCCGCTGCGAATACTGCTTGATCTGGTGTTAGAGTTCGACAGAAGGCTTCTCGCAGCCAAGCGGGAGAGACATCTGATCGACTTTTCCGATATGGAGCATTATGCGCTGCAGATCCTGTTAAAGCGGGAAAAAGTGGAAGAATCCGGTGGCACAGGGACGGATCGTACCGAAACGAAATATCGGATTGTGCCAAGTGACGTTGCAATGGAGTACCGCCAGTATTTTCAGGAGATCCTTATTGATGAATATCAGGACAGTAATCTGGTGCAGGAGTATCTGTTAAGCGCTATCTCCGGGGAAGAAGAGGGGCGTTACAACCGCTTCATGGTAGGTGATGTAAAGCAGAGCATCTATAAATTCCGTCTGGCGAGACCGGAGCTTTTCCTGGAAAAATACGACACTTATCAGGAGACCGGGGATCTGTGCCGGATCGATCTGGCGAAGAACTTCCGAAGCCGCATACAGGTGGTGGATGCGGTAAACGATGTATTTTCCCGGATCATGAGCAGGGAGATTGGCGGTATCGCTTACGATGACAAGGCGGCACTGTATCCAGGGGCAACCTATCCTGCCGCGGAGGATCCTGCGTATGGCAGTGAAGCTTTACTGGTCCGGAAGCCGGAAAAGGGAGAGCGCGAAGAGAGCGGCACAGGGGAGCAGCATGCCGAGGGTGCGGGAGTCCTTGTGGATTACGATAATGTACGACAGTTGGAAGCGCTCGCCATTGCCGCCCGTATAAAACAGCTGAAGGGCAGTCTGAAGGTGATGGAGAAATCTACGGGAGAACTGCGTCCGGTGCGGTATTCGGATATGGTCATCCTGCTTCGCACCACCAGCGGCTGGGACGAAGAATTCAAAAAGATACTGGAACAGCAGGGAATCCCTGTCTACATCACATCTAAGACCGGATATTTCGGGGCGCTGGAGGTGCAGGAGCTGTTGCAGTTTTTACGGGTGCTGGACAATCCAAGACAGGATATCCCGCTGTTTGGCGTGATGCAATCCGTCTTCGGTGGATTCACCCAGGAAGAGATCGCGCAGATCCGCAGTGGCGGGGAAGGGCATTCCAGAAAACGGATGACGCTATATGAAGCACTGAAGGAAGTAGCACAGAGCAGTCGGACGGTGGAAGAGGGAGAAGAAACAGAACTTTCTTTCAAAGCAAAAGAATTCTTACAGCGTATCGATCACTACCGCAACCTGACGCCTTATACCTCCATTCGCGACTTGTTGCAGCGGATCCTGGATGACTATGACTATCTGAATTATGTGACTGCACTTCCCACCGGCAGCAAGCGGCGTGCGAATGTAGAGATGCTGCTTACGAAGGCATCCGCTTTCGAAAAGACCAGTTATTTCGGACTGTTCCACTTTATCCGTTACATGGAGCAGCTGGAAAAATATGACGTGGATTACGGTGAGGCGGATACTCTGGATGAAAATGCCGATGTGGTCAGGATCATGAGTATCCACAAAAGTAAGGGACTGGAATTCCCGGTGGTATTTGTCTCCGGACTGTCGAAACGCTTCAACATGCAGGATGCAAACCAATCTCTCATCGTGGACATGGATCTGGGAGTTGCGGTGGATTATGTAGATTCCGTACGACGTATTAAAAATAAGACTCTTCGCCGGGCAGTCCTATCTGCAAAAATGAAGGAAGATAATCTGGCGGAGGAATTGCGTGTGCTCTATGTGGCACTGACCCGTGCCAGAGAAAAACTGATCTTAACCGCGGTATTGGACAAGGCTGACGAAAAGTGGGAGCTGGCGCAGATGACCGGACAGGAGAGGCTGACTTATCTGGATTTCTGCGAGGCGGGAAGCTATATGGATTTCCTACTGCCGATCCTGCCGAAGACGGGAATCGCGGTGAAGACACTGAGAACGGAGGACCTGGCGGCAGAGGAACTCGGAGAGCAGCTGCGCATGGGCGATCGCAGAGAACAGCTGCGGCTGATAGCCTGTGGAGAGACACCTTTGACCGGGGACCCGGAAGAAAATGAGCGGAAGCTTATGCATCTGCGGGAGCGTTTTGCTTATCAATATCCACATCCCGGGTTACAAAAGCTGTATACCAAAACAACAGTGTCAGAGTTAAAGATCGCAGCCATGGCGGAAAAGGACGAGGCGGCATTCCATACCTTTGAAGAAAAAGAAGTGGTTCCCTATATCCCGGGATTCCGCAGAGAGCAGGAGAAGGTCAGCGGAGCAGTGCGCGGTAATGCGTTTCACCGTACCATGGAGCTTCTGGATTTCACATATCTATTCACAGAATCCGGGCTGTTCACCGGATGTCCGAACAACTATGAGGAATATCGCAGAGGACTGGACAAGAATCGGTTACAGAACCGACTGGAAGAATTCTTACAGCGGGAAACGATATCTTTACGCCTGACGGAGGAATATGCCAAAGCAGTCAGTCTGCCGAAGATCCTCAATTTCCTGGAGCAGGAGCTGGCATACCGCATGTGGCGTGCGCAGGAACAGGGGCTTCTATACAGAGAGCAGCCCTTTGTGCTGGGCATTGATGCAAAACGCCTGGATCCGGACCTGCCCGAGGGAGAAAAGGTGCTCATTCAGGGTATCATTGACGTCTTTTTCATAGAAGACGGCGAGATTGTTCTGCTGGACTACAAGACCGATGTGATCGACTCCCTGGAAGCCCTCTGGAACCGCTACAACGTCCAGATTCAGTACTATGAGGAAGCGTTGACGAAGCTGATGCAGATGCGCGTGAAGGAGCGGATCCTGTATTCCTTCTATCTAGAAAAGTATAAGTAAAAACTCAAAATTAACGAAATGGAAGATAAAATTCGATATAAGTAAATGAAATGTTGATTCTTTCCGCGGAACTTGTTATACTTATAATGGAAACGGAGGTTGAGATTATGTATGCTATGGAATTTGCACAGGTCGGAGAGAATATACAGCATCTTTTGGATGAGAGACGTATGACACAACAAAATCTTGCGGAGGCATTGGGAATTTCCAAACAAGTCGTGAACAAGATTATAAAGGGGAATAAAGCTATTAATGTAAAGGAAATTGCAGAGATAGCACAGATACTGGGAGTTTCGGCGGATGATTTATTGATGGTAAGAGATACGAACACTGCACCTGACAGCTTAAGCTTTATGGGAACGGTACAGGATGAGGATACATTACAAAAGATCAACCGGATCAGAGAAGCGATCGATGAAATCCATATGTTGGAAGGGGTATTACATGACAAATGAATTGAATGAACTGGAAGTAAGAGAGATCAAGAATCTTGCAAAGGAAAAGTTGGGACTTTGCAGTAAAACGAATGATATTATCGGAACACAGATTTTTTCCATACTAAGTATGTATGCACGGGTAATCTATTATCCCCTGGGACAGGAGGCTCCATGGGGATTTACCCGAATCAGCGGTTCCAGAGACGATGCAGCTCTGGAAAAGCCTTTTGTAGCTATTAATTCGTCTATTTCTATGGATCGTCAAGTCTTTGCGGCAGCGCATGAGTTATACCACATCTGGTTTGAACAAAATCCTGATATTTTACCGGCAGATTTATTAAATGAACAGAACAAAGAAGTGAATGAAAAAAAGGCAAATCGGTTTGCAGCAGAATTTTTGGTGAGTGAGCAGTTGCTTTGTCAGGAAATTGAACTTTATCAGATACAGGAAATTACAATTAAAAACATTTTGCAATTGGCCGCTTTATTTACTGTTCCTTACCGAACCATGGTAAAAAGACTGTATGAGATCAGACGGATTACACAGGCACAGCAGATAATCTTTTTAAACGAGACAGAAGAAAACATTGAGATATATTCCAAAAAATATTCTATTCCAAAACAGGCGGCAGATGAGCGGGTAACATTGGATAATCTCACGGAACTTGCGGTGGAAGCTTATGAAAAGGGATATATCACTTATGAAAAGCTGGAATATTTATTAGAATTCAGTAATCTGATTCCGGCGGATCTGGGAATAAAAAAGAAGGATTCCTAATATCGCTATCTTTATGATATTTTACCGATGGTTGCGGCACATATCTATATGCATACGCATGCACAGGGGGAGGTTATGATGCCCTCTAGTGCCATACAGCAGTTAAATGAACTTATTGCAGAAGGAAAAGTAGTCCTTGTAAATGAATGTAATCTTAAAATGGCAGATAAGGCAGTGTATGCTGCAACTTATGAAAATCTTGTCAAAGTGATGATAGATTCACGCAGACCTAATAAAAATAAGGGAGAAGTATGTTCTCTGGCGTATGCAAAGGCAACCGGAATTCCGGTGTTTGCGACAGATGAAATGAATCTCCAGCCAATCATTGATACACAGTTGAACACGGGAATAGATGATATTACCTGTATACGAATCGTGGACATTATTGAAAAGGCATATCAGGGTGAAATCGCAGTACCGAGAAAAGTATGTAAGGCACTTTGGATCATTTGCGGAAAACTGAAGGAAACATTCGACCGGGAAATCTGGCCGTTAGAATAAAAAGGAGATATCCATAATGGATATCTCCTTTCAGACTGTAGACAAAGCTCCTTCCTGTGAGGGAGCTTTGTCTACAGTCTGTTTATTTATCGTTATCTTCTCTTTTCCGAATCATGCCTCTTACTTTTTATAGTACCATCTTCCTGTATAGGGTGCAAGTCGTCACTGATGGTTCGTATAAATAATTTTACGCGTTTTTGCTGTTTTTTTAAAGGTGCAAGATTTGTATAATTCCGATAATTGTAGTATACTGTAGGAAAAGAATTTTCGTAACACATCAGTTCACCATGTATTACAGAAAAGAGGTTATATTTCAAATGAAAAAGCAAAGCAAAGTAACCAGTCAGTCTGCCATGCTGCAGCAAAACACAAGATCAACCTATCGGATACTGATCATCAGCATCGTTATGCTGATCCTGTTCATCGGATCCAACATGTATCTGAGCCGGATCAATTCCCAGCAGCTGGAAGCTACCATGTATCTGAACCAGTATCGTCTGGGTTCCAAGACGCTGACCGCTGCCGTACAGTCTTACGCAGTCACCGGAGACCAGACCTACTATGACAATTATATGAAGGAATTAAACGAGGACAAAAATCGTGACATTGCCTGGGAAGGTCTTCAGAAAGACGGTCTGACCGACAATGAATGGGCACTGTTAAACCATATTGCTGAAATGTCCAACGGTCTGGTTCCTCTGGAAGAAGAAGCCATGGATAAGGCCGGTTCCGGAGATACACAAGCAGCTATTTCTTATGTATTTGGTGAGGAATATGAATCTACCGTACAGGAGATCACTGCAACCACAGATAATTGTATCAATGATATCCAGGCACGTATGGCTCAGAAGCAAAATACTCTGAATCTGATAATGATCACTACCATGGTGATTTTCATTCTCTGCTTCCTGACCATTGCCCGCAAGATTGTCACCACACTGACCTTTGCAAAACAGGAACTGCTGATTCCCATTGTAAAAGTATCCGAGCAGATGAAAGTACTTGCGCAGGGACATTTTGACAGCCGTCTGGATCTGCCGGAGGATGACAGTGAAGTCGGCATCATGGTGCAGGCCGTTCATTTCATGAACGACAACTTTACCAAGATGATCACCGAGATTTCCGAGATCTTAGGTCAGATGGGTCAGGGCAATTACCGTGTAGAGCCTACGGAAGAATATGTCGGTGACTTTGTACAGATCAAGGATTCCATGGTGAAGATCATTGCCGATATGAAGAAGACACTGTCCACCATTCAGGTCAGCGCACAGGAGATCGATGGTGGTTCCGAGCAGCTGGCACAGGCAGCTACCGATCTGGCAGAAGGTTGTACCGCACAGGCCTCCAAGATTTCCGAAGCATCCCAGATGATCGACGCTATGGCAAAGAGTATTGAAGAAAAAGCCAGAGTTGCACAGGAGACCGCAGATATCTCCAAGCAGTCCGCACAGACGGTTGCTGATGGCAATGCCAAGATGCAGGAACTGAAAGTCGCAATCGGTGAGATCAGTAAATGTTCCGAGGAGATTCGTTCTATCATTCAGGTCATTGAGGATATCGCTTCCCAGACCAACCTCCTGTCACTGAATGCCTCCATCGAGGCTGCCCGTGCCGGAGAAGCAGGCCGCGGATTTGCTGTCGTAGCCGAGCAGGTCAAGAATCTGGCGGAACAGTCCACCGAGGCTGCCGGAGAGACCACAAAGCTGATCGAGAGCACCATCGATGCTGTCAACAAGGGAATCGCCATTGCAGAAGAAACCGAAGCCAGCATGGATCAGGTAATGGAAGAAGCCGAGGCTTCTACCAAGCGTATGGTTGATATGGCACAGGCCCTTCAGGCTGAAGTGTCCAGCGTCCAGCAGATCGATGAAAACATCGCTCATGTGGCCGGAATCGTGGACAACAACTCCGCATCTTCTCAGGAGACCGCCGCTGTCAGCGAAGAACAGTCCGCGCAGGTACATACTATGTTACAGCTGATGCATCAGTTCCAGATCTAGTTTTCAGAATGATAAAGCCTGAGTGCTTCTAAAGAAGCCTCAGGCTCAGACTGTAGACAAAGCTCCTTCCTGTGAGGGAGCTTTTCTTGTGTCATGACTGCAAAAATTATGTACTTACAAGCATATAAGAAGTAGTGAAAATGCCGTATTTACGGGACTTTTCACTACTTTTTTGGTATAGTGAAAGTATCAAAATAAAGGCGGTGTTTCCTATGATGACACAATCTGCTGTGCCTGATTGACCAGACAATCGACTGGAGTTTTATCTAAGATCTTGTGATCGATAAATACAGTGCAGACAATGGCCGCCCCAGCATGGATCCGGTCATGCTCATTAAAATTCCATTCATCCAGTATCTGTACGGCATCCGAAGTATGCGCCAGACAGTAAAAGAAATCGAAGTCAATGTCGCATACCGATGGTTCCTCGGTCTGGAAATGATGGACAAGGTTCCCCATTTCTCTACGTTTGGCTTCTGGAGTGCTGACCCAAAGCGTTTTGTCTACAGTCTGAAAGGAGATATCCATAATGGATATCTCCTTTTACATACGAATGAAATTATGCGGTGATCACAGTGCCTGCCTTGCCCTTAATGGCATCCTTGACATGATCCATGGAGGTGATCAGTACTTTGCCGGCAGGAACCTTCTCCAGATAAGAGATAGCTGCTTCAATCTTGGGAAGCATGGTGCCTTCCTCGAACTGTCCTGCTGCGATCAGATCCTTTGCTTCTGCTACGGTGAGAGTCTCCAGTGCTGCCTGATCCTCCTTACCGAAATTCTTATAGACATAGGGAACTGTGGTCAGGATGATCAGCTCGTCACAGCTTAGGTCGGAAGCAAGCTTACCGGCGATGGCATCCTTCTCGATGACTGCGGAAGCACCCTTCAGCGCATGCTTCTGCTCGATCACGGGGATTCCGCCGCCGCCACAGGCGATAACTACCTGATCTGCGGCTGCCAGCGCACGGATGGCTTCGATCTCTACGATATCGATAGGCTTGGGGGCAGCAACGACACGGCGGAAGCCCTTGCCGGGATCTTCCTTGACATAATTGCCCTTCTTTACTTCAATCTCAGCATCTTCCTTGGACATGTAACGACCAATGACTTTGGTGGGCTCATAGAAAGCCTCATCATAAGGATCTACCGTGACCTGGGTGAGGATGGTGCTGACCGGCTTGGAAATCCCGCGGTCCAGAAGCTCGGCACGAAGAGAGTTCTGGATATCATAGCCTACATAACCCTGGCTCATAGCGGAGCAGACACACATAGGTGCGGGGGTATAGTCGATGTACACACGGCGTAACTCGGTCATGGCCTTATGGATCATGCTGACCTGCGGACCGTTACTGTGGGTGATCGTCAGCTGATAATCTGCTTCCACCAGGTCTGCCAGTGCCTTGGCGGTTACTTTTACCGCATCCCATTGCTCGGTAGTGGTATAGCCCAGGGCATCATGTCCCAGAGATACGACAACGCTTTTTTTGCTCATAAGATTACCTCTCTATATGTATTTTCCTAAGAATTTCTTCGTCAAAAGATGTTATCAGTATAACATATTTTCTCCAGGGTGTATAGCCATTTCTATACAATGAAACCTTCCAGAATCGTAGTCAGCTCTTCTGAGCGGGCTGCCAGTGCGGAAGTGGCTTTGTCCAGATCCTGAATGGCCTGCAGCTGTTTTTCGGCAGCAGTCTGTACATTGGAGGACCCGGCAGCAGTTTCTGCGGATACTGCGGAGATACCGGAGATGGCGGACAGAGTAGTGCTGCGCTGGTGCTCCATTTCCGTCACGCCTGCATTGATCTGCTGCAGGAATTTCAGAAGCTCTGTTACCTTGGAATCTATCTCACGGAAAGAGTCTGTGGTACTGCCAACGGACTGGTTCTGATCCGCTACAATACCTTTGGCCTGTCTGGCAACCTGCGTAGCTTCGTCAGTGGTAATCTCAATCTCTTCGATGATCCGGGAGATCTCACCGGAGGAGTGCAGGGACTGATCCGCCAGCTTCTGGATCTCCTGAGCGACCACTGCGAACCCTCTTCCGGATTCGCCGGCTCTGGCAGCTTCAATGGAAGCGTTAAGGGACAGGAGGTTGGTCTGCTCTGCAATCTCATTAATGGCTTCAGTGATGGAACCGATGGCTTTGGATTTCTCGTTCAGCCTGCCGATGGTATCTACGATGTTGGAGGTGATCTGC
>OGXD01002197.1_pt1 | contig 12720 bp, 15 predicted proteins | sample 1576211 | NCBI WGS metagenome assembly OGXD01 (sample SAMEA3541470, study PRJEB24748) | human gut metagenome | biome: human gut; feature: human-associated habitat; material: faeces | place: China | collected 2012
TTCTGACGGCGCGGCATTGCTGCGCTCGCCGCGCTCAGGGCTGCTCCTTTTTTAGCCCTCTGCTGTGATATAGATTTCTTCTGCTTTTTGCTGGGCGGAGATGAGAATATCTTTGGCATCACCCAAATTCTGTTTTTCCAGCTTTTCCAGTGCGTCTGTGATTGCATTGAACAGCAAAGAATACATTTTGTCGTAATTTGCCATGTTGTCCATCACCTTTCTTTTAATGTTCTCTTATTGTAAAGTGATATCACTTAGAAGTCAATAGACTGCATACTTTTCTGATCGAAAACCATACAATAAGCTAAAGATCAAGCAGGAGGCTGTGTATGGCAACGAACAAACGGGTATTTACACTTCGTTTATCCGACGAAGTGTTTGACAAAATCGGCGTGCTGGCCACAAGAGAGCATCGCTCCATGACAAATTACATCGAATACGTTTTGCTCAAGCATATCAATGACATCGAGGCAGAACAAGGCGAGATCAAAGAAGAAAACGACCGCTGACGCGGCCGTTTTTGTCGTTATGCGGCGAGCGCAGCAATGCCGCCCCCGCAGGCAGTCCGCCGCCGTACTACCGTCACTCGCGCCCCACGGAGTAGGGCGCGGTTGATACCGGTAACGATTCGCAGGGACTCGTGGCGAAGCCACGTACACCGCACTTACATTGCGCAGCGCGTGCAGCTCTTCAAGATCAAGGCTGGCAATGTAACCTTTCTCTTGGGGGTTCAAGGGGGATATTCTCTTTCGAGAAAGAGAATATCCCCCTTGATTCGTGCAGCGCCACCGGCGCTGCCATCCCCACTGCGCTGTGCGCAGAAAGCAAAAAAAGAGGGCCGCGCTTTCGCGCAGCCCTCTTCTTATGCAGGTTTAGCAGCCGCAGCCGTTATTGCAGCCACAGCCATTGTTGCAGCCGCAGCCACCGCCGCAGCCGCCGCAGGCGAAGATCAGGATGATGAGGATCAGGATCCACAGGCAGCAGCCGCCGCCAAAACCACAGTTATTATTGCACATAAAACGAACCCCCTATGAAGATTGAAACCGCCCGCGCGGCGGTCTCAATCCATAGTATGGTGGGAACGCAAAAAGGTGTCAGCCGATGCGCGCAGAATTTACCATCGCGCGGGAAGCGCGGTAGGCCGCGTCGGAGAAGACACCACGCGCGATGAGCGTGTCGCTCAGCTTGCTGCCGCCGCTGACGTTCGTTTCGAGTGCGTAGTAAGAGAGATATACGACGTCGGCGCGCAGGAATGCGGAGGCGCGCAAAGCGCTGACCTCGCCCGCGGTCAGGACGCCCGCAAAGTGCGCGCGCTCGGGCGCGTTGGAGATATCAGACTGCGCGGTGGAGCTGTAGCGCAGTGCGCGCAGCAGAAATTCTGTGTACATCTCCGCCGATGCACTCATCGTCGTGCCGAATGTCGTTGGGCCGACGCCGTTGGTGTAGCCTTTGGAGTAGGCGTAGGCCGCGTAGGGCAGCGCCCAGTCGGGCACGTCGGTAAAGGGCTGGTAGGCCGTGCAGGTCAGCGCCTCGCTCTCCTCGCCGAGAAGACGAATGAGCATAATGAGCGCCTCCATGCGCGTGGGGGCCTTTTCGAGGTCAAAGCCCTCGCCGTAGCCCGTGTCCGACCCGCGGAAGAGCGTGAGCGTTTTGAGCGAGGCGGCCATGGCCGGATAGTCGACCGAGGAAGAGCTTGCGATGGAATAGAAGCCGCAGTAATTCACGACCGCGGTCTTGCCGGTGACGGTGAAAAGCGCCGTCGTGTCCTCGGCGACGAGATAGCGGTGATTTTCCGCGAGCGCCGCGCCGCTTTTGACCTCGCTGCCGGTCGTCACGTCGACGACCGCGCCGGAGGAAAACTGCACATTGACGCTGCCCGCCAGCACGATGACCTGAAGACCGGTCGTGCCGGAGAGAATGTCGCCCTGCTTGAGGCGCGACTCGGTGAAGACGTCGGCGCGCTGCGCGCCCACGTTGGCCTCGGCCGCGGCGATGGTCGAGCGGAGCGCGGCCTCAGCCTTTGCATACGCCGCCTGATCGGCCTTGTCGAGGGCGGCGTCGATGGACGAAGTCGCCTTGGTGGTAAACGTTGTTTGCAGATAGTTGAGCGAGATCAGCGGGTCGCTGCTGCCTCCCCCTGCGGCCGTGGCCGCGGTGGCGAGCACCGTCACTGCGAGGAGCGATGCGAGCAGGGCAATGGGCCTTTTCACGGTTTGGCTCCTTCCTCCTCCGCCTCGGCGGAGGTCTTGGAGATGCGGTAGCTCAGCGTGAGCAGACTGTCGGCAAAGTGGACGTCCTCGGTGAAGACCTCGCTGCCGACGTGCAGCTCTGTGTTGGTGAAATTCCAGATCCCGCGCACGCCAAGCACAACGAGCTGCTCGGCGACCTCCTGGGCGATGTGCTTGGGCACGGTCAGTACCGCGACGTCGGGATGGCACACGGCGAAATAGTCGCCGATCTCGTCGAACGAGCGGATAAGCACGTTGTTGACGCGCGTGCCGATGAGCGTGGGGGAGACGTCGAACGCGGTGTCAAGCAGAAAACCGGTCTGCATGAAGTCAAAGTTGCGCAGCAGCGCGTGGCCCAGGTGGCCGGCGCCGACGACGACGAGGCGGTGCTGCTCGTCCACGCCGAGAATGTGACCGATCTCGGTGCGCAGCTCCAAAATGTTGTAGCCGTAGCCCTGCTGGCCGAATTCGCCAAAGCAGCTCAGGTCCTGGCGGATCTGCGAGGCGGTGATGCCCATGCGCTCGCCGAGCGTGCTCGACGAGATGCGCACGATGCCCTTGGAGTGCAGATCGTCGAGATAGCGGTAGTAACGGGGAAGACGCCGGACGACAGCGTCGGAAATTTTGCGTTTTTTCATAAGGAACGATCCTTTGTTTTAGGATACTGCAATTATACGAGCGAGAGAAGAAGTTGTCAATTTTTTTAACGATCTTTGACGAAATTTTTAGCTTTACAGAAGTGGAAAAAGTTGCTATACTTACTTTGTTAACCCCTGCGTCCCAATTTAATATGCGCCCGTAGCTCAGTTGGATAGAGCGTTAGACTCCGACGTTTCAGGTGTCTCCAGTTGAGATATGGCGCAAAGCCTTGCCGCACCTGCGTTTGCGGGAACGGCAGAGAAAAAATGAGTGGTCGTTGACTACTATTTGACGACTATCGCAGAAACCCACAACCAAATATGTGCCCGTAGCTCAGTTGGATAGAGCGTCAGACTCCGACTCTGAAGGCCGCTGGTTCGAATCCAGTCGGGCATACCATAAGGTGGCAACAATTTGGATATTTTAAGCGCAACGCTTAGAATACCAAAGGGTTGCCGCCTTTTTTTATTTCAAATTTTGCACTCAGGAAAAAAGATATTTTCGCGTTATTTTGGTAATCGGGGGGATTCGAACTCCCCCTTTCACAGATTCAAAGGCAATATCCTGAGAAGCGCCCTTTTTGCGGGCGCAGAATAGAGCGTTTTTCCTCAAAATTTCATACGATCTTTCAGGCGTCTGTTTGTTGGTTTCGTCGGAGCCATCAAAAAGACGCCCTTTTTCATTTCCAGACGTCAAAAAGGGCGTCTCTGCCTGATTCATCAACCGGTCGGAGCATTTTTCTATGCTCCGGCTTATTTTTTTGCAGGAGGAACACAAAATGGACAGTCAAAATGAAACGGCACAGCTCCGTTACCTCGAAGAGACCAGTATCCGCCTTCGCCGCATGGATTTTGAAACCATGCCCGCGGAGGATCAGCAGCTCCCCGTCAAATGGAACGGCAGCGACCTCTGCCGTATCACCGGCAAGGGCAGCGTGTACTATCGCCGGGAGGATAAGCTGATGGTTCAGGAAGATGCCCTTGTAAAAGCCAATGCAGTATTGCAATAATATATGTGACCATTATCAAAACCGGGGCTGTAGCGAAATAAAATCGCTACAGCCCTTTGCTTTTTTATGGACAATTTAGCTACAGTTTCTCGAAAGAATTCGCAAATTTGCCATTCTTCCAGACGTTTATCCAAACATTGCGCGGAAACGCGCCTGTGCGGTGCGGCCCGCGTCGGTCAGGCCATCACGGTCGCCGAGCAAATAGGCGACGATGCGGGAGAACATATCGAGGTCGTAGCTGTCGGTGAGCGAGGCGCGGTAGGCGCTCAGCCTTTCGAGCGCGCGATCCTGCTCGGTGTCGTCGTATTGACCCAACCAGTTGAGGAAGCTGATGCCGCTGCTGCTCATCACCTCGTTCAGTCTGCCGCCGTCCAGAGCGTCGGGGCGGAGGACATTGTTTTTCGCCAGCAGCGCGGTCAGATCGGCATAATAAGCGGGGCTGCCCGTGCTGCAATCGCCGCTCATGCTGCCCTCTAAAATGCGCCGTGCGCCGCCGTCCATAAGGCAGACGATATAGGGACCGTCCAAAACCGTGTCGCCGTCCAAAACAGCCCAGCCGTCCTCGTCCACCTCTGTGCCGCCCGCAAGCACGATTTTTTCCGGCTTTTGCGCGTGGTAATGCTGGCTGAAGCAATAGACCTCCGGCGTCAGACCCGCGTAGCGGGTCTCCACGTCGAGGAAGGAGACGCTCGTGTACCAGTCGTCGTACTGCGCGGCGCTGCCCGCAAGGGTGTCGTACCGCTGCCGGACAAGCTGCTTTGCCCGCGCAGCGACCTCAGCGGGAATACTTGGGTCGGCAAGCGTCGCGTCGGCGATGTGGTCGGTGTGGCTGCGGTCGGGCTTGTAGAGTAGCAGATTTTCACCGTCGAAATAGAGATAGCGCGTGAAGTTGACCCCATCGCCGGGAGCGTTGCCCGCAGACAAGCCGCAGAAGAGGACCGAACGGCTGTCGGGAGCGGCGGATGTGTAGTCCCACCAGTTCAGCTCCTGCCACGCGGCGGTGATGACGGACTTGAGGTCGACGCCGTAGAGCTGACCGCCGCGTTTGTAGTAGATCGCGGGGAAGTTGGGAGAGCTGTTGATGATCTCACACACGCCGTCGCCGTCCATGTCCACCTGTATGAGCCAGTCAAGGGAATCGGAGGGGATGCGGCGGTCGGCAATGCGCTGCGCCTTCCCTGCAAGGGGAATGGTCAGCCACGGCTCCCGCGCGGGAAGGATGTCCGTGAGCGGCGTCGGGTCGACGGTCTCAAGGTCTGGCAGCAGCGTAGGCGGGGAATGGAGGGTGTTGATACACGCCATCAGCGCGGGACTGTCAATCCAGAGCGTTTGACGGTCGCTGGGATAGCTTGAGGAGAGCCCCGGCTCAAAGGTGGGATGCAGGAGCCGCACGCAGTCGAAGCCGCAGAAAAAACTGTATTGTGTACCGTCCCGCATATTCACCGTGAGCGTGTAGTATGCGGAGTCTCCGTAGCCGCGCTGCGTGTAAAGCTCTGCTTCGGTGAGGGCGTTGAGGGCGGGCACGAGCTGCGCCGAAAGTGCGGTCAGCTCTGCATCGACGAGGAAGCGCGAGCTGCTGCCGTCGCGGAATTGCAGGTTAAGAATGTCCTCTGCGCGCAGAGCTTGCGCCCAGTGCAGAAATTCGTCGACGACGCTGCGCTCGGCCTCTGTCAGATTGTTGGGGAACGCAGGCTGGGATATTTGCTCCGGTGCCGCTTCGCCGCGCAGATACGCGAGGAATGCGTCGATTTCCTCTTGACCGGAGAGGACCTTGTAGGATTTGGCAGCGTCCCTTGTGCCGATGTTCAGCGAGTAGACCGCCTCCGTGCTCCCCGGCGCGTCATACTCCCGAATGAAGTTGATGGTCAAAGGCTCGGCAGTGCCCCCGTCAGCGTCAGGCAGCGTAAGGTAGAGCGTAGACCACGCGGGGTTGACGGCGACTGTTTTCTTCGGATGCGCACTGCCGATGCGAACGAGCGCAAGATGTTCGGAGAGACATACTGTCCCGTCGGCGGGGGTATATCGCGCATCCACATCGGGCCGCTCCTCCACATAGGTGCAGGTCACTTCCGCATCCCAGAAATCACCGCAGACCGCGCTCAGCGGACGGGAGCTTCCGGTGAAGCTCACCGCGCACACGAGCGCCGCGAGCGCGACAGCGACGAACACCGCCGCGGTCTTCGCCTGCCGGTTCTCCGCAATGCGGGTGACGCGCTCCTTGAGACTCTTTTTACCGCCGGTCATGGTCGTCGCGCCGAGGAGCGGGTTTTGCGGCTTGGTGCACACGGGCACGAGCGAGAGCAGGGCTTTTCCGTAGGCGGTGCGCTCGTCCGCGCCGAGCGCGCGGAGCGTCCCCTCGTCGCAGGCAAGCTCGCCGTCCTCGCGCGAGAGCACCGCCGCGAGCCACACGAGTGGGTCGAACCAGTAGACGGTCAGACACAGACCGCGCAGCAGCGACCACAGTGGGTCTAAGTGCCGCGCGTGGGTCTGCTCGTGCGCGAGCACGAAGCGTAGCAATTCGGGCGAGGCGGCCGCCGCGTTGTTGAGATAGATGGCGGGGCGCAGAACGCCGAAGAGGCACGGCGAGGGCAGCGCGGACACGAGGTAGACTGGATAGCGGCAGCCCTCGACGCTGTAAGGCGTGCGCGCCTTGCGTAGCGCGCGGGCAAAGCGCAGATTGGTGAAAAGGAACCACGCGCCCACGATCAGCATACCGGCGTACCAAACATAGGTGAGCGCTTCGGAGAGCGCGACAGCACGGTAGGTCGGTGTCACAATAGAGTATTCGTCGGCAGGGGCGCTCTGCGCTGCGTCGGACGGCGGAGACTGCGGGTCACCCTGCGACTCCTCGCCGGACAAAAGCTGAGCGGGGTGGCGCTCCGTACCGTCCTGCATGTACAGGACGGGCGTTTCCAGCCGCTTTTCCACGGCGGTCTGCACCGGCTCAGCGGCAGAGAGCACATTGTGTGCCAGCGTGCCGACATTCAGCGGCACAAGCAGCCGCACGAGCACCAGCGCCCAGAGAGTGTACTGCATGCGGCGCGAGATGGTGCGGCGGAACAGCCGCCGCAGTGCCAGCAGCGCAAGGATCAAAACAGAGGAAGTGAGCAGAATTTCTTTCATTTTGAGTTCCCTCCCGCTTGCTCCAAAATGGCGGACAGCTCGTCGATGTCCTCGCGCGTGAGCGCGCAGCCCTCGACCATGGCACTCATCATCAGCCCGAGGCTCCCGCCGTAGACCTTGCCGAGGAAGCTCTCGGTCTCGGCGCGGGCGGCGTCGCCCTGCTTGACGGCGGGGGAAAACTGCTTGGCGCGCGCGCCCTCCTCGTGGCGCACCGCGCCCTTGGCCTCCAGCCGCGAGAGCATGGTGATGACGGTGTGCTTCTCCCAGCCGGTTTCCTCTCGCAGGGCGGCGGTGAGCTGTGTGATGGTCTGCGGCGCGGTTTCCCAGAGACGGTGCATCAGCTTCCACTCCGCATCGGTCAGATTGCAGGACACAGGACATTCCTCCTTTCGGTATACGGCTGTATACCTATCTGAGGCCAGCATAGCAGAAAGGTATACGGTTGTCAACCAAGTTTTGCGTGGAAATGGTCTGCTACTATTTCCGTGCTTTGGAAACTCAGCCTGATATGCCCTCCGGCAGGAATTTGTACTTGACAAATGAGGTCTGTCCACGGTAGACCTCATTTGAGGACAATTTACTAAAACGTAGACATTTTGTTAGCTATCGGATATAATAAACCCGAAGGAGGAGTGCTTATGATTTATTCAATCTACGAAATTCAGCAGCGAATCGCACCGGTGGCAAAGCAGTACGGTGTGAAAGCGGTATTCCTCTTTGGCTCTTACGCAAGAGGTGAAGCCCGTGAGGACAGCGATATCGACTTGCTGGTCGATACCAGCGGAACGAACCTGCGCAGTCTTCTCTCTTTGGGCGCACTGTATTGCGACCTTGAAGCGGCGCTGCAAAAACCAATCGATCTGATCACTCTCAGCGCGCTGGAACAGCGTGCGCAGATGCCCAGCGAAGAGATGTTCCGTGAAACCGTGATGAAGGAGCGACTGAATGTATATGACGCAGCCTGACCGCCAGCGCATCCAGCATATCCGCGATTACTGCGAAGAGATCCGCAAGACGATTGATTGCTATTCCAGCCCTGAAGCAGTTCTGCGAGGAACGGCTTGCAGAAAACTGATAATTAAACGATATACAGACAAAACCGTCTCAAGCATGTTGCTTGAGACGGTTTTGTCATATGGTCAGCAATGACGAGAACCCGCACTGGGGAGAAAACCATCCCGCTGATGGTGCGTTTTTAGTCCTTTGAGTGTGCATCCTGCGCCGTTTGTTCCTCATCGGTGTCGTAGGAGTAAGGTGCTCCCAGTTCTCCGGCAATGCCCCATGCCAGCTTGAAGCCCGCCGTAAAGCTCAGCAGCGTGGCCTCCTCCAGTAACATATTCTGTGCATCCAGCAGACGGAGCAGCTTCTTGCGCTTCTCATCATCCATTCCCTCACGTACCTCTTCGCGGGCGGATTGGACAGCGCGGACGAGCCGCTCCGGCGGCTTCTTGTCAAACCGTTCCTGCAAGGCTTTCATGTAGTCGTACATGGTATCCCTCCCTTTGCAGCCACAACACATACCACAACTCACCGCACAAAGCTACTGTTATTTCGATGCTGACGATATTCATATCTCCAGCATCCCTTGCAAGCCCGCGCTGGCGGCCTTTTTGTTCTTGTCGAAGGCGTGTGTGTAAATGTCTAGTGTGGTGGAGGGCTGACTGTGGCCGAGGATGCCCGCCACCGTTGCAACATCCGTACCGCCTGCGATCATCAGACTGGCGGCGGTGTGGCGGAGGGAGTGGACGTTCAGCTCCTGCGGCAGGCCGTTCTTCTTGAGGATCAGCTTGAAGCGGTAGGTGAAGGTGGTGGGCGTCATAGGGAGCTGCGCTCCCTGACGGCGGAACAGGAAGTCATCATCGGTCAGCTCCCGCTGGTCATAGGTTTCGGTGATGTATGCACATTCCTGCCGGTACTCCCGTAGGAGACTTTCCATCTCGGCGGAGAAGTACACATAGCGATTACCCGCGCGGGTCTTTGGCTCCTTGACGAAGATCTCCTCGTCCGTCACCTTGACCGCGTTGCGGCAGATGTGGATGGAACGCTGCTCCCAATCAATGTCGCACCATTTCAGTCCGCAGCACTCACCCCGCCGCATTCCCGTGGCGATGATGAGCTTGAAGTAGGTTTCGTACTTGATGCTCTCGCCCTCCAGTGCGGCGATGATCTTCTGCGCCGTTTCCTCGTCCGCGATCTTCTTTTCACACTTGCGCCCGGCGTAGCGGTAGGTGCGCCACGCCGGATTATGCGAAAGAAAGCCACCCTCCACGGCATCAGAGAGGATGCTGCACAGCGTCGCGTGCACGCCCTCAATGGTGTACTCGGAGAGTGGCTTTTTTGTATCAGGACGGATGACTTTTCGTAGCTCTGCGTAGAAATTCCGGAAGTGCTCCGGCCGCAGCTCGGTGAGCTTGTAGTGGCCCAGCGCCGGGAGGATGCGTTCGATATCCTGCCGGTCGCGGCGGATGGTGGACTTTGCCAGCTTGCCGGGGGCGATGTCCGTCAGCCACAGGTTGATGTATTTTGCCAGCGTGAGCTGCTGGACGGGCTGCGGCGTGTGACGGCAGTCCCGCTCGAAGAGGACTGCCTGTTCGTTGAGCCACTTTTCGACCTGTCTGGGCGTCAGCTCTGCGGGCGGGTGGACAGTTTTCTGCTGCTGTCTGATGCGCTTGCCGTTGTAGTCATAGCCCATGGACACCACGATGAGATAGCTGCTGCCGCGCTTGCGGATGCTTGCCATAAAAATGACCTCGCTTTCATTTGACCTCAGTACAGTTGAGATTTATTTTGCAAGCACAACATACCGCAAGCACGGCGGCAAAGCTACCACAATTTTCTTGGAAAAATCGATTTCGGCGAAAGCAACAATCATGCGCTGTGCTGCTTCGAGGAACAGGCGGCGGCGAGATTGAAAATCTGTTCGCCGTCCGGGCGGAGCATGGTGAGCATGGAGTCTGCCGCCTGCTCCTTCTGCACCTGCTGGGGGTGGCAGTAGGTGCGCTCTAAGAAGCCGGTGTCCGAATGGCCCACGAGGTCTGCCACCGTCTGTTTGTCCACGCCGCAGTGCAGAAGCGATGTTACGAAGTAGTGGCGCAGGGTGTGGAGGTGGTACTCCTGCGGAAAGCCGATGGCGGCATAGATCTTCCGCAGCCGCTTGGTGAAGGTGTCCGGGTGGATGAGCTGCCCGCGCTCGTCGGTGAAGAGGTAGGGACTGAGCTTGCGGCGCTGCTTGTCCGCCTCCATCTGCTTGCGGCGCTTGTAGGCGAGGAGGATACCCCGCAGGTCAGAGGAGAGATAGACTTCGCGGCTCTTGCCGTTTTTGGTAGAGCCCTCCACGATGCCCTTGCCGGGAACGCTGCTGCGGGAGCGGCTGACGGTGAGCAGGAGACCATTTTGCGTGCCGGCGAAGTCCGACCATTGCAGAGCGCACAGCTCGCCCCGGCGGCAGCCGGTGTACATGGAGAGCAGATAGAACAGGCGGTAGTGCCGCGGTTCCATTGCCAGCGCGTCCAGCAGCTTCTCTACCTCGCTTCGCGTGGGGATGCGCTGCACCGTGCGTTGCGGTGTGGGCAGGTCTAACATCCGCGCGGGATTCTTCTCAACGATCTCATTGCGCTTGGCGTCGCTGAGTACGGCGGAGACCACGGAGAGGTACCGCTGCGCGGTGGATTCGTTGATGAGCTTTCCGTGGTGCTTGCGCTTGCGCAGCGCGGAGAGCATATTTTCCAGCGCCATCGGTCGGAGCTTGTTGAGGCGGATGCCGCCGATCATGGGATACACCACCTCAAGCATCCGCCGGTATGCAGCGATGGTGCTGGAGGCGTATTTTGTCTGCCGCTTCAGCCAGCGGGACGCGAATTCCTCAAAGGTCATCTCTCCGTCCTCGGCGTAGCCGGTCTTGAAGCTGCGTTCCAGCTCTTCGGCGGCGTGGGCGACATACTGCCCGATTCCGGTTTTTTCGGTTCTTCTTTTAGTGTTTCCTGTGCTGCTTCTTTTTCATCAACCTGTGCATAGGCTACCGATGGGTAAGCTGCCATAATGACCATAACGGTAAGAAGTAACACTGTCATCACCCTTGTAAATACCTTATTTTTCATAACTGTTCTCATCTGTTTTCTCCTTTTTCATTTCCATTTGTTCTCTTTTGACCTTTGCCATTAAGTCGGAAATTGTGATATTATTCTTCCTGCAAATGGCAATAATCTCCTCATTTTCAAGTTCTTCTTCACGAATCAATAAAGGCTCTAATTCTTCATCAATCAGAGCCTTTTTATCCTTTAACTTTTGAATTTTGTTTTTCACTGCTGTAAGTTCTTTTTTCACATTTTACCGTCCTTTCTTTATTTAACTCTGCCGAAGCCATAGAAATGCTCCCTCCAGTAAGGTGTATTGATACTGACAAAGCGAATAGGATCGCCTGCATGAATCATCATACCGTTTCCTGCGTAAATGCCGACATGAGAAATAGGGGAGCCGCTGTCGTAGGTGTTCTTAAAGAAGATAATATCTCCCGCCTTTGCTTCACTTGGAGATACGGGATTGCAGTAAGTTTTGTAGATTCCCCAAGCGGTTGTTCGTGGCATATTCTTGACGCCCGAATGGGTAAAACTCCAGCACACAAAGGACGAACAGTCGAAGTTATTCGGCCCGTTCGCCCCAAATACATATCTTTTTCCGATATGCTTTTCCGCTTCGTTAAACAGTGCCTTTACCGTTACATCGTCAAAGGCAATTCCCGGATTTGAAAAGTCGGGATTGTCTACAATCTCCGATAAATTTCCGTTTCCGCTTCCAAAGACAGTTTCCATATTTCCTTTAGACGCAAGCAAGGCTTCATAGTGAAGGACATTATCGGGATACTCTGCAAAGATTTCTCTTACGACACTGTCCATTTCCCTTTTCTTCAGTGTTACTATGAGCTTCTTATACTCATAAGCTTCTTCATGACTTTCGGTATGCTCATTGCCATCTTCATCGGTATATGTTTCCGTAACTGTCCTGTATCTGATTTCAATTTCTTCCCGATAAGATAAATCATACATCTTTGTAAAAAGGTCATGGATGATACTTTGAGCTTCCTTTGAATCCTTAATTTCTCCACATCTTGAAGTGATGTAGGATAAAAGCTCATGGGTGTTGTGTCCGATTTCTCCCTCTTTTTCTATGATGTATTCATCATAGCCGGGATAATTGGACTCTACGGAACTGATTTCATCTTGCAGACCTTCTTCCAATCCCGAAAACTGCTGATTGATTTCACTTAGTACATTTTGGTCGGAAAGATAGGTTGTAGTTAATACGCCGCTTGTAGAGTTTATCATTCCGATCATAGATGTGCCTGCAAATTGAATGATAAAAGTCCCCAAAATAATAAGACCTATGACAATCATCATAAGTCCCTTTGCTTTTCGTATCAGCATTTCTTTGGAGCTTTTCAGCGTTCCGATCAGACTTTCTTTGATACGATCTCTAAGCCTTGATTTATTTCGTTTTCAAATGGCGGATTTCACCTGCGTTTTCTTTTGAAACTTCTTAAAGGCATTTGCTTGCTTGTATTCCTTTGTTTTCTTTAATTCCTCTTTGGCTTCCCGAAACTCCAATTTTGATTTACGCTTTCGTATCTTGTAATCTTTTTTGCTTAGGTTATAGCTTTTTTTAGCCTTTTTCTTATCGGCATAGTTTTTTATCCCATGAAGAAATTTTGAATTGCCGTCTGCAATC
>OGXD01002198.1_pt1 | contig 12718 bp, 10 predicted proteins | sample 1576211 | NCBI WGS metagenome assembly OGXD01 (sample SAMEA3541470, study PRJEB24748) | human gut metagenome | biome: human gut; feature: human-associated habitat; material: faeces | place: China | collected 2012
ATTTCCCTGTACCGGCTCTGATGCAGATGTCTGCATTCTGTATTCCACAGGTGCTCCGGTTTTACCGGGAGATGACGGCTCCGGCTGAACAAGCGAGCCAAATGTAGTGCTTGTCGGTTCATCCTTTGTCATATCCGCACCGGGTGCGTAATATTCAATTTTACCTGTCGTCAGGTTGGAGGTATCCGGCTCTGTCTCCGCACCGTTTACAGGAGTGAATGATCCGGAAAAATCTCCATTATGGCTGCCGCCGTTACCGATTCCTGCGCCTGCTCCATCCCATTCATCTGTCAGGCCGCCTTGTACCTTCAGCGTTGCATCTCCTGAAACGGTGATCTTTTCTCCATTTTTTTGTAAGCCGCCGCCGATGCCTGCTCCATTGAGACCTCCAATGGCAGTGGCCTCGCCGTCGGTGATGGTGATGTTTTTGCCTTCGCCGTGGTTGCCTCCACCAATGCCAGCCCCATAATCGCCGCCGGTAGCTGTGACTTTGCCGTCGGTGATGATGATATCATTGCCATCTCCATAGAAACCTCCGCCAATGCCCGCTGCACCCTTGCCGCCGGTAGCTGTAACCTTTCCGCCGGCGATGGTGATGTTTTTGCCGCCTGCACTGGTGCCTCCACCAATGCCAGCCCCGCAATCGCCGCCGGTAGCTGTGATCTCGCCGCCGGTGATCGTGATATCATTGCCGTCTCCATAGAGACCTCCTCCAATGCCCGCTGCACCATCGCCGCCGGTAGCGATCAGCTTGCCGTTTTCATTTTCATCCGTAATGGTCAGTTTACCTTGATTACCATCACTGTTCTTTTCCAGACCGGCATGATCCACACCACTCTTAAGGGTATTTGTGCCATCCAGCTCGATGTTTACATTGCCTTTTCCGCTTGTGGCAATAGCAGCACTACTTGTGTCGATATTTACATTGGAGATCGTCACATTTGCGGTCGCATTCTCGGACGCATTGATCGTGATGGTGTTGCTCGTCTCCGCAGAACTACCACGCTGTGTAATCACAGGAGCCTCATCCGGCACGGCAGATCCGCCGCCCTGCGTTACCGTCTGCCCAGAATTGTCTGCGTTTACCGTAACGCTGCCATCTTCCAGATACCAGTTGGCGGCATAGGTTGTCATGGGCAGGCTTACGCTCATGACCAGTGCGATCATGCTTGCTGTCAGCTTTTTTCTCTTCATTTGGTTTCCTCCCTCTTTTCCTTTTTCATTTCTACATTATCCCCTGCAATGAAAATTCATAGTGCATGGCAACTGCTTTGAACAGCTTCTGCATCACCTGTTCAGAGATCGTGCGGATATCGAGTCCCTCCACGAATCGGATCACCCGCACGATTTCTTCCTCTGGAACGTTATAGGCCCGAAGGCTCATCGTGAAAAATAAGCGAAGCTTCTTCTCCAATGTCAGCTCTGCATCACACGGATGCGCCATGTAACCTCGCATGATGCCTGCAGATCCGATCTCCAGCTCGTAAAAGTCACGCGCTGCCAGCTCCGGCTGATAGGATCCGAAAATCTGATACAGCTCCTTCGCCGTTTCCTTCTGAATGTATTCGCAGGCTTCCTTTTGCGTATATGCTTCCAGATAGATTTCCCGCAGGTTCTCGTTCAGTTCTGTGAGCGTCATCTGGATCGCGGTTTCCACTGCGTAGACATAAACGGGAGGAAGCTTTACACTTGCTGCACTTCTTGCCATCGAAAACTGATTCTCAAACATGAACTGCACAAGCTCTGTCAGTACGCCGTCCTTTGCACGGAAAATGTTCTGGAAGCTGCTGCTGGACACGCCGGACTTCTCGATGATTTCCGCCATAGTTGTCTTTTTGTACCCCTGCTCCAGGAAGAGTTTTACGCATACCTGCAGGATGCGTTTCTTTGTTGGTTCGCTTAAACTTGTTGCCATTTGCCCCGCCCTCATTCTATGTGACTATCTTGGTTTCTTCATCTGGTCTATATACCAAATGTAGCAGGAAATAGAGGTTCTTGTCAAGGAGTTTCTGGTTCGTGTACCAGTGCAGTATGACAGACCAAAATTTCAAAAAAACACGAGTGAACTGTAACTATTTTCTATTTAAAATTTTATGAAATCGATGAAAGAACGTTGCGGTTGTGATTGCCGCCGCCAGTATATCGCTGATCGGCTCAGCCAAAAAGACAGCAAATACTTTGTTCTGGATAAAATGCGGCAGGATAAAGATCAACGGAATCAACAAGATCAGTTTTCTTAAGCAGGCAAGCAATAAGCTGACCTTTGCCTGTCCCAATGCCATGAAGCTCTGCTGACAGGCAACCTGAAAGCCAAGAGAGAATATGCCCGCCATATAAATTCTCAATGCCCATGCAGTATATGTGATCAATTCTGTGTTATTCGAAAAAATACCTGCAAATCCCTTCGGGAACAGAAGCATCATCAACCAGAAACATCCCGTAAAAACGGTGCAAGCTGTAAATTGTGTAAAAAATGCTTTTTTTACCCGATCTCTGTTTCCTGCACCAAAGTTATAACTCATGATCGGCTGTCCGCCCTGACAAATTCCCTGTAACGGTAATGTTGCAAGCTGGCTGACACTTGTAATAATTGTCATCGCTCCTACTGCAAGGTCTCCGCCATATCTTGATAAGCTGGAGGTAAAGCTGATAGACAGAATGCTTTCCGTGGACAACATAACAAAGGTAGAGATACCAAGGGCAAGACATGGTAAGAGGATTTCCTTTTGCAATTTAAAGTTTTCTTTTCTAAGATGCAGGATCGTTTTCTTTCCTGACAGGAAACGAAGGATCCATATTGCCCCTACAGCCTGACTCAAAACAGTTGCAAGCGCAGCACCCTTTACTCCAAGATGAAATACAAAGATAAAGATCGGATCCAGAATAATATTGATCACAGCACCAATCACAGTTGTCATCATGCTGATCTTCGCAAATCCCTGCGTCGTGATAAAGGGATTCATTCCCATCACGATCAGGACAAAAATACTTCCGAGAATATAAATCCTTGCATAATCCACCCCATAAGGAAGTGTCTGATCACTTGCACCAAACAACGTCAGCAGCTGTGGTGCAAATGCAAAAAACAGCACAGTCAAAGCAACTGCCATCAGCAGGAGAATCACAAAACAGTTTCCAAGAATCTTTTCCGCTGTCTTATTGTCTTTTTTTCCCATGGAAATCGCAGCGCGCGGAGCGCCTCCGGACCCTGCAAGCATAGCACAGGCATTGATCAGCATCAGAATCGGTGTAAATAATCCGACACCCGTTAATGCTGCGGCACCGACGCCCGGAATGTGTCCAATATAAATGCGGTCAACAATATTATATAAAAGGTTGATAATCTGTGCCACAACAGCCGGTATGGCCAGTCGTGCCAGAAGACGGGGTATTTTTTCTGTTTCCATAGCTTGTGTGTTTGATTTATCGTTCATATCTATACGTTCCTTTCTGATTTCCATGTTCTAAAAACAGCCATAGCACTGATCAATATCAGAATCATGGCTATTTTTATACTTTCAATGTCTCATCGTCAATTCAGCGATCTACCACCTGCAGTACACAGGCACAATAACCTGGCTCAGGCTGATAGCAATGGATGGTAAGATTCTTGTCTATCTCCGGACTGTAATCATGAAGCGTATGCCTCGTACCGTTCAAAGTGGTTTACCACATGATTCATCAGCTTTTTCGCCAATCTCTGTCTGCGATATGCCTCATATCACAGTAAGTACTTCTTCATCGTATTCTCTACATAGCCAATTACATTTTTCCACGCTAGATCTCCTACGTAAAAATTGCTTTTCTGAAACTGCGCCCAAAGCTCTGCCATTTGCAAATCGTCAGATATCAAATGTAATGTAGCTTCCAGCATTACGCGAATGCCCGGGTAATCAAACTCTTCCATAATAGTTCTTGTGCTTTTAATTTGAAATCTAACATTATCTTCCAGCGGGATGTTACAAATTTCTTCAATTATCCTCTGTACATCAGCCTCATTTAATGGTAATGCTTTTACTAATCACACTAACACCTCCACGTACTTCATCACTTCATCTCGAATTTCCATCATATCCGCATATACAATCAGCTGCGATAGCTTTTTGTCCTTCGATGACATATATTCCTTGATAGCCGTTTGAAATACTTGTACTTCATACTTATTACGATTCCTTATCAAATCGCAAATGCAACGCTCCTGATCATAAACCTTAACCAAATTTCCACTGCTGGATGCAATCTCACAAATTCCTATTTTGTATAAATCCGGTGCAGCATATTTCACCGAAACATTAAAATCATTATCCTTAAGATGACTCGCATTATATCCCTGTGGCACAGTAACACACACAGATGAATACTCCCTATCTGTCAAACCGTGCAAATATAGTGCTGTTTCTCCGGAATAAATAATCGCACCATTTCTTTGTTGCAAAATGAACAACTCATCCGGCCACACATCATCCGCTATATATACGCCTCTCGAGACCCTCTCCATGCCATGTTCCTTAATATATTTTGCAATATAGGTCTTAGAAATATCTTCACTACATACCAGAGAGGTAATAAGATAACCGTTATATTTTTCAATAAAATTTTCAATTTTTTCCTTTTTAGTCATTCTATTCACCTCTGCACTTTACTTATACGCTTTAATTATATGATTTAAAAGCGAGAAAGTAAACCATTTTAATTTTTTTGACCTATGCAGTTTTTTCTTCGGCACTAGCCTGAACATAGCAACCGAAGATGCCGGCTAGCGATTTACAATATCCATTGCTATCCGCCTGTCTGCCTCTTTCAAATTCTATCGGTATCAGTTTCCACTGTCCCTCCACGTTGCGCCAACATTCGCTTACCCGTTGATGTCTCACGAAATGATCCAGTGAATATGTGTTAAAATTTTTAGCATGCAATTTTTCATAATGTATTGTCATGTTTGCTTTCTATCCTTTCTTTCATATACAAATCTCCCGGCAAAAATTCACAATTACACCTGCTCCAATACTTAATTAACAGAGACGAGATGCGCTCTGCGAATCTCGCTCTGATTAGCGGTCGTCAAATGCACCGCATAAATGCGTGCATTTTTCTCGTCGCCATAACAAAAAACGCAGAACCAATCCATTTTTCTTTTTGGATCAGCTCTGCGTCTTAGCGTCTGGCTCATTTACAATTTGAGTTTTAAATTGTTTTACATTTACAAGATACTCTCTCTTGCATTTCGGACAAAACAATCCCAGAGACACCAAAACGATTGTCTGGCTGCCGCTGGGATCATAAGTTTTACACTTTTTTTATTCATGACAATCGAAAGGTGCGCTATCTTGTTTCATAAACGCCCTCCTTGCTGTAGGTAATGAAAACATCACCGTATACAGCGACCGTTTTCGTTGCATTCAGCTGTAACGGATCTGGAATCTCCCGGATTTCTGCGGTTCCATCCACAATTTTCTTCATGCATTCCAGCGCCTGATCGACCACATAATCCGCCAATGGTGCGCCAAAGCCCCGATAATCATGATGAGAATTGATCACATGATCATACTGGTCTTTCATCGACACAATCCGTTCCATCGCCTTTGCAGCTTTTTCCACACTGATATATCTTCCCTCCGTATGGTCACCCGACTGTATCAGCAAAAGATTACGGTTACACGCATCGGCACAGAACAGATACCTGGTTTTCGAATCGATAAAAACCATTTCACCGGGAGTATGTCCGGGACAGCTGTATGCCGTAAGGATACGCCCTCCAAGATCGAATGTCTGACCGTCGGATAGCGGAAGCAGCTTCGGTTTTTTCTCCCAGCAAAGCATATCGTTCTCTGTGCTGTAAGGATAATATTTATCCTCCCGCTTCCGGATAAAATCTGCATAATTTCTCCGGCTTTCCAGCATTTTTTCGAAGGATACATCCAGAAAATAATTGTCCGCCGGATTGATATACAGCTCGTCAAATGCGCCTGCCCCGCCGATATGATCCATATGTCCGTGGGAAGCAATCACAATGTACGGTTTATCGGTAATTTTTCTGATAACGCCTTTCAGATCACCGATTCCGCAGCCTGTATCCAGGAGCAGCGCACGCTCTTTTCCTACAAATAAAAAGATGGACGAGCAGTCAAATTCATCGATTTCATAAGTATCTTTTTCAAATTCATAATAAGGATGCCTGTCCGTCATAGTAATCTCCATTCCGCAGGCGCTTTGCGCCGAAGGAATCGCGAGCAGAACTTCCAGTTCTGCTCTGCGATCATAGCTACTTTGTGGCGCCTGCGGCACAAATAGCAGTGTGAAAAATAAGCGATCACGCTTATTTTTCACATTAATCTCCCCACACGCCTTAAAATTCCACATAAATAAATCCGGACGGGTCAAAGCCCTTTCCATATTGCCCGGCCACGAACACTGCGCCGATCAAAAACAGACAGATCGCCCAGCGCACCGGAAGCGGCATCCTATAAATCCAGACTGCCGGCTCTTGTTTCTTTTTTTCAGAAATCAAATCAATTCCAAACAGCACTGCAATCCCAGCGATTGCAACGAAAAACTGCGTTTTTTCCAATCCCATCGTGAACAAAAACTGTCTCCAGTACAGAAATCCGTTCCACCTGGTAAACATATTTTTCAGACAGATCACTGCCATCGATACCGATTCGCTGCGGAAAAAGATCCAAAAACACATCACCGTAAAAAAGGTCAGCAGAACCGAAAGCATATGCCGCAGCTTTTCCAGGCCAATTTTTGCTTCCCCGAATACCGCTTGCTTCGCCTTTTTGTAAAAATCCTGCACGACCTGTCCTGCACCATGCAGCAGTCCCCATGCCAAAAACTGCGGCGCGCCGCCATGCCACAGACCGCTGATGAGAAAAACAAGCAGTATATTGCGCTGTCTGACTGCAAGTCCCTTTCTGCCGCCGCCAAGCGGAATATAAATATAATCCCGCAGCCAGCTGCTTAATGAAATATGCCATCTGCGCCAGAAATCCGTCAGGTTTTTGGCGAAATAAGGCTGCTTAAAGTTCTGAACCAGCTCAAAGCCAAACAGTCTGCCGACACCTACCGCGATCATCGAATAGCTCGCAAAATCACAGTAAATCTGAACCGCATAAAAGAACGCCGCCATCAGCATCGTAAAGCTGTTGGCATCCTGATACATGCTGTAAACCTGATTTACAAGGATTTCCGCCCGCTGTGCGACAATCAGCTTCATCCCATAGCCGAGCAGCATCGCAATCAGCCCCTGCATCACCCGGTCGTAATTCAGAAGCTCGCGTCGCTTTTTTTCCGTAATTTCTCTAAGCTGTCCCAGAAAATGGTCTCCGCGCTCGATCGGTCCGCTCATAATGTTCGGAAAAAAGGAGAGAAATGCTGCAAAGCGCCAGAAGCTTTTTTCCGCAGGATATTTTCCCCTCGAAACGTCTATCAGATAGCCGATCGCTTCCAGCGTATAAAACGAAATTCCGATGGGTGCGACGAGTCCGAACTTCGCTGCAACATCCAGATGAACGATTTGCAGACCTCTTCCGTATGTTTTGTTGATGATTTCATTCCAGACCGGCAGATATTTAAACACTGCCAAAAGAATCAGCTGAAAAGAAAGGCACGCTCCGATCAGCAAACGGCGCTTCGTCCTGTCTGCGCCTTTTTCCACTAAAAGGGCACAGCCCCACGTCAGACACACAGAACTCAGCAGCCAGATGCCCGCAAACGGATCTGCCCACTCGAAAAAGAGGATATTAAAAATCAGCAAAACTGCCAGCCGTCCCTTTTTCGGCACGGCATAAAATCCCCCTACTGCTGCCGCCAGAAAAACGGCAAATTTAAATGATTGAAACGACAAGACTTTTCTCCCGGATATCGGGAAACCCCATTCCCGTATTTGTCCGTCGACCCATCGGGCAAAGCCTGGTACAGCGTTTCGTAAATAACTATACCAATCGCGTAGGATGTGGATTCGAGTGTGCAGGTATAAAAACGCAGGCGTAGCGGGCTACGCTGAGGCTTTTATACCTGTGCAATCGGATTCACAGGCAAGTGAGTGGTATAGTTATTTCGAAAACGATGTACTAGCCGTTACAACAGTGCGGAATGGATGCAGGGCGGCTGGCTCAGCACCGCGTGGTTCGATCCATCTAACGAACTGCAGCTCCGTTTTGCGTAACGACTGGCTGTAAATCCGGTTTCTGAAAACTCCATTGCCCTGTTTTCTCCGAAACCGTTTTCTCATTTCCTGTTGAGAGTATTATATCCATTTTTTTCAGAAAGCGTCAATCGTTTCGTCCAAATCCTAAGAAAGACTTAAGCTTTTGAGGAAAGCTGCAAAGCAGCGTTCTTTAACGGTACACGATTTCCCGCTGGATCAGGAAGCTGATAAAGAACAGGAATACGTCCACCAGGATCTTAACTGCCACCTCCGAGCCACCCAGAACGCCATATAGCAGGCTGACCAGTCCGGCGCTTGCCAACATCTGCACGACTGCGAGCACAAAATAGCGCACCGCCGATTTCCACATTGCGCCGCTGCTTTTAAACACAACCCTGTAATTCAGGAAAAAGTTGTAGCCCGCCGACACCACGCGCGCAAGCACGGTCGAAACCACAATATAGCTGACAGCCTCCGGCATTCTTTCTTTCGTCAGGCTGCAAAACAGCGCAAACAGCACCAGATCGATGATGCACGATGACAGGGAAGAAAACAAAAATTTTGCAAATACCAGATAAATCCGAGCTGAATCCAGCAGCGGGTTGAAATGGCTGCCTTTGTTATCGTTTAAGTAAACCGTTTCAATTGGCACTTCGCGGATGCCGACCTTTTGCTCTCCTGCCTCCAGAAGCATGTAGGTTTCAAACTCGAACCGCTCGCCCTTGACGTTCATCAGATGGCGCATAAACGCAGCCGGAATGCCGCGCAGCCCGGTCTGGGTATCCGATACCGCCACGCCGCAAAGGTATTTGAGCACCTGACGTGTGATTTTGTTGCCCCATTCCGATTTTGCCGGGACGTTGTCCTGATCGAAATTCCGGCAGCCCAAAATCAGCTTTTCCGGCTCTTTTTCCATCGCTTCCATACATTTCTGAATACAGGCGGGCTTATGTTGTCCGTCCGAATCCGCGGTAATCGCTCCGATCGCCTCCGGGTATCTGTTTAAAACTTCATTAAAAGCAGTTTTTAATGCACGCCCTTTCCCCAGGTTCACCGCATGAGTCAAAACAATTGCGCCGAGCTGTTTTGCCTGTTCAAACAGGTTCCGATACTCGTTTCCGCTTCCGTCATCCACCACGATGATTCGCTCGATTCCAGATTCCTGCAGCGTCTGCAGCAGGCGGATCATTTTTTCATCCGGTTCATAAGCCGGTATAATGACCGGTATCCGTTTCTCCATTGTATTCTCCATTCCAATCTTTTCCTTGCGCTATTTCTGTGTACCCTTACTCTGGTGTTATCCAACGCCGTTTGATTCCTTTTATGGCTGTCCCTGTCGGCTTTCTTCCGCCCTTTCCAATATCAGCGTCCCGTCGTTTATTTGAATTCGATACAACGTTTTCCGCGCAAATTCCTCTGTATAAGGCGCAAACAGCTCTTTTAACGCTTCATCCGTTTCATCTGCATATAAGTAGCCCGCATGGGAAGCCTGCACCAGCTCCCACACCTGTCCGGATGTGGTGTCTTCCCCGATTCCGCCAAACAGCACTGACACCGGAGACGCCTCAAACGAAATGTAAGTATTTCTGACCCACTGCGCCGCATCCTGTACATTTTCCAGATACAGCACCCGCATCCCACTGCCCACGTCCTGTTTGGACATTTTATCCAGAAATTCCTCCGACGCTTCCGTGATCATGTTCGACCGTGCCTGCAAATCGTCGTCTAAGCGCTGCCGGTAACCGATCATCCCGTCATAGACAGCGCCCCAGTTTGCACACAACAATACAGCTGCAGCCAGCGCTGCATAGGGCGAAATTTTTCCCCACAGCCTCGGACTGCGTTCCAGAAAAATCCCGAACAGCAGATACAACGTTCCAACTGTAAACGGTGCACTGTAACGTTCGATCGACGCAATCATCCCGGTTGCTTCCAGATACTGGGTTTCCGTCGCAAAAATCGTCAGATGACTCACAAGGTTGATGCCGTAAAAAACAATTCCCGTCAGCGGCACATACACAAACAGGAAATTCCGCTCCGTTTTGGTCAGAAGCTTCCTGCGATACAGCCATGCGATTCCGATCAGAAAAATCACAAACAGGGCAAGCGCCGATACACCGATCCAAGAAAATCCATCCCGATGCAGCGCCCGTGCTGCAAATGCTTCTGCATACGCATGCAACAGCTTCTGTACCGTTCCTTCAAGCAGGATCGGCAGGTTGCCCGACGCCATCGAAACCGCCGCCCCGGTCAGTTTTGCCACCCGCTTCATGAGCAGACAAAACAGCATCCAGCTTCCTCCGCTGACGGCTGGAAGTGCTGTGATGCAAAGCAGCTGCCGTATTTCTTTCTTTTTGTCCGCTGCGCCATGCAGCCGCCAGAACCAGACAAAGACGAGGGCGAACGCCGCCCACAAAAATCCAACGGACTTTACGAGCACCAGAACGCCGAGATACAGGGCGATCCGCAGGTTGGAGAAGGTGCGGGAACGGGAAGCTGCATCAGCAATGTCTGCGGTAGCAGTGTCTGCGGCGGCAGTGTCTGCGGCGGCAGTGTCTGCACCAGGCGCAGCCCGATCTTCGAGACAGCTCATCAGTATCACACCGTAGATCACCGCCATCACCAGGTCGGCGCACATTCCTCCGAGGTAAAACGTCTCTGTCATACTCGGAAACGCTGCCAGGCAGACCACAAGCACAACGGTCCAGAAAAGCTGCTTCACCGTCCGTCTGTCAGTCTGCAGCGCTTCGTCCAGCCTGCTAAGCAGTGGCGTCAGAAAAACAAACACGCCGAAATAGTATCCGGCAAACATCAGCCCCTCAGAAAAGCCGTCCGGCTTTAAATGAACAAACCACCATTTGAGCAGCTGGATTCCCGGCGGGTAATCGCCAAACTCCGAAGCTGCATTCGTATATTTCGCTGCAAAGCCATCCAGCGCATACAATGCCTTGACGTCCGTTGCCCAGAAATTCAAGTCATCCCACCACGTTGCAATTTTATTTCCGGTCAGAAGCACTGCACCGGTCAGCAACACCATGGCAGCAATCGCAGACGGCGCAAAGAACAGCTCCCGCAGCTGTGCAAACAGCTTTTTCTTCTTTTCTCCGGATAAAAACAGAACTCTCAAAACTGCTCCCACCACAATCGCTGTGCTGAAATAATCGATCCAGGACAGCCGCCGGAAAAATGCGAGCACATATAATATTAAAATCAGAATGCAGGTTGCCAACGGCAGGACAGCCGTCAGCTGCTTTTCAAATCTGAGCGCCAGCAGGCAGGCGATCATCAAAAAAGCAGCGAGCAAAACAACAGCCATGTTCTTTCTCCTTCTTCTTTCGTGTCTGTTACATCTTAGCATAATACAGGATGACGGGCAACTGCAGAAGTGCTGCGCAGTGCGCCTTGCAGCATAACGTACATCGCCGTAAAGCGCACTGCAAAATCGGGCGGAAGCTTTCGCTCCCGCCCGATTTTGGTTTGCTGATTCAAATTTGTCAATGGCTTTGTCCAGATTTATACTTCCGGCTCAATCAGCCCGTAGGTATTGCCTTTTCTTCTGTAAACAACATTTACCTGATCCGTCTCTGCATTGCAGAATACATAAAAGCTGTGTCCTAAAAGCTCCATCTGTACGCAGGCATCCTCCGGATACATCGGTTTGATATCGAACTTCTTGGTTCTGACGATTTTAACCTCTTCCTCCTCTTCTTCATCCGCTTCCAGGTAATCAGGCTGGAAGCTTGCAGCCGCCTGCTGCTGTGCGATCAGCTTCGTCTTGTATCTTCTGAGCTGTCTCTCGATAATTTCCTCTACCAGATCGATCGATACATACATATCGCTGCTGGTCTGCTCCGACCGGATAATGTTTCCTTTCATCGGGATGGTCACTTCAATTTTCTGTCTGTCCTTTTCCACACTTAATGTTACATAGATTTCCGTATCCGCTGTAAAATACCGCTCCAGCTTACCGAGCTTTGCTTCTACTGCACTGCGCAGACCGGGTGTAACGTCAATGTTCTTTCCGCTGATAATCATCTTCATAAAATCATCATCCCTTCTGGTCCATAATTAGGATATTGCAAGAGCTTTCTTTCTCTATCCTTATTCAGATTATACCATAAGTCCTCGTCCCAGGCAATATTTTCTGAGCATTTTAAACAATTGTCTTTTTTTTCTGACAATTATATTTCTTTTCAGACTGCCTCCTAAAACTGGATTGCTGTGATAACTTCACAAAACAACTGTTTGTTTTGGACATTCCGTATTCCACAGGATTCGGTTTTTTCGTCTGTGGATAATGTGGATAAAATAGTGTATAACTTAATTTCCCGCATTTTTCACCTTTTTTCGATGTGGATAACTATGTGAGTTTTCATTTTTGTTATTTCGCACATTTTTGTTCCTTCTTGTGCATTTTAACAAATCCGGCTCCTGAAATCCCATTGCTGCTTTTTATCAATATCAGACAATTTCCGTGTTTTGAAACAATGGACAGATTTTCGCTTTCTCCCTGTAAAAAAGAATGTGCCTTGGCACATTCTCGCGCCGAGGCGCGGTTGCTTCAGCAAC
>OGXD01002199.1_pt1 | contig 12715 bp, 5 predicted proteins | sample 1576211 | NCBI WGS metagenome assembly OGXD01 (sample SAMEA3541470, study PRJEB24748) | human gut metagenome | biome: human gut; feature: human-associated habitat; material: faeces | place: China | collected 2012
TCCGGTGAAGTAGAGGGGGCAGCCGTATACGTTCCGTCCGGTTTATGCCAGAGATAGTCAACAGTAAAGTTGGCGCTGCTCTTAATCAGTTCATATCCTGTTTCTTTCAGGAATTTCAGGTCCTTGGTATAGTCATAATATTCCCAAACGTGAGTTGCCAGCCAGGGACCTGCCATCGGATTAAAGTTCCAGGACATGTCCTGACTTTCCAATGGGGTAGTAAAGCCAAAGATGTTGGCGGAAATAGATGCTGTCCATCCTCTTGCACCAAAATAAGACTGAGCGGTCTTTTCACCCGGTTTCACTAAGGTACGGATGAAATCAATTAGCGGGAGCATGCACTCATCCAGGTTTGTAGAGCAGGCCGGCCAGTAGTTCATTTGGATATTAATGTTATTATGATAATCCACACGCCAGGGGCCGTCTATGTTGTTATGCCAGATGCCTTGCAGATTGGCAGGCATATTACCCGGTCGGGAACTGGCTATCAACAGATAGCGTCCGAACTGGTAATAGAGCTTTTCCAAGTAGTAGTCAGGTTGTCCGTTCCGATAGTTTTTCAGTCGTTGAGCAGTGGGCAGATTGGATGTTTTCACTGTAGGATTCAATTCCAGTTTCACTCGGTTGAACAAAGAAGCGTAGTCTTTGTAGTGTTCGTCCAGTAAGTTGGAATATCCTTTGGATACGGCATCCTTCATCCATTGCTGGGTTGTTTCAAGCGGATTAACGCCGACATATGTTTTTGGATCGGTAAAGTCCGGTGCGAAATTCATTTTATAATCGGTATCTGCAGTCACATAGAATACGACTTCATCAGCTTCTTTCACTGTAATCCGTCCATCTGTGTTGTTTAAGGTACCGCCTTTTACTGTTGCCTGAATACGGACTGCATATTTCATTCCATTATTATCCAGAGAAGCCGTATAAACAAGACCATTATTACCGTCGGCAGAGAACTGCCCTGTAGATACCGGATTGGGGGCATATCTGAAAGTGAGATTCTGTTTGCCCGGTTGGTCGGCACTGAAACGCATCACCATCACATTGGCAGGGTAAGAAATAAAATAGTTACGCTGATATGCTACGTCATCTTTTTTGAACTGAACCACCGCCATTGCCGAATCCAATGATAAGATACGTTTGTAGTCACTCATGCCTATTGTGCTTAATCCTGTTTCTACATAGAATTCTCCCATTGTAGTGAAGTTACCAAACCGGAAAGGCTTTTCTCTGGAAAATTCATAAGGGACTTCACTGTTGAAATTCTCGCGTGTCAGTTTTTCCGCTTTTTTCTGGTCTCCTTCTACGAATGCTTTACGTATTTCGTCCAGGATGTGCGCGGACTGTTTGTTCACATTCCAATAGTAATCTGCTCCTTTGGCTGTATTAGGACCGCCACGCCAAAGCGTTTTCTCATTAAAAGTTATGCGTTCCGCCTCTATTGAACCCAAAATATTAGCACCGATACTTCCATTACCTATAGGCAATGACTGTGATTCCCAACTGGCATCCTGTTTGGAACTATGCCAGACTTCTTTTCCTTGTAATGTATTGGGAGAATCAAACCAGATAGAAAGTCCTTTGGTATAATCCGTATCTTCTGCATGTCCCGTAAAAATCGTAAATAAGGCACAAAATAGGAGCGAATGTTTCTTTCTCATTGTCGTAGCGTGTTTATTATTAGATAAAAGTATATTTCATGAATTTAAGTGTGTTACAGCTCTTTGGGGCTGAAGGCACAAAAGTAATAAAAAAACAGCTATATACAAACAATATGTCTTGTAAACAGAAAAAAGACTGTTCGTCTAAAAGGAACAGTCTTTTTTCTAAACCTAGTATTAAGAAGGCTATTGTTCCCGGATTTTATTCTATTCCGCTTTGATCCGGATTTTGTTTCAGATAGTAGTTAATTCTTTCGGTCCAAGGTTTGTTTTCGAGTGGAAAGACATTACATTGTTTCGCCCATTTATTCCATTTAGCCTCTAGTTTTTTCACTAGCTTCGGATATTGGGCGGACAAATCCTTGGTTTCGAACGGATCTGCCGATAAGTCGATTAGCTCCCATGGTTCATTCCGGCTGCCGCGTACCAGTTTCCAATGATTGGAAATAATGGCGCAGGAACTTTGATGCTCAAAGTATAATTCTCTGGGCTTTATCTTTTTTCCATGGATTGGAGGGAGTAAGCTCTTGCCGGGCAAATTCTCTTTGAATTCTGACGGATAAGTAGCTGTGGCAATATCCATGCAGGTAGGCAGTATGTCTATAATGTGGGCAGGTTGCCTGCAAATCTGACCTTTCATCTTGTTTTTTTCGGCATCGCCATAAGATAAGATAAAAGGGGTACTTGTGCCTCCCTGAAAACATTGTGACTTATAGCTTCTATAAGGAGTATTGCTCAAATCAGCCATAAGCTGGCCCAGGTATCCGCCTTCTTTGGTTGCACCGTTATCGCTTAAGAAGATAAATACGGTATTGTCCAGCATCCCTTTCTCCTTGATGGTTTCCACCAGTTCACCGATTCCGCTATCCACAATTTCGATCATGGCGGCATAGGTTGCCATATCGGTAATCCATTGCTCCTGTTGCTTTGGTGTGAGTGTTTCCCAAGAGGGACGTTTTCCGTCAAATTCTTTTTGGTAGACAGGATAATCCATTTCGTCCGAAATGAACTTCAGCTCCTTTAACCTGTCGAAACGTTGTTTACGCAACATGTCATATCCCACTTTATATCGGTCTCTGCATTTCTCTACACGATCGGCAGGAGCTTGGAGGGGTAAGTGAGGGGCATAATGAGCTACGTACATAAACATCGGTTTGTCTGTAGGGTGTTGCTTGACAAAACTGACGGCGGAATCGGTGATGGCAGTGGTATAGTAATAGTCATCGGGGAATTCTTTGATTCGGGTCAGATTGCTGTATACCGGTGTTGGTTTATAATAACTGCCTCCTCCGCTCAGGCAACCGTAATATTTGTCAAATCCCCGTTGGGCCGGATAGCTGCCATTGGGAGTATCAAAAGCTCCGTCCACTGTGACGTGCCATTTACCGCTCATATATGTGCTGTAGCCATTCGCTTTCATCACCTCGGCAATGGTGGGGATGTTTTTTGTAATTTGTCCTCTGTATCCGGGGCGGTGTTCATCTACTGCCGTCATCCATCCCATGCCGGCTTCGTGCTGATAATGTCCTGTCAGCAAAGCAGCACGGCTAGGGCAGCTTCTTCCTGTATTTTTGAACAGGCTGAAGCGTACCCCGTTTTCTGCCAGACGGTCTATGTTGGGAGTCTGGATTTCACTTCCGTAGCAACCCAGATCGGAGAATCCCATGTCGTCACATAAAATCAATACAATATTGGGAGGAGTACTTACCTGTGCTTCTGTACTGGCGAAACTCGCTCCTAATAAAAATGAAGTATATACTATTCTATTTATCATAACTGTATTTTAATAAGTTTGTGTTTTTTCTGTTTATAGATAGAACTATGCGCATTATTCAAAGTCACTCTGTTGTTTTTCGACTTCTTTCAGTTTCAGGCGGTTCAGTTCCTGTTGTAATTCAAGTACACGTTTCTCACAATCGGATGGAGCGGTATTTATTTTATTTCCGGCATCTTTGCTTGCGGATTGTGCTTGTGTCAGTTCATCTTTGTCTGCTACCAGCGTATGTTCTGATGGAAAAGTAGGAATAATCAGTTCTGCCGGAACCGGCGTATGTTTGCCTTGCCATACCACTGATGCACGGATTTTAATTTCTCCCGGTGTAGTGGTGGACCTTACCAGCACCGGAGCAGTTCCCCAAAGTACCGGACGTGGATTGGTGAATGTTTCTTCATTGGCAACCAGTTGGCCCTGGCCTTCGATTTCGAACTTTACTTCATAATTATTCAAACGCTTGATGTTTCCGTTTTCATCTGCGATGGCTGCAATGATCGTCACGATGTCCGATCCGTCCGCTTTCATCTGTACTTTCTCGTCATCTGCCCAAAGCAACAGTTTTGACGGGCGGCGTGTGGGTGTTACTTTATGTGTCGCAACCACTTTTCCGTCCATTAATCCTTCTGCCAGAAGGTAAGAATCTGCCTGTTTCTTTTGGCGTGACAGCTTTTTATCATACATGACATCAAATACATCCTTGAATGTGATGACGGGTGAGGGCATTCCGCTTTCATTTGCCGGCTTATGATAAGTATATTCTTTGCCTCCCTTGCAATACGTGAGGCGAACTTCGTCACAGTTGCTATATATCGTTACATCTTTCGGAGAGAATGGGGTCATGGCATTGGCTATGTAAATCATCGGTCCATTATCTGCGATCAATTCTTTGTTGGGTTCGGCAGGACGCTGGGAACAGAACATATAATAAGATAGTTTAGGTTGTCGGAAGGCATCCATGATACCTCCGTAAAACGGGTCAGGATGATATCCTCTCTGGTGATCGAACGAGTGCCACAGGCAACCGCCCATATGTTGTCTTGAAGTTCTGTATAGTCCATCATAACTGGTGAGTTGGTAATCGTTTTTGGCATATCCCTGTGCCTGAATCAGCATCGGTACTTCTCCCCAGCCACGATTGACCCGTGAGTTGTGAGAATTCCAGTCATCCACATTATCTCCCCATTCGCGGGTGAAATAACTGATTTTCGGATCCAGATTTTCGGTATTAAAGGCTCCTCCACCTCCGTTCATCGGATGGGTGAAGTGTATCGGAAAGTATTCGTGTCCACGTGCGGTTACATCACATCCGGCATAGCAATAAGGATACGGATATTCTTCATTGAGAATGTCCACTACATTTTTAGCAAAGTCAGCCGGATACCATGTTTCGTTCAGAATCGGTTCCCACATCCATACGCTGGGGTGGTTGCGGTCGCGGCGAACCATATTGCGGATATCACTATATACTCTCTGAGCAAATATCGGCTGATCATTCCAGAATTGCCATCCCGGTGTGTTGACAATAACAAACAGTCCTAATTCATCACAAGCATCCATAAACGCCGGATCTTGCGGATAATGGGCGTTACGGATAACACGCATTCCGGCATCACGCAACTTCTTCGCATCCCGCCAATGAAGGCTGTTGGGTAAGGCGTTGCCAATCACTGCAAAATCTTGATGACGGTTGGCTCCCATCAGAGGATAGGGGTAAGGTTTGCCATTTAGCCAGAATCCGTCTTTTCCTTTAAATTCAATGCTGCGAATGCCGATACGGCGGTAATATCCGTCGATGGTGTTACCGGCTTTGTCTTTTATATAAATGTGTAGTTTGTAAAGATAGGGGCTGTCGGGTGACCATAAATGAGGTGTTTCTACGGTTACTTTGCAAGAAATTTGTTTCGCAAGCTCCTTGCTTACCGACAAACCAGTCTCCTTAGAGAGAACACGTTTGTCGTCGCGGTCATAGAGTTCATAGATTATTTTACCACTGAAGGATTTTCCGGAAGTGTTACGTATATGTGCATCCAGTTTCAACTGTGCGGATTGCTCGGAAACTTTGTCGAAAGAGACAAATAATCCGCCTCCGGCTGTCTCATTCTCATAATTCGGATCGGTAATGAATACTTTGTTGTGAACTATCATCCAGCAATCTCGGTAAATTCCTCCAAAATATGCAAAGTCCAGTGCATCTTGCGGTTTGCCGGGAGGGTAGGAGGGATCGTCACTGTTGTCTGCCCATACGGTGATAACATTGTCTTCTCCATACTTCAGACTGGAAGTGACATCTACGATGACAGGTAGAAAACCACCGAAATGCTCTTTCAGCAACTTTCCATTCACCCATATTTTTGATTTTCCCATAATGGCTTCGAAGTGGAGGAATTGTTGTTTTCCTTTCCAGTTTTCCTCGGGAGTGAAATGCTTGCGATACCAGATTTCACCCTGATAATTGATGCATCCGCTTGCCTCGGTGGGGAGATATTCTATGCCATCGGGTAATGATACGATGTTCCAGTCTTTATCATTGAATCTCGGCCATTCCGCTCCTTCGATATTGCCTTTATAAAATCGCCAGGCAGGATTCATGTTATACACTGTGCGGCCTGTGTTGGAAAGCTGATAAAAGCCTGCTGTGGAGTAAGATGGCTGGTAAGTGTCGGCGTTAGCTACCAGTGTCCCAGCCAATAACAGACCACTGAGTAAGATTTTCCACCATGTTGAAGTACTTTTCATAATTCTTAGATTTGCTTGATTGATCTATCTTTAATATATTAATGTCAGACTGTTTTGTTTTGCATTAGAACTTCGTCCCGCCAAGGTACAAATTTTCCAATAGTTTGAAGCATAGGACGCTGAGCTTTATTTTTTCTTAAACATTAGCCCGGTGCGTCCTACACTTTTTACCATATCCGAAATGACCTATATCTTTATTTAATACCTATCGGGCCTTCATTGGCTTGAATTGGCCATCCTGGATTCTGGTAAATAATAGAAGTACTCAGATCGTTAGGATTTGAGGCCGTAATTCTGAAGTGCGTGATAGCGATAGGATTCAGATAATGCGCTTCACACCATGTGTATCCTGCATCATACATCAGATTATTTGTCTTCACAGAACGGTAAGGACAAAGATATTTACCGCTATTAACATAGCTTGATACATTGGAGGTTTGTCCTTCCGTTCCTTCCTGTATCAGAAGATTTTTTCCGTCCTGCATGTATTTATCCTTTAAATCGGATTCCCACAAGTTAACTCCTTCGATTACAAATTGTTTAACCTGGTCCAGTGCTCTCCAGCGTTTTAAGTCTAACATGCGTAAACCTTCTGCAAGTAGCTCACAACGCCGTTCACGGCGGATGTTATATAGTAGAGGAGAGACTAGTTTACCTGCCGAATATATGGCCCAGTCCAGTTCTTTGGACAGATCGGTATTGTTCACGGTCACTGTATAGTCTCTTGGTAATCCGGCTCTTTCGCGGAGATCTCCCCAATATCCTGCTGCCTCCGAACCAATGGAAGTTCCATTATGTTCCATACAGTCAGCCTCGATGTAATTGAGATAAGCTTCGGCTGCACGGTATACCGGACACCCTTCAATCGCTGTGTTGCCATCCCGATACCAGTTTCCTGATAATCCTTTACGTACCTGATAGCCTGTTACGCATCTCTTTTCCGTTATATCCAAAAGTTGCGGAACCTCCGGCAGCAAATCGGGAGTACCATTCATTACATTCGGGCTGAGAGTCTCACCCGATGTCATCAGGAATAGTTGTAGACGTAGATCTCTGTTTTTGCGTACATTCAATAATGATTCGTCACCTTTATACTGGTCGGTTGCATAGATCGGCTTACCGTCACGGCAAAGGAAACTTTCTACATATTGCCGGGTAAATCCGGTATTTCCACCTACGCGAATATAGAAAGGAGCTGAGTGCACAATCTTATAGTCAAGCAGATTATACGCACGCCACATTAATATTTCTGAATATCCTTCCAGGCTGTTCGCTGAGAACTGAGCAAAATAGGGGTTGCTCATTTTATATTTGTCTTCGTCTGTTTTAACTGTTTCATCCATGCAGTCTTTTGCTGTATTCTGTACCAAGGCTGCATTGCCTATCACTTCTTTGGCTGCCGCTTTGGCCTCCTTCAGAAAAAATGCGATTTCCGTATCGATATTAAAGTCCGCAATGTCTTCTGCCTTTCCCGGCCATCCCGGACCACCCGGTACTAGAGCAGTGCCTTTGTGATAAGTCAGCCAGGAAGCTTCAAACAGAGCTGCTCTGGATTTCAATAACAGAGCAGCATTTTTGGTAATTCGGTTCTTCCCACCGGATATATTATTGGTTAGCAAACTGATTGCCTGATCCAGATCTTCTAGAATAAAATGTGCTACTTTATAGCGGGGGGCCCGTTTGCTGGCCTGAATCAGAGATTCACTTTCATCCGGCAATGTGTTTTTTATAATCGGGAAGTCACCGAAGGTCTCTAGTTTTGACAAATAATTCTTAGCGCGCAGGAAATACATTTCACCTATATAATGCTTTATGTTTGTTTCTGAACCTTCTATCTCTCCCTTTTCGAAGCGGGGCACTACTGTTTCGAGGAAGTAATTAGCTTCACGAATGGCAGAGAAATACCACGGATCATTACTTGCTGGATTATCATAAGCTTCCGGAACTTTCCATTGACCGGGAATCCATTTCTTATCATAGTCAGTGGCAGCCTGATTATCTGTAGCATTGTCGTTTTTCCAGATTCCGGCATTAAATCCCTCATGCGTCGTGAAGTTGTAATGCTTCACAGCATAGGCAGCCAAGTCATTTTCAGTAAAGAAAAAGTTGTCCGGGGTCACACTGTCTAAAGGTTCCCTGTCCAAAAAATCATTGCAAGAAGCGAGTATAAAGCTTCCCCCTGTCAGCAAAAATAAATATTTAATTATCTTTTTCATACGTCATCAATTAAAAGTTAACACTAAATCCTGTGGAAAAAGTACGGGACAACGGATAAGTTTTTCCTGAACTGTTCGATCCGTCTTTCGCTCCATAACCGGTATTAATTGTTTCCGGGTCGAATCCTCCGGGCAATCCCGTAAGGGTGAATAAGTTTTCTCCCGAGAAGAAGACTCTCAGGTTGGAGACACCTATTTTACGTGTGATCTGGGCGGGGATGGTATACCCGATCTGCAAATTCTTCAACCGTACATAGGCGGCATTCTGAAGATAGCGGGTTTGCGTCTTTTGATTTTTGGCGAAGTTATCAACCAAGATACGCGGGAAATAAGCGTCCTTGTTAGCGCTCCAGAAATCATCCCCTTCTTCGCGGAAGAAATCAAGATGAGAAGTAAAGCAGGCCGACTGCCAGATACCTCCCGTAGCTCCCCAGAACATGTTGTCGTTCAGCCAGGCATCACGTTTCGCCACTCCTTGGAAGAATAAGCGTACATCAATGCCTTTCCAGGATGCATTCAGGTCCAGACCAAAACGGAATCGGGGGGAAGTATTGCCAATCACTTTTTTGTCACCCGGGTCATTAAGCGTAGCTCCGTCGGAAATCTTACCGTCACCATTCAAGTCCCGGTACATGATGTCACCTGCGCCCCATTTGACTCCTAATGCATCTTGTCCGCCGTTGGGCAGTGAAGCAAGATGAGCATCCATTTCTTCCTGGCTTTTGGCTATGCCAATGGTTCCGAATCCCCATATATCTCCATTATATTTACCGACATACCACGTGTTTATTTTACCGGTCGTGTTTGGGTATTTGAGGATTTTCTGACGGTCGTCCGAAAGCAACAGGTGCACTCCGTAGTCAAAATCTTTAATGCGGTCCCGCCATCCTAGATCCAATTCAAAACCGGTAGACTGCATATCCGCATTGTTCATTTTGGGTACATTTGCCCCTAAAGTTACAGGAAGTTCGGGAGCTGGTCCTACCATATTGATAGTCTTCCGGTTGAACCAGTCAAAACTTACGGTCAGACGATTGTTCAGCATACCTAGGTCAAAACCGATGTTCCATGACCGCATGGTTTCCCATCCTAATAGCGCTGAAATCAAATCCGGTGCATTCGCTGTGTTGGGACGGCTGTTGTTAATCAGCCAGTGGGAGTCGGGATCTTGGGCGACAAACTTCATTAACTGGATATACGGATATAGGTTTTCCGTATTCTGATTGCCCAGTTCTCCCCAGGAACCGCGGATCTTTAACGTATTGATGATATGGCTGGTAGGTTCCATGAAAGCCTCACGCGCCACGTTCCATCCGGCAGAGAAGGAAGGGAACAAATTCCAGCGTTTGTCTTTTGCAAAACGTGAAGTACCGTCATACCGGAGATTGACTTCCAGCAGATACCGTTCTTTATAATCATAATTGAGTCGGCCGAAGAAACCGGCTGTTGCCCAATGTGTCAGTTTGGACTTATCGATAGTCGATTCACCCGTAGCGGCATTAATACTGGGCACGGATTCTGAGATCAAGTCCAGCTTGGACGCCTGCAACTGCCGCCATTTATTTACTTCGGCCTGAAAACCGACCATTGCTTTCAGATGGTGTGCGTCGGCAAATGATCTGTAATATTCACTGTAGACGTTGGCATTGAAATAATTGGTACGCTCGGCACCTTCGGTAACTTTCGACGTTTTCCATGTATCACCGGAATAAGGTTCGCCGGCTACATTCATCTGCGGCACCTTTAAATAATCCGTATGGGTGAAGGCATCTATCACTTTATAATTGATTTCTCCGAAGATTTTCCAGTCTTTGATCGGTTCTATCACCACCTGGAACTGTTGGTATAGCCAGTCAGTCTGCGAATTGTTGTCGCCTCCATAGAGAATAGGCCGGATAATCGTGTTGCCCATCGGATAACCGTTGGGATCTACGGTCGGTTCCATCGGCCAGCGTTTGGCTATATTCTGATATAAGGTATTATCAGTCATCGCGGTAGGCTTGCTATAATCTTTTCGCATATATTTCATGCTGTAATTCATGTTCAGCCACGGATAAAGCTGTGCGTTAATCTTGCTGCTCACCGAATAACGCTGTAATTTATCACGGCGGATAGCCATCATTCCTTCCTGTCCCATATAGTTGCCGGAGAAATAATACTGTATTTTTTCCGTTCCTCCGCTGACGCTGAGAGAATGTTCCTGCGAGAATGCCGTACCTCCGAACACCACGTCATACCAGTCTGTATCCGTATTACCGATCCAGTCCCAGATAGTAGGGGTATTTCTGTTCGGTTGGGTCGTAGTGGTAATTGCGCCCGATGCGTAATCTTTGATAGCCTGAAGACGGGTATCATCAAACTGCACCGCTGTTTTACCATCATTCAACTGCATTTTGTTGAAGTACATGGCATAAGTGTAGGCATCTGCTACATCCGGCAGATTAATGGCTTCCGACCAGCGGAAACTATTATTATAATTAATGTTGACTTTTCCCGCTTTTCCTTTTTTAGTCGTTATCAACACTACGCCGAATGGAGCACGGGAACCATAGATGGAAGAGGCAGCCGCATCCTTCAACACCGAAATACTTTCAATATCATTGGGGTTCAGCATATTCATGTTTCCTTCCATGCCGTCGATCAGAATCAGCGGAGATGCATTGGAACCGTCACCGATCGTACCGGCTCCACGGATATTCACTTTCATGTCTGCACCAATTTCACCACCGTTGCCATCCGAAGCATAAGAAAAATTCATTCCCGGAACTAATCCTTGTAATGCTTGGCTTACATTAGAAACCGGACGTGACAGTAAATCCTCGGCATTTACCGTAGATACCGAACCGGTCAGGTTGACTTTCTTCTGTGTACCAAAACCTACGACAACGATTTCGTCCAGTGTCTTGGTATCCTCTTTCAGGATGACTGACAGACTTTTGCCGGGCTGTGCCTTCACGGTCTGGGACATATAGCCTACGTAAGAAACCGTAATCGTCACATTGGCAGATGCTGTATTCAATATGAAATTCCCATCCAGGTCTGTAATTGTACCATTCTGGGTGCCATCTTCCATTACGGTAGCGCCAATGACCGGATCGCCAAACATATCCGTCACTTTTCCCTTTATCTGCACGGTTTGTTTCGCGGCAGGCGCTTCCACTATTTGCGTAGATAATATTATTTTTTTATTACGTACGGCATATTTGACATTGGTGTTTTTAAACACTTCATTCAATAAGGTAAATATATTGCTCTGTTCGGTAACTACCGATACCCGGCGGTCTACATCAATATGATGGTCATTGTAGAAAAAGCTAAAATCAGATTGTGCCTCAATTTGTGACAGAACTTCTTTCACAGTCAAGTTTTGTGCTTTCACAGAGATCATAGTACGTTGGGCGTAGCTGTCGTTAGCACATAGAAGCCCAACAAAACAAAAACAGAAAACAAAGAGCAGTTTCATAGACAAAGGAATTTTTTTCCAAACAATAAAAACGGGATTATCCGCCCACAATTGTTGGACATAATTGTTTTTCTTCATATATTTGCATGAATTAAAGTTAAGAAATAATTTTCTCTGTTTGTATTCAAACAGGTTAAAGGCTTTCTCATACAGGCTGGATGCGGGAACATCTGCCTGTATGCTTTTTTTTAAGGCGGTTGGAAGTTTCTCATACGTATTATAATTTTATTGGTTAAACATGAAAGGCTTTAATATATTTCAATCTGCCTCCTTTCTTCACTTTGATTATTTGTCAGTTTCACATTACGCCAGCGTATGTGTGAGGATATTTTAAAATTCTCCAGAATCTCTTCTATATATTGTTCTGTAAACGCTCCGGTAAATGTATATTTGTCAAATTTCGAAGTGTTTACAATAAAATCTACATTATAGCGTTTCTTCAGTATATGCAATGCTGCCTTAAATGGAGTTTTATCAAAAATAACCTTTTGGTCCATCCAGGCAAGCTCCGATTCGCCATTGGTGTTGTATGACAGAATCTGTCCGTCCTTATTATTATAAATCACTTTTTGTCCGGGACGCATTAGTATTTTACTTCCCTGTCCGTCTTTCTCATAAACAAATTCGACCTTTCCCTCTACCAAAGTGGTAATCACCTCATCCATCTCATCAAATGCTTCCAGGTTAAAGTGTGTACCCAAAACTTCCACTTTAGATTTTTGGGGAGTCGAAACAATGAATTTATGTTCAGGGTCTTTCGCAACTTCAAAATACGCTTCGCCATTCAGACTCACTTCACGAATGTTACCGGTGCCTCGCCGTCCACCGTGGACACGTCCACGCCGCCCAGCCGCACCGTTCCCTC
>OGXD01002208.1_pt1 | contig 12632 bp, 10 predicted proteins | sample 1576211 | NCBI WGS metagenome assembly OGXD01 (sample SAMEA3541470, study PRJEB24748) | human gut metagenome | biome: human gut; feature: human-associated habitat; material: faeces | place: China | collected 2012
AGTACGGTTTGTGCAATACCGTCAAGCCCCGGCTGATGGAAGCGGACGCAGACCTTGAACGAGTGCTTGTCATTGACGATAGAGACACGCCGCTGACCCTTGCCGATGAGCGCATAGCAAGGGCAATCCGGGAAAACAACGCAAGGCTGGTTATCATTGACCCGGTACAGGCGTTTCTGGGCGCAGATGTGGACATGAACCGGGCAAACGAGGTGCGCCCGATATTCCGCAGTCTGGGAGACATTGCACAGGCTACCGGGTGCGCTATCGTGCTGATCGGACACCTCAACAAAGCCGCAGGAACGCAAAGCACCTACCGGGGATTAGGGTCTATCGACATTACGGCGGCAGTCCGCAGTCTGCTCTTTATCGGCAAGCTGAAGGACAGCCCCACAACGAGGGTGCTTATCCATGAGAAAAGCTCCCTTGCGCCGCCCGGACAGTCCCTTGCCTTTTCTCTGGGAGACGAGAAAGGCTTTGAGTGGATAGGGGCTTATGACATTACCGCTGACGAGCTTCTTGCCGGGACAGACACCGCCAAGACCGAGAGCAAGACCGCACAGGCGCAAATGCTCATTCTGGAACTGCTTGCAGATGGAAAGCGTATGCCGAGTGCAGAGCTGGAAAAGACGGTCAATGAGCGTGGGATTTCCTCACGCACCATGAGAACGGCAAAGAGCCGTATCGGGGACAGACTTGTGACCGAGAAAGACGGCACAGCATGGGTCTGCTATCTCCGAGACTGACAACAGGAACACGGCAAGCGTGGCAAAGACGGCAAGGTTTTTATAGATACCTTAATGTTGCCGCCTTGCCTTGTTCCCTCATACCGACACCGCCCGATGATGAACAGTCACCGGGCATTTTTCATTTACAGGAGGATTTTGAATGAACAATACCGCAACCAACACCGCCACTTGCCCTACTGTCAGAAAGCAGATCGGAAAGACCACCTATATCGTCCGTGTGCATTTCAGCCAGACCGCAAAAGAGACGATGGAGGACAAAATCAAGCGTATGCTCCGTGAAGAAGTCCGCAAAATGTGACTTCTTCTTGAATTTGATGAAAAAGTCCTTGACTTTTCGTCTCTGGCAAAACCGCTAAGTCGATTTTGATTTCCTGCGGTGCGCGTCTGGCCGTATTTGATATTGCGGAGCTGCGCGAGGTTACATCCTACGATGAGTTGGAACTGGATACGCTGGGAGACAGAAAAACGGCTCTGTTCCTCATTATGAGTGATACGGATGACAGTTTTAACTTTCTCATTTCCATGTGCTACACCCAGTTATTCAACCTGCTTTGTGAAAAGGCCGATGATGTGTATGGCGGCAGGCTCCCAGTCCATGTGCGCTGTCTCATTGACGAGTGCGCCAACATCGGGCAGATTCCGAAGCTGGAAAAGTTGGTGGCCACGATCCGAAGCCGTGAGATCTCAGCCTGTCTGGTGTTGCAGGCGCAGAGTCAGCTCAAGGCGATCTATAAGGATAACGCAGATACCATTATCGGAAATATGGATACTTCCATCTTCCTGGGTGGCAAAGAACCAACAACGCTGAAAGAGCTGGCGGCTGTTCTGGGAAAGGAGACCATAGACACTTACAACACCGGAGAGAGCCGGGGACGGGAGACTTCCCACTCGCTCAACTATCAGAAATTGGGAAAAGAGCTGATGAGCCAGGACGAGCTGGCAGTTATGGATGGCGGCAAGTGCATCTTGCAGTTGCGCGGTGTGCGTCCGTTTCTTTCAGACAAGTATGACATTACCAGACACCCTAATTTCAAATACACAGCTGATGCAGACAAGCGAAATACCTTTGATATTGAAGCATTTTTGTCTGCCAGACTAAAACTCAAGCCTGATGAGGTCTGCGATGTATATGAAGTAGACACGGAGGGCGTGTAATACGGTTCCGCTGAGAAAGGAGTGATCGTATCTATTTGCCGCAACTGCCTCTGTTGAGGCCATTGGCGTACAAAGCGGACAATCGCAAGAAAAAATAATGAAAAAGGAGGACAGCCGGAATCATGCCCCCGGAAACCGGGCGGCAGATTGTTCCGGCTTTTGTATGCCTATGAAACATGACAAACCTATTTTTTAATCAGATTCCGGCTAACAAACTATATGGCATTTTTTGAACAGGCAATCACCGTTCTTCAGACCCTCGTTATCGCTCTGGGCGCTGGTCTTGGTATCTGGGGTGTCATCAACCTGCTGGAAGGTTACGGCAACGACAACCCCGGCGCCAAGAGCCAGGGCGTGAAGCAGCTGGTCGCGGGCGGCGGCGTTGCCCTGATCGGCGTGACCCTTGTCCCGCTGCTGTCCGGGCTGCTGGGCTAACCTCAACTTATCCGTACATCCACCTTTGAGACCCCACCGCGCTCTCCCGCTCACATGGGAGGGCGCGGGAAAGGAGGTATCTTTGCTTGATTAGTGAGATCATCGAGAAATGGATAAAAGGCATTTTGATAGATGGCATCACAGGCAACCTCTCCGGCCTGTTCGACAACGTGAACGCCAAGGTGGGCGAAATCGCTTCGGACGTTGGTTCTACCCCGCAGGCATGGAACAGCGGCATTTTCAATATGCTGCGCAGTCTTTCCGAAACGGTAGTACTGCCCATTGCAGCGGCCATCCTTGCCCTTGTGATGTGCCATGAGCTTATCCAGATGATTACCGAAAAGAACAATATGCACGACTTCGATACTTCCATGTTCTTCCGCTGGATTTTCAAGTCTGCCTTTGCCATCCTCATAGTCAGCAACACATGGAATATCGTTATGGGCGTGTTCGATGCCACCCAGAGCGTTGTCAACGAAAGTTCCGGCGTTATCATTGGCGAAATATCCATCCACTTTGACCGCCTGATACCCGGACTGGAATTTCAGCTAGAAAGCATGACCATCGGCAGTCTGCTCAGCCTGTGGTTCCAGACCCTTGTGGTGGGCCTGACCATGAACATCCTGTCCATCTGCATCTTCCTTGTGACCTACGGCCGCATGATTGAGATTTACGTTGTGACCGCACTGGGGCCTATCCCGCTGGCGACCATGGGCAGCAGCGAGTGGCACAGCACCGGGCAGAACTATTTGAAATCGCTTTTGGCGTTAGGCTTCCAAGCGTTCCTGATTATGATTGTCGTGGGCATCTATGCGGTGCTGATACGCAACATTTCAGGTGCAGCGGACATTGCCGGGGCCATCTGGGGCTGCATGGGCTACACCGTGCTACTCTGTTTCTGTCTGTTCAAGACCGGCAGCATCAGCAAGTCCGTATTCGGTGCCCATTGAGAAAGGAGCGTTTGAATGGCGTATGTGACCGTTCCCAAAGATTTGACCTATGTAAAATCCAAAGTCTTATTCGGGCTGACCAAGCGGCAGCTGGTCTGCTTCGGCGGTGCGCTTTTAACGGGCGGACCGCTTTATTTTTTGGCCCGGAACTATCTTTCCAACAGTGCAGCGGCCCTGCTGATGATTTTTGCCATGCTGCCGGGGCTGCTGTTCGCTCTGTTCGAGCGGCACGGCCAGCCCCTTGAAGTAGTGATTCAGCAAATGATTCAGTGCTGCTTTATTCGTCCCAAGGAAAGACCCTATCAGAGCAACAATGCTTACGCCGCCCTTGTGCGGCAATACCAAATGGAACAGGAGGTAAAGGCCATTGTCCAGAAAAACGATACCCCGCGAAACCGAAAAGCCCAAAAAGCTCACCCGCACCCAGAAAAAAGAAATTGATGCCGTTATCCGCAAGTACAAGGGTGACGGCAAGCCCCGCACGGCACAGGCCACCATCCCGTATGAAGCCATCTACCCGGACGGTGTGTGCCGCATTGACCGCCGCACGTTCTCCAAGTGCATTGCCTTTGAGGACATCAGCTATCAGCTGGCCCAGCCGGAGACCCGGACCGCCATCTTTGAACATCTGTGCGACCTCTACAACTATGTGGATGCTTCCATCCATGTGCAGCTTTCGTTTTTGAATCGCAAGGTTGACCCGGTGCAGTACGCAAAAAGTTTTGAGATCGCACCGCAGGGGGATGATTTTGACGACATCCGCGCCGAGTACACCGCCATCCTGCAAAAGCAGCTTGCCAGCGGAAACAACGGCATTGTCAAAACCAAGTACCTGACCTTCACCATCGAGGCCGACAGCCTGAAAACCGCACGGGCGCGGCTGACCCGCATTGGTCTTGACCTGCTGGGCTATTTCAAGACCATGGGCTGCGTGGCGCACGTCATGGATGGGCGGGAACGTTTGGAGGTGCTGCACGGCATCTTCCACCCAGACGGCGAACCGTTCCGCTTTGACTGGGACTGGCTGGCACCCTCCGGCCTGTCTACCAAGGATTTTGTGGCCCCGTCCTCCCTCTGTTTCGGTACGGCCAAAACCTTTGGTTTGGGCGGCAAGTATGGAGCTGTGAGCTTTTTACAAATCCTTGCGCCGGAACTTTCGGACGAAATGCTGGCCGACTTCCTCAAAACGGAAAGCGGGATTCTCGTCAATCTCCATGTGCAGGCCATTGACCAGACCGAGGCCATCAAGACGATTAAAAGGAAGATTACCGACCTTGACGCCATGAAGATTCAGGAACAGAAAAAGGCTGTCCGTTCCGGGTACGACATGGACATCCTGCCCAGCGACCTTGCCACTTACGGCGAGGACGCCAAAAAGCTGCTGAACAAATTGCAGACCCGGAACGAACGGCTTTTCATGCTGACCTTTCTTGTGCTGAATGTGGCCGACACCAAGCAAAAGCTGGGCAACGATGTGTTCCAAGCCGCAGGTGTGGCACAGAAGTATAACTGCTCGCTTGTCCGGCTGGACTACCAGCAGGAACAGGGCCTTGTGTCCAGCCTGCCGCTGGGCATCAACCAGATAAAGATTCAGCGCAGCCTTACCACCTCCAACGTGGCGGTGTTCGTGCCCTTTGTGACGCAGGAGCTTTTCCAGAGCGGGGCCGCTATGTACTATGGCATCAACGCAAAATCCCACAACATGATCATGCTGGACCGCAAGCAGGCCCGGTGTCCCAACGGCTTGAAGCTGGGCACGCCCGGCAGCGGCAAATCCATGAGCTGCAAGTCCGAAATCGTCAGTGTGTTTTTAACGACCGCTGACGATATTTTCATTTCAGACCCAGAGGCCGAGTATTACCCGCTGGTCAAGCGGCTGCATGGGCAGGTCATCAAACTTTCTCCCACCAGCAAGGACTATGTAAATCCGCTGGACATCAACCTGAACTACTCCGAAGATGACAGCCCGCTGGCTTTGAAATCGGATTTTGTGCTGTCGTTCTGTGAGTTGGTCATGGGCGGCAAAACAGGTCTGGAAGCGATTGAACGCACCGTAATAGACCGTGCTGTGAAAGCCATCTACCGCCCCTATCTGGCGAATCCCTGCCCGGAGAATATGCCGATTTTGTCTGACCTCCACCAAGCTCTGCTCGACCAGCATTTGCCGGAAGCGGACCGGGTGGCACAGGCACTCGACCTGTATGTGTCCGGCTCGCTGAATGTGTTTAACCACAAAACGAATGTGGACATCCACAACCGGCTCGTGGCCTTTGACATCAAAGAACTGGGCAAACAGTTGAAAAAATTGGGGATGCTCATTATCCAAGACCAGATATGGGGCCGCGTCACCCAGAACCGCAGCCAAGGCCGGGCTACATGGTATTTTGCAGACGAGTTCCATTTGCTCTTGAAAGAAGAACAGACCGCTGCTTATTCCGCCGAGATTTGGAAACGCTTCCGCAAATGGGGCGGCGTGCCCACAGGCGCCACCCAGAATGTGAAGGACCTTCTTTCTTCGCCGGAGATCGAGAACATTCTGGAAAACAGCGACTTCATCACGCTGCTGAATCAGGCATCCGGCGACCGCAAAATCCTTTCGGAACGGCTGAACCTCTCCGCAGACCAGCAGAAGTACATCGACAATTCCGAACCGGGCGAAGGACTGCTGATTTTTGAGAATGTGGTGCTGCCGTTCTCAAACCCCATCCCGAAAAACACCCAGCTCTATAAGATCATGACCACCCGGCTCAGTGAGGTGGTGGAGCTATGAGCCTAACGCATTTCAGCTTGTTTTCCGGCATCGGCGGCATCGACCTTGCCGCGGAAGCAGCGGGTTTCACTTCGGTCTGTCAATGCGAATGGGCAGCATTTCCCGCCGCTGTGCTGGCAAGTCACTGGCCGGATGTGCCCCGCTTTCAGGACATCACCACCGTAACAAAGGAGGCTTTCTTTGAAAAAACAGGACTTCGCACCGTCACCCTCATTTCAGGCGGCTTCCCGTGCCAGCCGTTCTCCACCGCAGGGCGGCAGCGTGGCTTCCGCGATGAACGCTACCTGTGGCCCGAAATGCTGCGGGTCATCCGGGAATTGCAGCCCCGTTGGGTGCTTGGAGAAAATGTTGCTGGCTTCCTCCGTATGGGGCTCGACAAAACGCTCATTGACTTGGAGCAGGCAGGTTACGATGTTCGGGTTTTCGTATTACCTGCTGCTGCCGTTGGCGCGTGGCACGAGCGGAAACGGGTATTCATCATCGGCTCCGCTGCTTCCCACGCCCCTTGCCAGCGACACCGGGGATGTGGGCAAGGGGCTGGACATCCAAATTTCTGCAAATGGCAGCTACCGCAAGATGAACAAGGATGGCAAAGCATGGACGGCGCGGCTCTCTCATGTGATCTACCGTATGACACCCACCACGCTGGAAAAGCCCTATCTCAACCCGGACTGGGTAGAGTGGCTGATGGGTTTCCCGCGCAAATGGACGGACATTCCCTTTGGGCCGAAGAACCCGCCGACATCCCGCGCCTGACCGAAGATGTGCCGAACCGCAGCAAGCGGATGAAAACACTGGGCAATGCAGTTTCGCCGCCGCAGGTGTTCCCGATTCTCAAATACATTGCGGACATTGAAACGGGTCGCTGTCCGATGGGAGGTGAAGAACTTTGAAAGAATTGCAGGCAAAAGCCAAAGTCACCCAGACCATGACCCGTGATGGTCTGGTGGTGGAAAATCAGGCTGACGGTACTGTGGAGAACATTTCCAGCCGGGAGGCGGAACAGGACTACTCCACGGATGCCGAGGTCAAGGCCGAAAAAATTCTGGAACGGGCCGAGGACATCAAGGACGGGCATAAAAATAAAAAGAAAGCGAAAAAGGCAGCAGAAACAGCGGCCACCGCCAAAAGTGAAGATGGTCTGCACCGTTCCGCTGCCCGTCTGGAATTGACCGAGGAGGAACGGGCAGACCCGGCGTTGCAGCCGTATATCCAAAAGGCGGGAGCGAAAGCCGACAAACTGGATGCGGCCCGCGCCGCTCTGCCGAAAAAGCGTGTCCCGGTCAAAGAAAAAGTCTACGATGCCGCCAGCGGCAAGGCGAAATCCACCCTGCGCTTTGAGCAGCAGGACAAAGGCCCGCCCAACCTGAAACCAAACCCGGCCAGCCGTCCAATTTCGGAAGCGTTGCTGTTCGCCCACGGAAAAATCCACGAAGTCGAACACGAAAATGTGGGTGTAGAGGGCGGCCACAAGGGTGAAGAACTGGTGGAGCGGCAGACCGCTAAGGCCATCCGCAGCGGCATCCGACACCACAAGATGAAGCCCTACAAGGCCGTGGAAAAGGCAGAACGGGAACTGCGTTCGGCCAACGCCGAGTATTTCTATCAGAAGTCGTTGCGGGATAACCCACAGCTTGCGCAGTCTGCCAGCAACCCCATTTCCCGGATGTGGCAGAAACGGCGTATCAAGCAGCAGTATGCCAAAGCTGCACGGCAGGCCGGACAAGCCGCCGCGCAGGGTGCAGCCGCCACCGCAGAGAACGGTTTCTGGGTAACAAAGCTGGCGGCCGAGGGCGGCGAACGGGTAGCCGAATTTGCGGCCCGGAACTGGGAAACCATTCTGATCGTGGCGGTGTTCGGTCTGCTGGCTCTGCTCCTGATAACGGGTTTGCAGTCCTGCACCGTGATGGCGGGCACCGCTGGAACTGGCGTGACGGCATCCTCTTACTTTTCCAAGGACAAGGATATGCTGGGTGCAGAGAAAGCCTACGCCAAGCTGGAACAAAAACTGCAACGGTATCTCGACACCTACGAGGCCACCCACAACTACGATGAATATCATTTTTATCTGGACGAAATCGAGCATGACCCCTATGTGCTGATCTCGATTTTGTCCGCGCTGCATGACGGCGTGTTCACACTGGCCGAGGTGCAGGGCGAACTTGAAATGCTCTTTGAAAAGCAGTACATCCTGACCGAGACCGTGACCATGCAGATACGTTACCGTACAAAAATGATGGTCATTATTGGCCCGTATGGTGTGCCGCAAGTTATCACCTACCAAGAACCGTATGAATACTACATCTGCACGGTCAAGCTGAAGAACAAGGATTTATCCCATCTGCCCGTGGAAGTACTGACCGAAGAACAGCTTAGTGCCTATTCGCTCTATATGCGCACGCTGGGCAACCGGCCGGATTTGTTCGGGCAGGCACAGTACCCCAATGCGTCCACCATCAAGCAGCCCACCTACTACGATATTCCCCCGGAAGCACTAAAGGATGATAGGTTTGCCGCCATGATGGAGGAAGCCACGAAGTACATCAGCTACCCGTATATGTGGGGCGGCAGTTCACCCAGCACCAGCTTTGATTGCAGCGGCTACATTTCGTGGGTGCTGAATCACTCCGGCTGGAACGTGGGCCGCCAGACCGCGAAGGGCCTTTACAACCTCTGTACACCCGTTTCGGCTGCGCAGGTCAAACCGGGCGACCTTGTGTTTTTCAAGGGAACCTACGATACCCCCGGCGTGAGCCATTGCGGCATCTATGTGGGCAATTCCATCATGCTGCACTGCGGCGACCCTATCTCTTACACAAACCTCAACTCAAAATATTGGCAGGAACATTTTTACAGCTATGGGCGTTTACCGTGACGCCAGAAAGGATTTTGTATGGCAAAAAGACTTTCCCGCATTGAGCGCGACATCGAACGGCTCAAAGAAAAAATCAGCGAATACCAGCAGCAGTTGAAAGAACTGGAAGCTGCAAAGACTGAACAGGAAAATTTGCAGATCATTCAGCTGGTGCGCAGCATGAACATGAAGCCGGACGAGTTTGCGGCCTTCCTGCGCAGCGGTGCGCTGAATGCTGCACCCACCGTCACCCCGTACCACAAACAGGAGGATGCCGCCGATGAAACCTGATAACTGGAACCGTTTCGCTGCCGGACTGCTGGCTATCCTGCTCTGCCTCTGCTCCTTTTCCATGCCCGCCTTTGCAAGCGGCTCTGACCCGGCCCCGGAACCTCTGCCGGAGATTATCGAAGAAGAACCCACTACGGGCGGCATGGAGCCGGAGGGTGTACCTATCACGCCCAAAGGCAACGCAACACTGGTGGATGACTTTTACGGCGACAAGCAGCTTATCACAGTGACCACCAAGGCCGGGAATTATTTTTACATTCTCATTGACCGTGCCAACGAGGACAAGGAAACGTCCGTTCACTTCCTGAACCAAGTGGACGATGCCGACTTGCTGGCCCTGCTGGATGAAGAACCGCAGGCCGCCGAAGTCTGCACCTGCACGGTGAAATGCGAGGCCGGAAACGTCAACGAAAACTGCCCCTTGTGTGAAAAGAGCCTGCGGAACTGCACGGCCCCGGAAGCTGTGAAAACTGACACCGAAACGCCGCAGGAAAAAACCAAGTCCAGCATGGGCAGTCTGATTATCTTGCTGGTGCTGGCTCTGGCGGGCGGCGGTGCGGCACTCTATTATTTCAAGTTCCGCAAGCCCAAGGCCGATACCACCGGGCACGATGATCTGGACGAATACGATTTTGGCGAGGACGAAGATGCAGACGAGGAACCGGCTGAAATCGAGATTCATTCAGAGGACGGACAGGAAAGCGAAATTTAAGCAAAATGACACCCGGTTCGATTTTAACTACGAACCGGGTGTTGCTTATTTAAGATTGAACTAAATACATCTCGTTAGCGTTCACATCATCCCGTGTGTAAAGAGTAGGGACATTTTCATCAGGTACATTTTCAAGCAATAAAGCTGCTTTTGCCTGATTAAAGGCGGTTTGGAGTGAACGTCCAAATCCGATAGACGAGTACAGCTGTGCAGCAAAAACACAGGCGGTTTCATCATCTATGGAATCCGACATGCCGACTGCTGCCTCAATATGGTTTACAACACTTTCAGCTTGTGCTTCCGAGAAACACGCATTAAAGACAACCAATCTAATAGTATCGGAAGCGGTTGCCATCGCCGCTGTGATTGCTTCAGCTGAAACAAATTTTTCTGTTCCATCTGGATTGAGCAGCACTAGTTCACCCAAATCAGTGCCATGTCCACTAAAATGTACAATCGTTGGATTTGTTTCGTTAATCGCTTGTAAAATATCACCTGCACGAACTGCCCAGCGGCTTTCAAACTGAACAGAATCTCGATATTCTGAAAGACGGATTTTTTCACGAATGGCACGGGCTTCTTCGTCTAAATTTAACTGAGGCGTACTTTTAGGATTAGCCGCCAAGAAAAGAACTGTGATTTTTTCGGGCAGCGCTTTCATTTCGTCAATTTCTTGCCTCATTTGGAATTGAAGTTGTTCTTGACGATGAATAGCCTGCTCTAAAGCTGCAGACTGCCGACTGGCCTCCTGAATACGCTTTTTCTCAGCGTCAGCAGCTTTTTTATTCACTTTTGTTTCTTCATTATGATAGGTCTTTTCTGCTGCGGCAATTTCCTTTTCTTTCTGTGCAAGTTTTTTCTGGATGTCGCCAACCTTTTTTTGAGTGTCTGCAATGGCTTTATTGGCCCGTTCAATTTCATTCAGCTTAGACTTTATTGTACTTGCACTTTTTGTACGCCCGATTGCAGCATTAGCGGAAATGATTTTTTGCTGCAGCGGCGCAATTTTAGCTTGTTCCTTTGCCAAATCCTGATTAAGTTTGGCAGCTTCTTCTCTTTTTCTGAGAAGATTGTTTCTGTAAGTGTCGAGCATCGACATATTATCACCTCTTTTCGTTAAATAATACCACAAAAAGCATAAACACACAACACAGGGAGTTTAATATGAAACTGGTAATTACTGAGAAGCCCAGTGTAGCCCGCAGCATTGCCGCCGTGATCGGGGCCACCGAAAAGCAAAACGGCTATTGGCAGGGTGGCGGGTATCTGGTCAGCTGGTGCATCGGGCATCTGGTGTCCTTTGCCGAGGCGGGCCAGTACGATGAAAAATACTGTAAGTGGCGGTATGAGGATTTGCCCATCCTGCCCCAGCCGTGGCAGTTCATTGTCCCGGACGAAAAGAAACAGCAGTTTGAAATCGTCCGCGCCCTGCTCAACCGCTCGGATGTGGACAGTGTGACCGCCGCGACCGACGCAGGCCGGGAGGGAGAACTGATTTTCCGTTTCGTCTACCAAATGGCCGGCTGCACAAAAACTGTGAAGCGGCTCTGGATTTCCAGCATGGAGGATGCCGCTATCCGGGAGGGCTTTGCAAACCTGCGCCCGGATTCGGATTATGATGCTCTGTATCAATCGGCCCTCTGCCGTGCAAAGGCGGATTGGCTGGTGGGTATCAATGCAACGCGACTGTTTTCGGTGCTGTATCACAAAACCCTGACGGTAGGCCGGGTGCAGACCCCGACACTGAAAATGCTGGTGGACCGGGATGCAAAAATCCTGCGCTTCCAGAAAGAAAAGTATTATACGGTCGGCATCCAGTCCGGCAGTCTGAAAGCAGACAGTGGACGCATTGCCAGCATGGACGAGGCCGACACTTTGAAAAATGCCTGTGCCGGGGCATCTGCTATCTGTTCTTCTGTCAAGCGGGAGAAAAAGACAGAACAGCCGCCCAAGCTCTATGACCTGACTACATTGCAGCGGGAAGCAAACCGTCTGTTCGGTTTTACCGCAAAACAGACCCTTGATTACGCCCAGCAGCTTTACGAAAAGAAATTGCTGACCTATCCCCGCACCGACAGCCAATATCTGACCGAGGACATGGGCCAGACAGCACAACATCTTGTGTCTGATCTGCTGGGACTGCTGCCCTTTGCCCAAGGACTTGCGCTGACTGCGGAAGTAGGCCGGGTGCTGAACAGCAAAAAGGTATCGGACCACCACGCCATCATTCCCACCGCAGAATTTGTAAAGCAGGGTTTCACTGGTCTTGCCGAGAGTGAATGCAAGCTGCTGAACCTTGTCTGCTCCAAGCTGCTCTGCGCCGTGGCTGCACCCCATGAGTACGAAACTGTGACTGCTGTGTTCTCCTGTGCAGGGAACGAGTTCGCCGCCAAGGGAAAGACCGTGCTTGTTCCCGGTTGGAAAGAGATCGACCAGAGGTTCCGCTCCACCCTGAAAGCAGACGGCGAAGAAGAAACGGAAACCCTGAACACCCTGCCGGAACTGACCGAGGGACAAAGTTATTCTGTTGTATCTGATATTTCGGAACATTTCACGTCCCCGCCGAAAGCCTACACGGAAGATACACTCCTGTCAGCAATGGAGCGGGCCGGAGCCGAGGATATGCCGGAAAACGCAGAACGCAAGGGGCTGGGCACACCCGCCACCCGTGCCGCGATTCTGGAAAAACTGGTGCAAATGGGCTTTGTGCAGCGCA
>OGXD01002209.1_pt1 | contig 12632 bp, 10 predicted proteins | sample 1576211 | NCBI WGS metagenome assembly OGXD01 (sample SAMEA3541470, study PRJEB24748) | human gut metagenome | biome: human gut; feature: human-associated habitat; material: faeces | place: China | collected 2012
GAATCGTTACCGGCTCGCTGACGCTGGTCGGCGGCGACCCGGGTATCGGCAAATCGACGCTTCTTTTGCAGATGTGCAGGAACCTTTCGTTAAAAAAGCAGCACATTTTGTATGTATCAGGCGAGGAATCCTTACGCCAGATCAAAATGCGTGCGATGCGGATCGGCGATTTTTCGGACACGCTGGAGCTGTTCTGTGAGACGAACCTGAATCGGATTGAGGAGGTAATCCAGCAGAAAAAGCCTCAGATCGTCATCATCGACTCCATCCAGACGATGTACAATGAAGCGGTCAGCGCGGCGCCCGGCAGCGTGTCGCAGGTGCGCGAATCGACTGGTGTTTTGCTGCGGCTGGCAAAAGGGCTCGGTATTTCGATTTTTATCGTCGGGCATGTGACCAAAGAGGGAACGGTTGCAGGTCCCAGAGTGCTCGAGCATATGGTGGATACGGTGTTGTATTTTGAGGGCGACCGACATGCATCTTATCGAATCCTCCGGGGCGTCAAGAACCGTTTCGGTTCAACCGATGAGATCGGTGTGTTCGAGATGCGCCAAGAAGGACTGACGGAGGTGTTAAATCCGTCGGAATTCATGTTAAATGGCAGACCCGCCGGCGCGAGCGGCTCAGTCGTGTCCTGCTCAATGGAGGGGACCCGTCCGATGCTCACGGAGATTCAGGCGCTCGTCTGCCACAGCAATTTTGGCATTCCACGTCGTCAGACCACCGGAACGGATTTTAACCGCGTTAATCTGCTGATGGCGGTATTGGAAAAACGGCTTGGCATGCAGATCGGAGGGTGTGATGCTTACGTCAATCTGGCGGGCGGCATCCGGATTACAGAGCCTGCCATCGATCTTGGAATCGTGATGGCGATCATGTCGAGCTTCAAAAACAGCCCCGTCCCGGAGGGCGTTGTCGCTTTCGGGGAAGTGGGACTGAGCGGGGAAGTACGCGCCGTTTCGATGGCGGAGCAGAGAGTGAGGGAGGCGCAGAAGCTTGGTTTCACAACCTGTATCCTCCCCCAGGTCTGTCTCGAAAAAATGCCGAAAATTTCCGGCATCCGATTAGTTGGTGTCCGCAGTGTTGCAGACGCTGCGCGGGAGCTGTAAGAACGTCCTACAGCGGCTGGTTGGGATAACCCGGAAAATAAAACGGAAGGGTCGCACCCGGAACAGGATATACTGCGATCTTGTCGTCGAACAGATCTTTTTCAGACGGCACTTCGTCATTTTTGGAAACCGGATTGACGCCGTCGGGAGAGAGGATGCAGTCATCCGCAAGGTCAGAAGGACGGTCTGATTCTGGAATTACAGGATACATGACAAAAACCTCCTTTTCATTGTTGGATTCAAAAAGCAATAGGAAAGCTTTTGGGATCAGTATGTATCTTTTTTGGGGAAAATATTCTATTGTTACAGTTCACTCGTACCGTTTGGGGGCAGATTTCATGCTCGCATGAAAATCTGCTTACAAAAAGGTACGAGTGAACTGCAAGGTATATTTTGAAAAAGTAGTTGACAAAAGATACAGTGGTGCGATACAATATGATCAAGTTGAGAAGTTATCAACCCACAAAATCAGGCAGGATGTTTTCCGCAAGGAGGATGTCCTGCCATCCCCCCACAAAGATTCGATACCTGCTGATTTCGTGTCAGCAGGTTTTTTATTTGTTCATGACAATAGAATGCTCGCAGAGCGTGCATTCTATTGTTGCATAAGAAAGTTCGTTTCTATACAATGTTATACAATAAAAAACGCTCCGCGAGGATGCACACTCGACGCAAGGGTAGATGGTTGCCGAAGCAGCTGCGCCTCGGCGCAAAAATATACTAAGGCACATTCTTTTTATATTTTATATGGAGAATACGAATGAAAAAAACGGTTTTAAAGGAAAATAATTCCTGCAGAATGCAGTGTATCGCAGAAGAAAATCTGGAACAGGAAATGGACAGCCAGGTAGAGCCGTTTCTGAAACAGGTTCAGATTTGCGGGTGGATGGAGGTCGCGCCCGAAGGCGGTGAATCGCAGGAGCGTGATGCGGCATCGGCAGACAGCACATCGCAAAAGCCTGAGAACGCACCAGAAGACGGCGTGGCTCAGAGAAAAACAGCTAAGACGGGCGGTCTGTATTATGAACTGTATCCGCAGGAGACACAAAAAGGGACGATCGTGATCAGCTATGGCTTTACAGAGTCCTGCCTGAAATATCATGAATTGATTTACTATTTTTATCTGCAGGGATATCAGGTGGCGATTATGGATCACAGAGGGCATGGAAAATCCATGCGTGAAGTGGAAGATCACACAATTGTACACATTGGATTGTTTTCCCGATATGTAAAAGATCTGCACCGGTTCGTCAAAACAGTGGTGAAGCCGATGGCAAAAGATCTGCCGCTGTATCTGTACGCACATTCCATGGGCGGCTGTATCGGCGCATTTTATCTGGAGCAGTACCCTGAGGATTTTGCCAAAGCGGTTCTGAATGCACCGATGTTGGGAGTAAATCTGGGCGGCGTGCCGTCCTGGGCGGCGCGGGTGCTGTGTGATTTTAAAGTGTTCGGAGGCAATGGGAAGGATCGTCTGCTCACACAGGGCACTTTTGATCCGGAGGAGTCTTTTTCGGACGCGTCCTGCAGTTCCGAGGCGCGCCATGCTTATTATATGAAAAAACGTCGGGAGGATGAAAGCTGCCAGACCTCTTCGGGAAGCTATGAATGGGGCAGGGAGGCGATCAATGCCGGAAAATTTGTCATCAGCAAAAAGCAGGCGAGAAAGGTGAAGACACCGGTGCTTTTATTTCAGGCGGGAAAAGATACGCTCGTAACGCCCGGAGCGCAAAAAGAGTTTATCAAGAGGATCCCAGATGGACAGCTGGTGGTTGTGCCCGATATCCGGCATGAAATTTATCGTGCACCAAACAGCGTCCTGCAGCCGTATCTGGAAATGATTTTTGAATTTTATGACAGTGGAGAAAAAGCCTTGTAAAAAAGTATGAAAGCAAGACTTGTTGCGTATTGCCCGCCGGGGTGGTATGATAGAGGAAATGCAGACGGGCATAGTTTGCACAGTTTTGAGCGAAATGGAGATTAGAATGGAACAGTTAGCAATTTTTGGCGGGAAGCCGGTTCGGAAGACACCGATTTCCTATGGGCACCAGTATATTGATGATGCGGACATAGAAGCGGTTGCAAATGTGCTGCGCAGCGATGCGCTTACCTGTGGACCGAAGGTGACAGAGCTGGAGAAGCGTTTGTGCGAAGTAACCGGGGCAAACTATGTCGTTATGGTCAGCAACGGAACGGCGGCGCTGCATCTGGCTGCGATGGCGGCGGGCATTACGAAAGGGGATGAGGTAATCGTAACCCCCCTGACGTTTGCTGCTTCCGCCAACTGCATTTTGTATTGCGGCGGAACGCCGGTATTTGCTGATGTAAAGCGTGACACCTACAACATCGATCCAGAGAGTATCCGCAGCCATATCACGGAGAAGACCAAAGCAGTCGTTGCGGTGGATTTTACCGGTCAGGCAGTGGAGCTGGATGAGATCCGTCAGATCTGCAAGGAGCATAATCTGATGCTGATCGAGGATGCGGCGCATGCGATCGGTACACAGTATAAAAATAAAAAAGTCGGCAGCATCGCAGATTTTACAACCTTCAGTTTTCATCCGGTCAAAACCGTGACAGCCGGAGAGGGCGGAGCGATTGCGACCAACGATGAGAAGATGTATCACAGATTGCTTCGCCTGCGTTCTCACGGAATCACGAGAAATCAGGACGAAATGATGCATCCCACCGATGCGATGTGGTACAATGAGCAGGTTGAACTGGGCTATAACTATCGTATGACAGATTTTCAGGCAGCGCTTTTACTCAGTCAGTTAGACAAACTGGATCGTTTTATCGAAAGAAGAACTCAGATTGTAAAACGCTACGACGAAGCCTTTGCAGAGTGCCCAGAGCTTGTGCTGCAGCGGGAGATCCCGGAGTCAAAGACGGCACGTCATTTGTATGTCATTCAGTTAAACCCGGAGCTGCTGACCTGCACCAGAAGAGAGTTTTTCGATGCGTTATATGCGGAAAATGTGCATGTACAGGTGCACTATCTGCCGGTTTACTGGCATTCCTATTATGAAAAGTTGGGCTATCCCAAGGGACTGTGCCCGAATGCGGAGTATCTGTATGAGCATGTGATGAGCATTCCGCTCTTTTACAGCATGACAGACGAGGATGTGGAGAGCGTTATCACCGCGATTAAAAAAGTGATCGCTTATTACAGGAGATAGATTGGAGAACGAACATGAAGAAATTTTTGGAGCTCATTTCCGAAGAGATGGGAAAAGGCTTTGAAGCTGCAGGATATGAGGCACAGCTGGGGCGCGTAACCGTGTCCAACCGTCCCGATCTGTGCGAATATCAGTGTAACGGCGCGATGGCGGGCGCAAAAAAATACCATAAAGCCCCGATCATGATCGCCAACGACGTAGCGGAAAAGCTGACGGACAGCGCAGTATTTTCTGAAGTATCTGCGGTTGCGCCCGGATTTTTGAACCTGAAAGTAAAGGACAGCTTTGTCTGTGAATATTTAAAAGGGATGGCTGCAGCGGAGAAGTTTGGCGTAGAGCCTCCCGAAAAGAAAAAAACCATCGTTGTCGATTACGGCGGCCCCAACGTTGCAAAGCCGCTCCACGTAGGTCATCTGCGCTCCGCAGTCATCGGCGAAAGCATCAAGCGGATCAACCGTTACAAAGGACATAGGGTTATCGGCGATGTCCATCTGGGCGACTGGGGACTGCAGATGGGTCTGATCATTACCGAGTTAAAAGCGCGCAAGCCCGAGCTGCCTTATTTTGATGAAAGCTTTACCGGGGAATATCCGCAGGAGGCTCCCTTTACCGTATCCGAGCTGGAAGAAATCTATCCCACAGCCAGTGGCAAGTCCAAAGAAGATCCTGCGTATAAGGAGGCAGCGCTGGAAGCAACGCTGCGCCTGCAGAGCGGTGACCGTGGCTACCACGCCCTGTGGAAGCATATTATTGCGGTATCTGTAGCCGATCTGAAGAAAAACTATAGCAACCTGGATGTGGAATTTGATCTCTGGAAGGGCGAATCCGATGCAGACCCGCTTATTCCGGGACTGGTAAAGCGTTTAAAAGAGTCCGGCCTTGCGTATGAAAGCCAGGGTGCGCTGGTTGTAGATGTTAAAGAGGATAACGATACGAAGGAAATGCCGCCCTGCATCATCTTAAAATCCGATGGCGCGGCGCTGTATGCAACGACAGACCTTGCAACAATCGTGGACCGTATGGAGAATCTGCATGCGGATTCCCTGATCTATCTTGCGGACAAGCGTCAGGAGATGCACTTTGTACAGGTGTTCCGTGTAGCGAAAAAGGCGGGGCTGGTAACACCTGAAACAGAGTTAAAATATGTTGGTTTCGGCACGATGAACGGCAAGGACGGAAAGCCCTTCAAGACGAGAGAGGGCGGCGTTATGCGTCTGGAATACCTGATCCGCGATATCGACGAGGAAATGTACCGTAAGGTATCCGAAAGCCGTCATGATCTGTCTGAGGAAGAGGCAAGAAAGATCGCCAAAATCATCGGTCTTTCCGCAATCAAATATGGAGATCTGTCCAATCAGGCTTCCAAGGACTACATTTTCGATATCGATCGCTTCACTTCCTTCGAGGGAGACACGGGTCCGTATATTCTGTATACAATCGTGCGTATTAAATCGATCCTTGCCAAGTATCAGGAACAGGGAAAGAGCCTGGAAAACCTGTGCCTGGAAGAGGCGCAGGGCGCTTCCGAAAAAGATCTGATGCGTCAGCTGTGCAGCTTCAATGCAATGATGGACAGTGCCTGTGAGGAAACTGCACCCCATAAGATCTGCGCGTACATTTATGATCTGGCGAACGCGTTCAACAAGTTTTACCATGAGACAAAGATTCTGGCAGAAGAGGATCAGAAGAAGCAGGCAGGCTGGATTGCACTGCTGAAGCTGACCAAAGAAGTGCTGGAAACCTGCATCGATGTACTGGGCTTCTCCGCACCCGACAGAATGTAACGATTGCGATCCGCGCGGAAACAGTCCTTGCGGACATTTTACCGCAGAATAAAGAGAAAGAGGGGTAGCAGAGCCCCTCTTTTATTCATGACAATAGAATGCTCGCAGAGCGTGCATTCTATACAGCATGGAACAAAGCGGTCATGATACTTGTCTGCCGACGTGAGTAGGGATATAATGAGAATGCAGAAAAATCCGGGAGGAGGAGTCGTTATGAAACTATTTGAGACGGCGGACAGATACTGTAAAGAAAGCAACTGGAAAACACTGGCGCTTTTGAAATTCTGCCTGTTTGCAATGGGGATGTTGATCGGCATGAAGGTGCCTGAGAAGCACAAAGGGGCGGCTGGCGCAGTATGCGGGGGCATTTTTGTACTGACTTATGTTCCGCTGATGAAAAAGTTTTTTGACGTATGCAGAGAAGAAAAAGAAATCGAAGGAGAAGAGTGGTTATGAATCAGCCCAACATTCTGATCCTGCACTGCGATCAGCTTCGGCAGGACTGTCTTGGTTTTAACGGGAATGCGGACGTGCGCACGCCGAATCTGGACCGGCTGGCGGCAGACAGTGTAAATTATGAAAATCATTATACGGTGTATCCGATCTGTACACCGTCGCGCTATTCGTTCTGGAGCAGCCTGTATGTGCACCAGCACGGCGCGTGGGACAATCAGGCGACGCTGCCTTCCGGATATCCAACATTTCCGGGGGTTTTGCGGGAGCAGGGCTACCATACGGCGGCAGTCGGGAAAATGCACATGAATCCGACCTATCAGGACATCGGCTTTTCGGAGATGGAGCTGGCAGAGCAGAACGGGATCGGGCGCTTTGAGGACGATTATCACCGGTGGCTGATGGACAACGGCAAAATCGACCGTTTTGACCTGCACCATCAGTCCGGTATTTTTTATGAAGAGGGGAAATCCCATTTATATGATATGTGCCAGTGCGCGGAGTCGGATCTGGAGGAACGGTTTTATTCGACGGAGTGGATCACACGGCGCGCCGAGGAGCAGATCGGACGCTGGGAGGAGGACGCGCCGTCGGTTCTGATGGTCGGCTATGTCAGCCCGCACCACCCGTTTGACCCGCCCGCGCCGTACAGCACGATGTATGATCCGGAAAAGCTGCGGCTTTTGGACGGCTATACGCAGGAGGCGTTAAAGCGGGACGTGGAGGCAAACGGCACGGCGATGGATTACACCTCTCTGAGCGAAGGGGACGTACGAGCGATGATGGCGGCGTATTATGGGATGATCTCCGAGATCGACGACGGGATCGGAAGGCTGATCGGTCTTTTGAAGCGGAAGGGGCTTTATGAAAATACGATGATCATTTTCACGAGCGACCACGGAGAGTACATGGGCTTCCACCACATGATGCTGAAATGCAACTATCTGTACGATCCGCTGGCAAAAATCCCGCTTTTGGTCAAGTATCCCGGACAGAAAGATGCGGGACGGACAGAAAGCGTCCTGTCTGAAAACATTGACGTTGCACCGACGGTATTGGAGGCGTGCGGCGTCAAAGCGCCGGCGTCGATGCAGGGAAAAAGCCTTTTAACAGGAGGCGGCAGGGAATTCGTATTTTCGGAAGGGCAGTACGGTACGGAAGAGGAACCGCGCATCGGCTATATGCTGCGCACAAAGCGTTACAAGCTGCTCGTGCAGGGCAGCATGGAAAACACGATGCTGTTCGATCTGGAAAAGGATCCGGAGGAGCTGGAAAATGTAGCAGAGGATCCGGCGTATGGGGAGATTTTGGCAGGGCTGCAGCGCAGGCTTGCGGATTTTGTCCTGTTCCATTCCACCGGGAAGGTATATCGGAACCGGCAGGAGCCGCAGCTGCGAAAGCAGGAGGAATTGGATGCGCAGGCGGAACGGATGAAAGAGTTTATCCGGGAGCGGTGGTAAAAAGGTGCGCGCCTTAATGTACAGCCGCGCATAAAAGGGGCTATTGGGAAATAGATAGTTCTAAATAAGGGAAGAACCGAAGAAAAGACTGCTTAGAAAAAGAGTGCTTTCAAAAATGCAGTTAAGGGGTCTTTATGTCCTAAAATACATACAGAAAAGAAAAAATAAGAATCTCCCATAGAAGATCAGATATAAGAAACACTGATTTCTACGGGAGATTCTTATTTTAAGATTGGGAAGCTAAAAACGGTATTTACCGATAGCTCCCTTTTTTATGTTGTTCGTTTAACCACGCGACAGCTTCCAGACAGCCCTCCTGGGTCAGGGGAAACTGTTTTGTTGTCTTTTGTTCGGCGGGCGTTTTGACAAAGCAGAAGGGCTCCGGCCAGATCGTGACGTCCATACAGTCCCCCTCTTCATTTTTTCCTTTGGAAAGCCGATATCGCATGCCGCAGTAGCTTCCGGTCTGCGCTTCTTTTTTGATATAGTTCACATGAATGATTTCCGGTGAGATCATAGTCTTTCCTCCAATGACAGTGATGCAGTTTTCTGCAGAGCTTAGAAAAACAGCGGGATGCCCACCAGTCCGAAGTAGCCGACGGATAAAATTCCGGCGATACTAAGCAGCATGCGGTAGATTTTTTTCTGGAACAGCTCCGGGACAGTGCTTGCAAGGTATCCGGCAATCAGAATGCATGGCAGCAGATAGCGTCCCTGAGCCATGGATTCGATCAGCCAGGAGTTTACAATGGATGCAGCAAGCTCACCCACCATCAGCAGTGTGCAGATAACAAAACGGACGTTTCCCTGCAGATTGTCAGGCTGCCGGAAGGTGGCGATACCGATGCCTGCAAACAGTGTAAGATAGAGCAGCCCCATGCACCAGTAGTACCACGCGCCGGTATCGTGATCCTGTAAAAGTCCGCAAAAGCTCTTGTAGCTCATGGCAAACCAGTCCGGGTTTTCGGCAAAAACATCAGGAAGCGTATAGCCGCGGCTGTACATATGCCAGGACGGGTTCAGCTCTTCGGTAGGGGTGGACGGATTTTTGTCGTAGTCGGCGTACTGGATGGCGACCGCTTCCTTGACCTGAGATTTTTCCGTACCGTAGTGCGCGATGTCAAAGCCAGCCCGGAATGCAAAGACGGCGAGAAAAACGCCCACAATAATCAGGTAATTACGCCAGAGCACTTTTTTCTGTAAGGGGTCTTTCTGCCAGATCAGCCGCAGCAAAAGGACGAAGAAGGACAGCGCCAGAATCGCGAGATAGCACTGCTTTCCGAGGGCGATGTTGCCAAACAAAAGCCCTAAAAGAAGAAAAGCAGGAATATCTCTCCGGCATAATTTTTTCTTTTCCACGGTGCGAAAAAGCAGACTCTGCGGGTTGCACAGCAGGCAGGTGATTGCGAAAGCGATGGTAAAATCCAGCGCATCTGCCGTCGTATAGGAAAAAATGTACCAGGACTGGACGCAGATTCCCAGTGCGACCATGAGCCAGTTTTTCTGACGGATATTTCGGACAAAATAAAAGGCGAGGGCAGCAAACAGCAAAAGGTTCGGAACGCGGTAGTAGGCAAGGCTGCAGAACATCGTTTTAAAAAGCAGGGCGATCTTCCCGGCAAGATAAAAGTACCAGGTGTAATTTTCCAGTTTGGTGTAACCGTAGCCACTGTAGGTCTGAGCAACAGCGGGATCCCGCATATCGGGCGGCAGAAAGTGCGTCATGCCGTAATCCAGACAGGCTTTGACGTCCCATTCGTCGGGATGCAGACCGAGGGCAGAAAACAAACCGATGATACAGACGACGAGCAGTGCACCAGCAATCACCGCCGTGCTGATGAGGGCAAACCAGTCAAAGTGCCCGGAGCTGTCCGGCAGGAACAGCATTTTCAGATAAGAAGCGATACCATTGCGGAAAAATAGAAGCACATAGAGCAGCAGCGCGATGGACAGGGCAAGGAAAAAGCGCTGGCGCACATATAAAACGTGGAGCTTTGCAGCCGCGCTTTTTGCAGCCTCCCGGATACTGTCAGCGGAAAGCAAAAAGCTGCTGTCGGAATTTTGCGGTGTGAAAACGAGCTCTTCCCCGTTTAACTGCCAGGAGGCGTTGACGGGGAAAGCCTGGGCTTCCAGATCGGCAGCTTCCATTGTGAAAAAAGCTTCTCCGTTTAGGAAAAAGCCGACGTGTGTGACGCGATAGGATTCCTGGGTATTCGTCGGGTCAAACCGAAATAAGGTAAGACTACGCAGATCGGGCAGGCCGGAAAAGGTGACGATGTTGCCGTCCCGGGTTCCGTCAGTGGAGTTGTCCTGCGAAAGTTCGTCATTGTCGCTGTAAAAAAGCTGGGACAGGACGGATGTGTCATCGTTTCTCAGATAAAGATCCGCCGACCATGAAAAATGATCCGGCGCTTTCAAAACCCAGATAAACGACGCCAGGAATAAAATCAGAACTGGAAGATAAAGGAAAAGATTCTTTTTGGATGTATGCATGAAATGTCCTCTTTCGTTATAAAATAAGCTGTTTTCTAACAGTAAGTATAGCGGAATTAAAAAATTTTTCAACTTCAATAGCAATTTGTTGGTGGACTTCGACGAACAAAAATAAGCGATAGTTTAAGAAAGAACGCAGTGCCCGGAACAAATCCGTCGGGACGGGAACACAGCAGAGCAAATTTCTCTTGACAGGCGGGGCAGCAGAGGGGACAATTGGGAAAAAGAAGTAGTTTGGTCAGATTTTGCAGGAGGGCAGAACTGGACATCTGGTTTGCGATTGCCTTGGGCAAGACTTCTGTAGAATGGGAGGGTTTCTTTTCATGATTCAGAAAACGAACGTCTGGAAAACAGCAGTGTGGTTGCTGCTTACAATTTCGATGATGATAAGCTCTGTACCGATGACGGCAGCAGCGGCAGAGCCTGCGGCGCAGGCGGAAAGTACAGAAACCTCTGACTACGGTGCGCCGGCATATGGGACGAAAGCGGCGAACCTGCATCGGCTCACCTCACAGGAGCAGGTACAGACGGTTTCGAAAGCGCTGCAGCCAGTGGCAGATGTGGTTGGCGTCATGACAAAATCTCATAACGTATCCGTGATCAATTACAGTGATGTAGATGAACTCGGACTGATCCGCCGGTCGGACGCAAGCGGCGTGGTGCTGGTGATGGATGGCAGAAGAATTTATATTGCGACAGCAGCGCATTGCTTAAAACATAACCATACAGAAGTGATTCTGCCGGACGGAACAAGATGCAGCGCTGCTGTGCTGTATCGCAGCACCGAGACAGACACAGGATTTCTGACGGTGGAATACAGCCAGCTGCCGGAGGAAGTGCTGGGCGGGATTACCCCGGCAGCCGGAGCGGACGCGTCCGCGCTTGGAATGAAAACAGGCGACGCACTTGTTGCCGTGAGCTCTCTGGACAGCCCGGGCTCTGCCAGCTGTATCGGCGTTCTGGATCAGCTGTCCGTCGTCTATCCGAACAATCCTGGTCAGAATGTGCTGCAGTTTTATTCGGAAACGAGTTACGGTTCAAGCGGCGGCGCTGTTTATACGCAGAATGGGATTTGGGTTGGAAGTATTTCCGGCGGTGATACCTACGGCACCTGCTGGGCAGTTCCCTATGGGACGATTTTGACAGAATTTCAGAAGTGTCTGATTGAACTGGCAGCGCAGGACGCAGGGCAGTAGAGGAGATCCAGCGCATGCTTTTTTCTGTGTTATGCCAATAGCGCAGTAGAAATGCAGACAGGAGGAATATTAAGGTTATGACAGCAGATTTGTATTATGAGACTGCAAGGAAGCTGGTTTTAAAGGACAAAAGAGAGGTTTTTGTGCGGCAACTGAATGCCGGAGACGCAGAAGCTATGCTGGTTTACTTACAGAAAACAGCACAGGAGACCCATTTTCTGATGCGTCTTCCGGAGGAAGCGGTTTATACGCTGGAGAACGAGCGGAAAATTCTGCAGAATACGAGAGAATCAAAGCAGACATTTATGCTGGGGGCACTGACTCAGGATGGAAGTGTGGTTGGAAATGTGGGCGTATTTCCTATCGGAGAACGATTTAAGGTACGCCATCGGGCGAGCCTTGGAATTGCAGTAGTTCAGGAATACTGGAATACCGGGCTGGGAACGGTGCTCATAAACGGTGCGATTGATCTGGCGCGCAAGGCTGGCTATGAACAGATGGAGCTCGGCGTATTTTCAGACAACAGCAGTGCACTCCATTTATATCAGAAGCTGGGATTTCAGGAGGTCGGCAGAATGCCCAATGCCTTCAAGCTCCCGGATGGAAGCTATGCGGACGAAATTATGATGGTGCTGCCCTTCCCAAGTGCTTCCTGATGTAAAAATGTTACAGTTCCCCGCGCCATTCGCAAAACCGCATCTTCAATGCTTTCCGCTGCTACGCAGCTCCTTTTGCTCATAGAATGGCGCTCCCTTCGTAGCTTCTCGTGCACAGATTCTCATGCGAGCATGGGATCTGTATCCGGGAAGCTACGAGTGAACTGTAAAAAAAATAAAATTCCCCATTGACTTTTTCAGAAACCTTTGATATTATAATCAAGCAGTCGCGAAGAGCGACAAACAATTATGGGGTCTTAGCTCAGCTGGGAGAGCATCTGCCTTACAAGCAGAGGGTCATA
>OGXD01002230.1_pt1 | contig 12509 bp, 11 predicted proteins | sample 1576211 | NCBI WGS metagenome assembly OGXD01 (sample SAMEA3541470, study PRJEB24748) | human gut metagenome | biome: human gut; feature: human-associated habitat; material: faeces | place: China | collected 2012
CGGTGAGGACACAAGAGAATCACATCATTGATGATATTGGCCGTAATGATCGGCAGTACCCAGACGCAGGCATGCTTTGCAAAAAAGCAGATGACTGCCAGAACAAATTTATGATAATTTCCCTTGTACAGATGCACTAACGTCCGCAGAGGATGCCCCTGATTGTTCCGGTAACATTCGATAAACCAGCTTTCGATATCCATTTTCTGCCTGGGGGAGGTTTTTGCTTCAAAATCTTTCATACCGCTTTTCATGCCTTTCCGTGATCTGCGCATTTATGTCTTTTCCTGTCCGCAGATCTGTTTCATGTTTCAATGCCACGTTTCTATTTTCCGGGCTTACTTATTCATTTTATCGTAATTAATATGTATTTTCCAGTTTGTTTTTGCGGTTTTCCTTTGAAAACAACTGATTTTTTGTCAAAAAAGGCTGTGTCAGAACTTTTACATTCTTACACAGCCCTTTTGTCATAGCATTGGATTTTTTACAGTTGATTAGTTGTTGATCAGCTTATCACTCTCGTTGTTCCAGCTGTAAAGCTTACGGATCTCCTTGCCGACCTGCTCTGACGGATGCTCGGAAGCAAGCTTTCTCATCGCCTTAAAGTGAACCTGTCTTCCTGCCGGAGACATATCCAGTAAGAACTCTTTTGCGAAGGTTCCGTCCTGAATGTCGGAGAGGATCTTCTTCATTGCCTTCTTGGTGTCCTCTGTGATGATCTTCGGTCCGGTGATGTAATCGCCGTACTCAGCCGTGTTGGAGATAGAATATCTCATTCCCTCGAAACCTGACTGGTAGATCAGATCTACGATCAGCTTCATCTCATGGATACACTCGAAGTATGCATTTCTCGGATCATATCCTGCCTCGCAGAGTGTCTCAAAGCCTGCCTGCATGAGTGCGCACACACCGCCACAGAGAACTGCCTGCTCACCGAAAAGATCGGTCTCGGTCTCGGTGCGGAAGGTTGTCTCAAGCACACCAGCTCTTGCTCCACCGATGCCAAGTGCATAGGCAAGCGCCAGATCCTGTGCCTTGCCGGTCGCATCCTGCTCTACAGCGATCAGACACGGAGTACCCTTTCCTGCCTGGTACTCGGAACGAACGGTATGTCCCGGAGCCTTCGGAGCGATCATGGTAACATCGACATTCTTCGGCGGTACGATACATCCAAAATGAATGTTGAATCCATGTGCGAACATTAACATATTGCCTTCCTCAAGGTTCGGCTCGATGTCGTTTTTGTAAAGATCCGCCTGCTTCTCATCATTGATCAGGATCATGATGATATCGGCTTTCTTTGCTGCCTCTGCAGCTGTATATACTTCAAATCCCTGCTCCTCTGCCTTCTTCCAGGACTTGCTGCCCTTGTAGAGACCGATAATGACCTTGCATCCGGAATCTCTTAAGTTCAATGCATGTGCATGTCCCTGGCTTCCGTATCCAATGATGGCAATGGTCTTACCATCCAACAGTGAAAGGTTACAGTCTTCCTGATAAAATATTTTTGCTGACATATCTTTTTCCTCCATTTTTTATACATAGCAACAGCATCTGTGATGTCTGCCGCTCGTTCACAATTAGTATGTATTACAAACTCTGCAGATGTCCGTTTTCGTCGATCATCTTCACATCGGCAGTTCCTCTGGACAGACCGGTAATTCCCGTTCTTGCCAGCTCCAGGATCTCATACCCCTGCAGCAGATCCAGAAATGCATCCAGCTTATCCTGATGCCCGGTAAGCTCAATCACCATGGAATCGTGTGTCACATCGACAATCTTGCCGTGGAAAATCTCCGTCACATTTAAAATCGGCTGGCGTTCCGTATCTCTGGCGCGTATCTTGACCATAATCAGCTCGCGCGTCACAGACGAGCCCGGCTCCAGCTTCTTAATGTCAACCACATCCTCAAGCTTGGCAAGCTGCTTTTCAATCTGCTCTAAAATCTGTTCATCCCCGCTCGCCACAATCGTAATCCGCGTATAGCGCGGATCCGCTGTCACTCCCGAGGAAAAACTGTCAATGTTGTAGCCTCTGCGGCTGAACAGCCCCGAAATATGACTCGTCACACCCGGATTATTCTCGACCAGAAGCGATAATACCTGTCTTCTCATTTAAGAAAACCTTCCTTACTATCTGAAATTACACATCACACTTACCATTGATAATAACAATGTACATTTTTTTTGTCAATATCCGAACAAAAAATGGGTATACCTATTAGGAATACCCAAAATAACTTAAAAACTTCTCAATACTTCCGTAATCATCCAGATAACCGCTGCCGCAGTCAGCCATCCCCCAATCGTGCGGGTGCGCTTCTCGGCCTCCGGCTTCCCCCGGTCATCTTTTCTTGTACATGCCCCGGGAGCTGCCACCATGAGCAGCCCCGTGAGTAAAAGAACCATCTGTATCAAACGCATCATAATCTGCTCCCTGTTGCTATATCATAACTCCGGATCCCTCTTTGTTCTTCTCGATAATATGATTGAGCTTGCGGAACGGAATTGCCACTACAAGTCCGATAAACAGTGAAATCAATACATAGATACCGAGCGCTCCGAGATCCTTCCAGTAATCCATCTTATATAGACCGCCGATCGTCTCTCGCATGGCATTCATGCCGTACGGGAACGGCAGATACTTATAGAGCATCTGGTATACCTTCGGCAGCGTCTCAATCGGGAACGTACCGCCGGCACCGGCCACCTGGATTACCATGACCACAATCGCTAGCGCCTCACCGACATTGCCGAATGCCACGGTCAGTGAGTAAATAAACAGGGTAAATACCAGGCTCGCCACAGCGCCTGCCAGCCAGAATAATACCGGGTGATGGCACTGGATTTTAATATAAAACAGGTTGCCCAGAACCGTTAAAAGCGTCTGTGTCTGCCCCACCAGGAAAAAGATCATGTATCTTCCGAAATACTCCTGATACGGCTTCACATTTTCGACGCCTTCCACCGGATGCACCTTCACGTGAATGATCGCAACCAGAATCAGCGCTCCTACCCAGAGAGCGAGGATCGTGTAGAACGGAGACATCGCCGAGCCGTAGTTTTCAATCTCATAGATACCGACCGTCTCCAGATTTACCGGGGAAGAAATAAAGGCTCCCAGCTCCTCCGGATTACTCTTTACGATTTCAAGCAGCTCCTGATACTGGTCATTCTGCTGTAAGCTTACCAGATCCGCCGTGACGCTATTTAGCTTGGCGAGAAGCTCCTGCGCCATGGACAATGATCCGCCAAGGCTGCTGCTTCCACGCTCAAGCGTGCTTTGATAATCGGAAAGTGCATTCTCCACACCGTTAAAATCGGCATCTACGCCGTCTAAAATACCCGCTGCGGCAATCATGGATTGCTGCATGGAGCTCATTGTGTTCTCTAACTTCGGCTTGACATTGTAAGCAAAATCATTGCGCAGTCCATCGACCGCTTTCTGGCAGTTTGCAATCTCCGTCACAATTTTATTACTGAGATTCCTTACCGTCTCCATCGATGTATCGGCATTGTTCTCCAGCGCTGTCAGGTCCGCAGTGATGGTATCCAACTGCGTCCGGATCGCATTGATCTGTGCCTGTATATCCTCCGGCGCCGTATCCTCCCATCCGGATACCGAATTATCAAACAGCTGTCTCACGTATGGCATCATCGCCGATAAGCCCTGTACCGTGACAGAAGTGCCCTGGGAATACTCCGAGAGACGGTTTAACGCATTGGTGATGACGGACGACACATTATTTAGCGAATCGTTCATCATGTCAAAGCTGTACGACACCATATCCGCCGTCGAACTCACCGTGCTGTTGCCCGCAACCAGCAGACTCTCCATGCTGTTGATGGATGCCTGACCGTTGGAAACCATGTTGTTCACATTCGGAAGCATGGTCTGACTCGCCTCCACAATACTCTGGGCGGAATTCATAATGCTGACAAACGAGTTCAATATATTGATGTAGCTCTGCAGGTCGCTGCTTAAATTATTGAGTCTTACCAGAACACTCTCCGTCGGATCGGAATCTTCCGCATCCACATCCGAGAGGGCGTTCGTCACCTTCATCGTGGTCTCTGCAAGCGTGCTCACCACCGTGCTGTTCACCTGCTCCTGCACAGCCGTCTTGGCCTTCTGTGTGATCTTGGAGGCAATGGCGTTCTTCTTGGCATTCTCATAATAGATAATATCCGGATGATCCACCTCTCCGCCGAGGAAACTGATCATATCTTCCGTAAAATTCTCCGGGATGATGAGCGCCGCATAATAACTTCCATCATAGACGCCGTCGATCGCCTCATCGGTCGTATCCGTAAACACCCAGCCCATCGTCGTGTTCGACTCAAGCGCAGAGATGACACTGCTTCCGACATTTACACTGTTCCCTAAAATTGTGACTCCCTCGTCGTCCGACGCCACCGCGATCTTAAGATTTCTGGTTGCGGACGGTCCGTACGGATCCCAGTTTGACAAAATATTAAACCATGCATACAAAGACGGCAGAATACAGAGTCCCAGGATCACAACGACAGCCACCACGTTGGTGCTGATGCGCTTGACATCGGCGAAAAAAATCTTAAATATATTACGCATTCTCCTTCACCCCCGTGTCCGCATCTTTCTGTGCATCTGCATCTTCTACAGCCTGTGCATCCGCATCCTTCTGTGCATCTGCATCTTCTACAGCCTGTGCATCCGCATCCTTTTGTTTCTCTGTCTCTTCCACAGTCTGTGCCTTTTCCGCAGTCTGCATCTCTTCTCCAGATGCTTTTGTCTCAATCAGCCGGGTCTCCGCCTCTGAGTTTAATCCGTCGTCAATCCTCTGAATCACATTTCTGAGATTTCCCGGAACATTATCAATCTCCAGTCCGATGAGGGAATCCACGCGTCTCCCCTCGTCGTTGATCTCGCTTAACTTTTCCTGAAGGTTATAGTCCATATACTCCACCAGAATCAGATAGGCTGCCAGCAAAAACAGCGATACAATCCACAGAATCAGAAACACAACCTTATTGCTCTCTGTCCAGAACAGAAGGAACAGGAAGATCAACGGAATAATAATAATACACTTTAAACCGATACTGATTCTCTTTTGATTCTTCTCGTGAATCTTGCGCTCATACGTCACGAGCATCTCATACATCTGTTCGTATTTTTCTTTCTTTTCCATAAAATCTCCCATTTCCTACATCATTTCCGTATCTTCCATACGCTTTTCTACAAAATGATTGATCTTCACAAACGGAAGCCGGATCACAAGACCAATCAGAAGCGCCGCCACCGCAAAAAGCAGCAGTTCTCCCAGATACTTCATATAATCGCTTCCGTACATACCGCCAATCGTCTCACGCATTGCGTTGATGGCATACGGGAACGGGAAGAAGATATAAATCTTCTGATAAATCTCCGGAAGCGTCTCAATCGGGTACGTTCCGCCGGAACCTGCAATCTGGATAACCATGACTACGACCGCCGCCGCCTTGCCGACGTCGCCGAAAGCCAGCGCCATCGCATAGATAAACAGCGTAAAGGTAAAGCTTGCCAGTGCTGCCGTCAGCCAGAATAAGCCCGGATAGAGGATCTGGCAGTGGAGCAGATAAATATCTCCCAGAACAATAATCGCCGCCTGGATCTGCCCACACACAAAGAACAGCAGATATCTTCCGAAGAACAACTGATAGGACTTCGGGTTGGAAAGCCCTGCGGTATCCGGCTTCACTTTGATCAGTGCCACCAGAATCGTTCCTCCTACCCAGAGGGCAAGCACGGAATAGAACGGCGTCATCGCCGATCCGTAATTTGCAATCGCGTAGATCTCCTGTGTCGTCACCTGTACCGGTTCTGCAAAGAAGGCGCCGTAATCCTCCGGATCACCCTGCAAAAACTTCAGCAGTGCATCTACTTTTTCATCATCTTCCGCACTCTCCAACCGGTTGATCAGTTCCGTCAGCTTTGTGCTCACATTGTCAATCACGGTCTGGATCTGCTCAAGGCTCTCCGTCGTGTCACTGACCGTTGTCTGAATTCCGTCAAACACCACGCCCATATCATTTACTGCGGTATTTAAGTTATCCAGAAGCTTTGTCACATTGCCGAGCATCTGCGATACACTGTTTAACACTCCGTCCATCTGCGGAACAAGACTGTTGGTATACATATTCTTCAGATTGGTGATCGACTCGCTGCAGTTGTTTAACACCTGTGTCACGCTTGCCACAGATCTGTTCACCATATCCGCAACAATCTGACCGGAGCCGTCTGTACCACCGCCCTGCTGGAGCAAAGCATTTAATGCATTCTGAATATCCTCAGCACCATTGTTCATGCTGTTTAAGGTATTTAAGATCTCCTGGATCTGCTGATTGATCTGCTGGTTCACCTCGTCCGACACAATCGAACCGGTACCCTCCGTGGAGCCTGTTCCTTCCGTGGAACCTGTACCCTCCGTGGAGCCTGTGCCCTCCGTGGAGCCTGTGCCCTCCGTGGAGCCTGTGGTTCCCGATGAATTTGCCGCCTGATCTGCCAGACTCTTCTTCAACTGGTTTAACTGTCGGATCAGTTCCGCCGTATCGGTTGCCGTCTTGTTCAGATTGTCTGCCGTAGACTGCGCATTCTGCGCCAGGTTCGCGTTGTTGATATCCGTTGTGATGGAATTGATCGAATGATTGATGCCATCCAGTGTCGTCTGCACATTGCTGCTGAAATTCTCCAGTGAAGTTTTCGTGGAATTCAGATTGCTCTGCGAATTCTGGAAACTCTTCTCGCCATTCTGAATCTGGCTGCTGAGCTTCGGCAGTTCTCCGTCTGCGGTTTTGATCTCTGCCTCCAGCACTGCATTCGCCGAAATAAACTCATCAATCATATCACTGTAACCGATCAGATTGTTGTTCAGGTTGGTCAGTTTGCCCTCAAATTCGCTGAACACATCCTGATTCTCCATCTCAGAGGACAGTTCGTTCGTCTGTGTAAAAATGGTACTTGCAACCACCTCGATAAACTTCTCGTTGATGCTCTGCTTTACCGTCGATACAGCGGTATCCGTAATCTTGGTTGCAACCGCATTCCGTTTTTCATTCTCATAATATGTGATCGTCGGATTCTTAAAGTTCTCCTTGAACACATTATACATACTGTATGTAAAGCTATCGCTGATGATGACAGCCGCATAATAATCTCCGTTCCTGACACCTTCAAGTGCGGCATCCGAATCCTCAAGGAACACCCATCCGATCTTGGTATTCTCCTTCAGTTCCTCCACAACTTCATTGCCCATGTTCTCTGTCGTTCCATCCGAAAGGGTGTATCCTTCATCCTCCGACACGACCGCAATCTTGATATTGGAAGTATTCGCATAAGGATCCCAGTTTGAATAGATGTTAAACCATGCATACAGCGATGGAATGACACAGAGTCCCAGCGCAATAATCATTGCGAATGGATTCTTCACCAGTCCCTTAATGTCTTTTGCAAAAATACGCCATATATTCTTCATATAAATATTCCCGTTTCCCTTTCGTAGTTCCCTTTGCGTTCAAAAATCGCTAATATTATACCGTATTTTACCGCAAATTGGAACATACAAAATTCAGATGCTGTATATATACCGATACAAAAAAAACCTATCTCATATGGGTTGTCCCACATACGAGATAGGTTCTGTCTGCTGTTCCTTAAGCTACCTTGCTCTTAGCCAGCTCTGCCAGTGCTGCAAATCCCTGTGCGTCGTTTACAGCCATCTCTGCTAACATCTTGCGGTTGATGTCCACACCAGCTACCTTTAATCCGTGCATCATCTGGCTGTAAGAAATACCATTCATTCTTGCAGCTGCGTTGATACGTGCGATCCATAACTGACGGAACTGTCTCTTCTTCTCTTTTCTGCCTGCATAAGAACTTGTTAAGGCTCTCATGACAGACTGCTTTGCTACACGATACTGCTTGGAACGTGCGCCTCTGTAACCCTTTGCTAATTTTAATGTTCTATTATGCTTTTTCTTAGCGCCTAATCCGCCTTTTACTCTTGCCATTTTGCATTCCTCCTTAACTTATTCCTATAAATATGGTAAAATCTTCTTCATGTTCTTAACGTTTGTTGCATCGGTCATTGCCGGCTTACGAAGATTTCTCTTGTTCTTGGTTGTCTTCTTGGTTAAGATATGTCTCTTGTAAGCTTTATTTCTTTTTAACTTTCCTGTTCCTGTTACTTTGAAACGTTTTGCAGCTGCTCTGCTGGTTTTCATTTTTGGCATGATATGTTCCTCCTTAATTATGATTTTTTCTCTGCCAACACCATGCTGATGCTTCTACCTTCAACTTTTGGTGCTTTTTCCACTACTGCTATTTCGCCGAGGCTTGCGGCAAAATCATCCAAAATGTGCTTGCTCGCATTCATGTGAGCCATCTCACGTCCGCGGAAGCGCAATGTGATCTTCACCTTGTCTCCCTTGCTAAGGAACTTTTTCGCAGCGTTCATTTTGGTGTTCAAATCGTTTGAATCGATATTTGGCGACAAGCGAATCTCTTTGATCTCAACCACTTTCTGCTTCTTTCTGGCTTCCTTTTCCTTGCGTGCCAGTTCATATCTGTACTTGCCGTAGTCGATAATCTTGCATACAGGTGGCTTTGCGGTTGGAGCAATCTTCACCAGATCAAGCTCTGCCTCTTCCGCCAGCTTCATTGCTTCGCGTGCTGACATAATGCCAAGCTGTTCTCCGTTCTCTCCGATCAGACGAATCTCCTTGTCTCTGATCTGTTCGTTAATCATTAACTCGCTAATGGTATCGTACCTCCAAATAAAAAAGTGGATAGGCAGACTATCCACTAAACATTCAAACCCGGAACATGATATGTTCGCAATACTTTGAAATATGAACCATGAGTCACGTATTTGTGCTCCGGTGAGAGTGGATACTCTACTTTGTTTTCTAACAACTATTTAAACTTATCACACACACGTATCCGTGTCAAGTGTTTTTTATTATTTTTCACTGGTGTTGTCGCTGATCATCTTGCGGATCGCCGCCTGCTCCTCCTGCGATACCAGACTCTTGACATCAAGCATCACAATCAACTCCTTCTGGCAGGAAGCCACATCATTAAAACAGCACTGCTGTCCGCTCATCAGTGTCGGCATCGGAAGCACTCTGGAATCTTCCACGTCCACAATTTCCTTTACCTTTTCCACCTCAAGTGCCAGCTTCATGCCGCCCACATTGACAACCACAAGGTTGTCCACCGCAATGTTCCCCAGTCCAAATCTGGATGCAAGGGAAAACACCGGCAGGATCTCTCCGTGAAGGCGGATAATACCTCTGATATTGGCAGGAGAAGTCGGTACAACCACAACATTCATCTTACTCTCAATGGATTCCACATTCTCAAGTGATATTCCATAATCCATTCCCGTTAATGTAAATGTCAGCAGCTGCATGTGACTTCCCCCCTGTTCTGAAACTTTTCTTCTTGCTATTATATCCCTTTTCTTCCGGTTCGGCAACCGCAGAATCTGTCAATTTTTAATTTTTTAATACAAACTTTCCAATCAGCTCATCCAGTGCAATCGCCTGCGCAGACAACTCCTCACTCGTTGCAGAGGATTCCTGTGCCGTTGCGGAATTGGACTGTACGACCTCGGAAATCTGGTTGACTCCCTCCTCCGCCTGTTTCATGGCTTCTGCCTGATCCTTGGAATTATCGCTCAAGCGCTTGGAAGTCTCCGCAATCTGCTTGATTCCGTCAATTACCTCTTCAAGAGACGTGGACACACGCTCTACTGCCTGATTGCCCTCTTCAATTTCTTTGAGGGAAGCCTCAATCAACTCTCTGGTGTCCACCGCAGACTGTGTACTCTGCTCTGCCAGCTGCCGGATCTGCTCTGCAACGACAGCGAATCCTCTTCCTGCCTCGCCTGCACGCGCCGCCTCAATGGAAGCGTTTAAGGACAGCAGGTTCGTCTGTGACGCAATATTCTCTATATCTGTAATAATGTTTCCAATCTTGTTGGAAGATTCGTTGATGCGGCTCATGGTATCAATCATGGACTGCATCTGATTCTTGCTCTGATCCGCTTCACCTGCATACTGCTTTGCCTGCTGGTAAGATTCCTCTGCCTGCTCCGCGGTCTTCTGGATATTCTCTGTAATGCTTGTGATGGTCGCCTGCAGTTCTTCCACAGCTCCTGCCTGATCCGTTGCGCCCTCCGCCAGACTCTGAGATGCCTCTGCAAGGTTGCCGGAACCGGCAGAAACCTGGTTTGCCGCATCTTCGATTGATGTCAGCGTCTCTATCATCTGATCGCGCAGAACGCGCATCGCCACAATCAATTTTTCAAAATCAAGCGTATAACCGTCCTTGTGCTCCGACTGCACTGCGTAATTGCCCTGTGACATCAATCCGAGAATTCTTCCCGCATCATTGATGATAAGATTCAGCTTATCTGCCATGTCTGCCGCCTCACGCGCCATGTCTGCGACCTCATCCTGCGTGGAAACCTCCGGGAACGGAGTAGAAAGATCTCCCTGTGCAAACGTTTTAAACCGCTCGCCAAGTGCCTCAAGCGGTCCGGAGATTCCCTTTGCCACCTGATTGCCAAGCTTGTTGGCCATAACCATTGCCAGCGCTGACACTGCCACAATCACAATCGCAAGAATCACGCTGACTGCCGTCAGAGTGGAGGACAAGCGGTCTCCCTCCGTCACTTTCGTATTCATCAGTTCTATCATATCTGCATAGATATCTTCGTAAATCGGATCCAGACTTTCCTTCATCTGCTGCTGTGCCGCTGTGGACTGTGTAGCATCGGTGGTTGCACCCTGCTCGATGATCGGTTCCTCCGCTGCCCAGTATTGCTGCAGTTTATCTGAAATCTGCTGGTAGAGTGCCTTTTCCTCGCTCGTCGTTACTACATCCCCAACGGTTGCGAAGTAATTCTCGAACTTTGCTTTCTGTTCGTCATGTTCTGTCATGGCATCATCCACCAGTCCCTGCTCATCAAATCCGATGATTCCTCTGGTCGCTGATCTCGTGTTGGCAAATGTGATCATCGCCTTGCCGATATCTCCCTGTGAAAAACCATAATTCACAAGTGCGCTGGAATAACGGTTCGACATCACAAGCATCGCTGCCAGCCCGACTACCGCTCCTATGGCAGTGATTGCCGCCACCATAACAAATGCTTTTGTCAGTCTCTCTTTGATTCGTACATTTTCAAACAATTTCGCTCCTCCTGTGTGCTGTATTCTCTACATCCGTGTATATTTTTTAGTACCTTTATATTATAGTTCTATTTTACTACGTGTTAAACTGGTTTCCATATTTTTTTGACAAATGTGATTTTTTTCTCTATGATTAGTCTGAATTAGATTATCTGAAGAGAGGATTTTACCATGGAACACCGCATCATAGATCTTCATGTCCACTCCACCGAGTCGGACGGCACCCTTACCCCCACCGAGATCGTATCTGCCGCAAAGGCTGCCGGTCTGTCCGCCTTTGCGCTCACAGATCACGACACCGCGGCAGGTGTCTCTAAAGCTGCTCCCGCCGCTGCCGCCTGTGGTATTGAATTAATCCCCGGCATCGAGCTTTCCACGGAATATGAGCTGCCCACCAGAGCCGGCGGTGGAAAAGAAGTCCATATCGTCGGTCTCTACATTGATCCGGAGCACCCGCTCCTTATCGAGAAAACAAACGAGTTCCGCCGCTGCCGTGATGCGCGCAATGAAAAAATAGTGGCTGCCCTGCAGCGCGAAGGCTTTTCCATTACCACGGAAGCACTCCTTGCTGCCAATCCCGACAGTGTCATCACGCGCGCAAATATCGCACGTTTTCTCTACGACAGCCATCAGATCAGGACCGTCTCGGAGGCGTTTGAAAAATATATCGGCGACGGCTGCAAATGCTATGTCGGCCGCTTTAAAGTCTCCCCGATGGAGGCAGTCGAACTGATCCACGCCGCAGGGGGCATCGCTGTATTAGCCCACCCGCTGCTCTACCACATGAGCCAGACGACCTTACAGCATCTGATCGACGAGCTGAAGGAAGTTCATCTCGACGGCATCGAGGCGCTCTACTCAACCTACACCACCGGCGAGGAACAGTACGTCAAGCGGCTTGCAAAAGAGAACAGTCTTCTCATCAGTGGAGGCTCCGACTTCCACGGCACCAACAAACCCACAATCCAGATCGGGACCGGACGCGGGCATCTCTACATTCCCTATTCCATTCTTGAAACCATCAAAGAACACCTCCGCGCATAAAGGCAGAAGAAAGGACTGTCGCATCGGGAATAGCCAGTTTGCCTTGAAGTGATAAGGAATATACTATTACAGGAAGCACAGGATACAGATTTCAGCTGGAAATGCAGATGGAACATTCGTTTGAGAAAAATGTGAGCATTTCTTCCTACCGGATGTTTGCATCGGATTCCGTGTCTCTTCCACGTTTGGACACTTCCGGAGTGTGTCCGACAAGTCACAGACAATGAGCGGACTTCCTGGTGTCCCTAATGATG
>OGXD01002233.1_pt1 | contig 12495 bp, 10 predicted proteins | sample 1576211 | NCBI WGS metagenome assembly OGXD01 (sample SAMEA3541470, study PRJEB24748) | human gut metagenome | biome: human gut; feature: human-associated habitat; material: faeces | place: China | collected 2012
GCTGGCAATGGGTGCACGCGCTGGCCGCGACGGCCAACGGCGCCGTGCCCGGCAAGGAAAAGATCATGCTCGAGACCTACATCCAGACCGCGTACTTCGACCGCATCCTTGGCCGCGCGAACACGCGCCTGCTCATCATGTCCGGCGGGCAGTACGAGCTGCGCCGCTGCGCCCGCGCGGGCGACAACCGCAGCCAGACCGGGCTGGAGCTGGAGGTCATCGACCACTACAACGGCACGGCGCGCAGCGTCAAGACGCTCTCCGGCGGCGAGACGTTTGCCGCCTCCCTGTCGCTGGCGCTCGGCCTGTCCGACGAGGTGCAGGCGACCGCCGGCGGCGTGCAGCTCGAGGCCATGTTCGTCGACGAGGGCTTCGGCTCGCTCGACAGCGAGGCGCTGCAGCAGGCGCTCGCCGCGCTCGTGGGCGTGTCGGGCGGCAGCCGCATCGTGGGCATCATCTCCCACGTGGCGGAACTCAAGGACCGCATCGACCGGCAGATCATCGTGACCAAAGACCGCAGCGGCGGCAGCCGCGTGCAGGTGCAGGCATAAAGCAAAAAAGCCCCGGCAGCCGAAGCTGCCGGGGATATTCTCTGAAGCAGTATCACTCCACGACGAACAGCAGATACCACTGCCCGTCGACCTGGACGAACTCGAAATAAAAGTCGTTGTCCTGCCCGTTTTGATACGTCACGTCGCAGGCGACGATGACATTGTCGTCGATGCGCACGCCGAGCTCGCGCTGGAGCTCGCGCACGTCGCTGGCGTCGAGACTGTCGTCGTCATAGACGTAATAATCATCAATGGCCTTGCCGTAGTCATAATACCAGTCGTCGAGCTGGATGAGGGCGGCCTCGCGGCCGGCGGCGGTATCGTCGTCCTGCATGTAGGTGATAACCTCCGGCAGGAAGAGATCGAGCATGGCGTCGGTGTCATCGTTTTCAAAATTCGTGAAGTAGCGCTCGAGGAGTCGGTCCACCTCCGCGCCGCCGGCCGTGCTGGGCTCGCCCGCCTGACGGGCAGCGAAAATGCCGGCCAAGACCGCCACGATCACGACCAGTGCAGCAAAGCCGCACAGCAGACCGATGAGCAGCTTCTTCGGCTTGTGCTTCGGGCCGATCTCCGGCGAGGAGACCCCGCCGCCGGGCGCAGGCGCATACCAGTCGCCCTGGCCCTGGGGCGCTTCGGGCGCGGGCATGCCGCAGACGGTGCAAAAACGCGCGCCGGGCGCGAGCCGGCTGCCGCAGCGCGGGCAGATGCCCGGGCCGAACGGAGCTGCCGCGCCGGTATGGGGCGCGCCTGCCGCGCCCTGCTGCGGCGGGACGGACTGCGCCGGGCCGGCGGAAGCGGATCGCGTTGTGTCGGACGGAGCAGACGGTTCCGGCGCGGGCGCGCCGCAGTTGGTGCAAAAACGCACGCCGTCATCGAGCGGCGCGCCGCATTTCGTGCAGGTACGCGGGGCGGCGGGCTGCGTGGACGCAGTGGGTTCGGCCGGCTGGGATGCCGGCGGGTACGGCGCTTTCGGGGCGACGGGCTGCTCGGGCAGCATGGCGCCGCAGGCGCGGCAGATCACGGCGCTGTCAGACAGCTGCGCGCCGCATTTCGGGCAGAGCATGGCAAGACCTCGTTTCTGTTTCGGATTTTTTCTCATTGTAACATCCGGCTTTCGATTTTACAATCCATTCTTTGCGTGTTATACTCACATTATCTTCTATTCTGATTTTTTCCGGAGGCAACGAACCCATGAACATCACTGCCATTATCTATGACGCCGACGCGCGCCGCACGGCCTACATCCTCGGCACGGTCATCGGCAACTGCAAGCTCTTCCCCGCCGAGCGCGCCCCGCGCGACTGGAGCGGGTACGCAAACGTCATCACCGTCACCGCAGGCGAGGACGGCCCGGTCGTGACCGCCGGGCTGCAAAAGCGCGTGACCTTCCGTCCGAAGGGCGAGGACGAGACCGTCGCCGCGGCCGAACTGATCGCCAAGGCCTTCTGCCCGCCGGAAGCCCCGATGCCGACGGACGCGCTCAAGGCGCGCATCGACGCCTTTCTGGAGGCGCACAACACGCTCGCGCTCGCGACCGGCTGCGGCAAGTGGGTAAGGTGCACGCCGCTGGAATACCTGCGCGTGGACGGCAGGCTCTACATCCTCACCGAGGGCGGACTGAAGTTCAAGGGCATCTGGTGGAACGGAGCGATCTCCGCCGCCGTGTTTGACAGCTACGCGGGCATGGCGTCGCTCGCCGGGCTGCAGATGACGGGCACGGCCGTGTACATCGACCCGCTGAGCGACGAATACCGCAGCGTGATCGAGGCACGCGGCGTGCAGCTGCAGCAGCTGCAGCAGATGCCCGCGATGCTGCACGCGGTGCGGCTGGACATCACGCGCTACGAGCTGCTCGACGGCGCGCTGCGCGCCGATGGCTACGCCGCGCGGCAGGTGCTCGATCTGGGCTGATGTATTCTATTTTTCCATCTGTGCCATACTATGGTTAGGGAGCACCCGCTCCGAAACCGGACACAGAGGAAGGTGAAACATTTGCACAAAGCAGGCACGCAGCCGGCCATCCCGGTCGGGCTGGGTATGGCGCTGGTGCACAACCAGCAAGCGCTGGCAAAGTTTTCGGCGCTCACGGACGAGGAAAAGCGCGCATTCATCGCGGGCGTGCACGGCATCGACTCGCGGCAGGAGATGCGCGCGTATGTCGACCGGTTCGCAGAAAGCTGAAGATACCCCCGCTGCATTTTTGCAACGGGGGTATCTTCATGTCTCGAAGCGGATGAGCGTGCAGAGTGTGTCGCCGCTGTAGACGCACACGAAGGGGCCGGTGTCCGTCAGGGTGTATTTGAGCGTGACGGCATCTACGTCCTTGACCGCCTTCGGATAGACCATGCGGATGCCCGTGAACGCATCGCGCGGCACGGTGTCCGGCAGGGCCTCGAGCGCAAAGTCGAGATACTTCGTGTTATGTACATGGCCGTTGAAGTCAATGTCGCTGCGGCGCAGGGGCAGCGTTTTCTCCCCATCGAAGGCGGCAGGGGCACGCAGGCGCGGCGCGGCGGACGCGAACACGCCGCGCGTCTCCGGCAGATAGGACCGGAAGCGCTGCTGGTCGATGCGGATGATCTTCTGCGCGCGCAGGTCGAACAAAATGAGCCGCGACTCGGCGCACACGAGCTCCGTGCCGCTCTCGTCCGCGAGCGTATAGTCGCGGAAGATGCGCCCGGTGGGCACGCTGTCGCGCACCCAGGTCGTGACGCGCAGGGGCGCCTTGCTGTCCGGCCGGCGCATAATCCGGACGCGCCAGTCGGTCAGCACCCAGGTGATGCCGTTGCGGCTTTCCTCAATGATGTCGTCGCCCGAGCTGTCGGAGTGGCGGCTGGCCGTGTTTTCAAAAATGCGCAGGATCGCTTCATAACCGAACTTGCCGCTGGGGTCGAAATCGGCGACGCCCGGCTGATATATCTCCGAAAAAAACATAATGATCGCTCCGTAATCGTAAAATTGTGTGCCTTCAGACGCCCGGCAGGCAGCCGTTTGCGAACATCCAGCTATAGGCCAGCGCCCAGGAACCGAAGAGGTCCGTCTCGTGCAGGGCGCGCACCTGCGCGCGCGTATACCACGCCGACTCGATCTCCTCCATGGGGTCGGCGCTCGGGCGGAACGTTCCCTCCGCCGTGCCGAAAACGCAGACCGTGCGCTCGTCACCGATGCCGACCGTGCACGCCGCCGGCGGCAGCACGTGCGTGATGGCCGTCAGGCGCAGGCCGGTCTCCTCGCGCAGCTCGCGGCGGGCCGCCTGTTCGGGCGTCTCCCCCGGCTCGATGAGGCCGCCGGGCAGGCCGTAGATGCGCTGGCCGAGCTCCATGCGAAACTCGTGGATGAGCGCGATGTGCTCGCGCGCAGCGTCCGTGAGCACCATGACGACCGCGTCCGTGCGGTGGTGCTGCAGGTGCTCGAGCGAGTCGATATTCCGGTCGCGGCTGACCATCTCATACGTGCGCGGGCAGCCGGTGCGGTCGATATAGTGCAGGTCGTAGCGGTGCAGGAACGCGCCGCCGTCCTTCTTTTCAATGTCAACGAATTGCAATGCGGGTCGCCTCTCTGGTCATGATAGCTTAGGATACCACGTTTTGCGCCGGGGTACAACCGGAAATGATAATAGATCAGCCGCTGTCCTTTGACAGCGGCTGATCTGTTGGGGGAAGAAAGAAAGGGAGGATGCGGGGCAGGCCGACCGGCCGCGCCCAGTATGAGGATACCACACCTTTCTTAAAAAATCATGAGTGTCAGCCGGTCTCCGGCAGCGGCACGATGCCGTGCGCGAGCTTGAGCTGCAGCACGCGCAGCACGCTCGCATCGAGCGCATCGGCCGTGAGCGTGCCGTCTGCGAGCGCCTGCTCCACGGCCGCGACCGCACCGGGCACGTCGCTGATCTCAAGCAGCATGTCGTTGCCGGCGGCGAGGGCGCGCACGGCCTTCTCCCCGTCGGTATACTGCGCGAGGGCCTGCATCTGCAGCCCGTCCGTGACGATGACGCCGCGGAAACCGAGGTCATAGCGCAGCAGGTTCGTGACGAGCTTGTGCGAGAGGGACGCGGGCGCATCATCCATCGTCGGCACGGTCAGGTGGCCGACCATGACCATGTCCGCCCCGGCGGCGATGCCGGAGACGAAGGGCTTGAGGTCCTCCTGCCGCAGCTGCGGGAGCGTCTTATCGACCGTGGCGGCGCCGTTGTGCGAGTCCGTGGCCGTACTGCCGTGGCCGGGGAAATGCTTCAGACAGCAGATGACCCCGGCGTCACGAAAGCCGTGCACGGCGGCGGAGACGAGCGTGGCCGCCTCGTCATAATCATCGCTGTAGGCGCGGTCGCCGATGGCGTTGCTGCGCTTGTTCGTCCAGACATCGGCCACGGGCGCAAAGTCGGTGTTGAAGCCGTAGGCCGCGATGTCGTGCGCGAGGGTCTGGGCATTGTCATACGCGCCCTGCGTGCCGAGACTGCGGTAGCTGTACATGCTGTTTAATTTCGTCGTGCCGACGGTGTTCATCAGGCGCGCGACGCGGCCGCCCTCCTCGTCGACGGTGACGAGCGGGGCCGCGGCGCAGGCAGATGAGAGCGCGGACGTGAGCGCCCGGAGCTGCTCGCCGGAGGTCATGTTGCCCGCCGAGAGCAGAAAGCCGCCGACCGGATAGTCGCGCAGCGCGGCGGCGAGGTCATCCGTCATGGCCGTAACGGCGCCGCCGTCCGTGAGTGCCTCGGGGTGCACGATGAGCAGCTGGCAGATCTTCTCGCGCGTGCTCATGCCGTCGAGCAGCGTCTGCGCTGCATCCTTCTGGACGGCAGCGGATGTGCGGGGCGTGGGCTCGGGCTGCGCGGCGGTCTGCCCGCGGCGGACACACACGACCACGAGCAGCACCGCCAGCGCCGCGAGCACGAACAGGTAAATGGCCGCGCGCCAGTTTCGCCTTAAAATTTTCCAAAATGCATTCCATCTCATGTCTCCAGTTTACCGCAGCGGCGGTGAAAACGCAACCACATCCCATCGACGCGGCGGACTTGTTTCGTTCACAATTTCGTGCTATAATAATGGTCAAAATTTCGGGGGCGCGTGCTCCCAGACAGGAAGTGCTTTCTTTTATGACAAAAATTGATATTTTCTCCGGTTTTCTCGGCGCCGGCAAGACCACGCTCATCAAAAAACTGATCGCCGAGGCCTACACGGGCGAAAAGATCGTGCTGATCGAAAACGAGTTCGGCGAGATCGCCATCGACGGCGGCTTCCTCAAGGACTCCGGCGTGCAGATCAACGAGATGAACTCCGGTTGCATCTGCTGCAGCCTCGTGGGCGACTTTGCCGACGCGCTCAAAAAAGTGCTCGAGCAGTTCCACCCCGACCGCATCCTCATCGAGCCCTCGGGCGTCGGCAAGCTGAGCGACGTCATCCGCGCCGTGCAGGGCGTACAGTCCGACGAGCTGGTACTCAACGGCTTCACGACCGTCGTGGACGCGAACAAGTGCAAGATGTACATGAAGAACTTCGGCGAGTTTTTCAACAACCAGGTCGAGAACGCGAGCGCCATCATCCTCTCGCGCACCGAGGGCATCCGTCCCGAGAAGCTCGACGCCGCCGTGGCGCTGCTGCGCGAGAAGAACCCGACCGCCACGATCGTGACCACGCCGTGGACGGAGCTGGACGGCAAGCAGATCCTCGAGACGATGGAGCGGCGCGACACGCTGTCCGCCGAGCTCGAGCACCTCAAGGCCGAGGCCGCCGAGGAGGACGACGAGGACGAGCACGAGCACCATCACCATCATCACGACGACGATGACGAGCACGAGCACGAATGCTGCTGCGGCCATCATCACCATGACGACGATGAGGATGACGATGACCACGAACATGAGCACGAGCATGAACACGAGCATCATCATGACCACGATGAGCACGACCATGACCACTGCTGCAGCCATGACCATGACCACGATGACCACGATCACGACGAGCACGACCACGACCACTGCTGCGGCCACCATCACCATCACCACCACGCGGACGAGGTGTTCACGAGCTGGGGCACCGAGACGCCGCGCAAATACACCGACGACGAGATCCGCACCGCGCTCGACGCGCTCATCAACGAGCACCGCTACGGCGTCGTGCTGCGCGCCAAGGGCATCGTGCCTGCGACCGACGGCGGCTGGATCCACTTTGACTACGTGCCCGGCGAGTCCGACGTCCGCCGCGGCAGCGCACAGGTCACCGGCCGCGTGTGCGTGATCGGGTCGCACCTGGCCGAGGATGCACTGAAGGAGCTGTTCCACATTGGCTGACACGAAACAGCAGGCGCCGGATCTGCCGGTATACCTGTTCACCGGCTTTCTGGAGGCCGGCAAGACGAAATTCATCCAGGAGACGCTCGAGGACAACCGCTTCCACAAGGGCGAGCGCACGCTGCTGCTGCTGTGTGAAGAGGGCGAGGAAGTCTACGAGCCGGACAAGTTCTGCGCCGGGAACGTCTATGTGCGCAACATCGACGAGGAGTCCGACCTCACGGTCGAGCACCTGAAGGCGCTGCAGGACGAGATCCAGCCCGAGCGCGTGCTCGTGGAGTACAACGGCATGTGGATGCTCGACTCACTCTACGGCAACCTGCCGGAGGGCTGGGCGGTCGCGCAGGAATTCCTGTTTTGCGACGCGACGTCGTTTTTGAGCTACAACGCGAATATGCGCCAGCTCACGGTGGACAAGCTCAAGAGCGCCGAGCTCGTCGTGCTCAACCGCTACAACGACAGCATGGACCGCATGGAGATGCACCGCGTCATCCGCGCCATCTCCCGCCGGTGCGACATCGCGTATGAATACACCGACGGCAAGGTCGTGTACGACGACATTGAAGATCCGCTGCCGTTCGACCTTGACGCCCCGGTCGTCGAGATCGAGGACCGCGACTTCGCCATCTGGTACCGCGACATGTCCGAAGAGCCGAAGAAGTACGACGGCAAGACCATTGAGGTCAAGTGCCGCTGCCTCGTGCGCAAGAACGTGCCGAAGGGCTGCTTCATCGCCGGGCGGCACATCATGACCTGCTGCGTGCAGGACATTCAGTTCGCGGGCATCATCTGTGTGTGGGACCGCGCCGACGAGATCCGCAACGACGAGTGGGCCATCATCACGGCCCGGCTGGACTACAAGTTCCACCGCGCCTATGGCCGCAAGGGCCCCGTGTTCACGGTGCAGTCCGTGCAGGAGGTCGAAAAACCGGAGGAACCGGTGGCCACGTTCTATTAAGTTTATAAAGTTTATAAGCACGAAAAATCAGCCGCCCGGTGGGCGGCTGATTTTTCTTTGCCGAAATTCAGTTCTCGCGGTCCTCGGCCGTGGACAGCAAGACGCGGTCGTTATCGAAGACCTCGCCCGCCTTGGCGGCGAAGGCATCGAGCAGGCCCTGCACGGTCATGTCCGCGCGCTCCGGGCCGGAGACATCGAGCACGATGCGGCCGGCGTCCATCATGAGCGTGCGCGTGCCGAGCTCGAGTGCCTGGTGCATATTGTGCGTGATCATGAGGCAGGAGATGCTGCGCTCCGACACGACGCTGCGCGTGAGCGCGAGCACCTTATCGGCCGTGACGGGGTCGAGCGCGGCGGTGTGCTCGTCGAGCAGCAGCAGCTCGGGCGTGACCATGGTGGCCATGAGCAGCGTCAGCGCCTGGCGCTGGCCGCCGGAGAGCAGGCCGACGGGCGTGTTCATGCGGTCCTCCAGCCCCATGTCGAGCTGGGCGAGCGCGTCACGGAAAAAGTCGCGGTCGCGGCGTGTCACGCGGCGGAAGGACTTATGCTTTTCCGGCGAGCGGAGGTAGGCCACGGCGAGGTTTTCCTCGATGGTCATGTGCGGCGCAGTGCCCTTGAGCGGATCCTGGAACAGGTGGCCGATGCGGCGGCTGCGCTTGTGCGACGGCAGGAACGTGATGTCCCGCCCGTCGAGCGTGATCGTGCCGGCGTCGACGTAAAACACACCGGCGATGGCATTGAAGAGCGTGCTCTTGCCGGCGCCGTTCGAGCCGACGATGGTGGCAAACTCCCCGTCGGCCAGCCGGAGCGAGAGGTCGGACAGGGCGCGCTTCTCGTTGACGGTGCCGGCGTTGAACGTCTTGGAAATATGGGAAACTTCAAGCATCGGTCTCGTCCCCCTTTCCGGACAGGGCGCGCAGCTTGCGGGCGTTGGACTTGATCTTCGCCAGATGGACGTAGTCCTTCATGTTCGGCGCGGCGATGGCGACGGCCACGATGACGGCGGACACGAGCTTGAAATACTCGGCCGAGATGTTCAGCCGCAGCGCCAGCGCGATGATGAAGCGGTAGACGATGCTGCCGAGCACGACGCAGACGACGCGCTCGCCCACGCGGCCGCGGCGGCCGGCAAAGACCTCGCCGATGATGAGGCTCGCCAGCGCGATCGTGACCATGCCGGTGCCGAGGTTGATGTCGCAAAACTTGTTGTATTCCCCGATCAGGCAGCCGGACAGCGCCGTGAGGGCGTTGGCCAGGCACAGGCCGATCGTGATGGTGGCTTTCGGATTGATGGAGGAAGCGCTGACCATGTCCAGACTGTCGCCCGTGGCGCGGATGGACAGGCCGAGGGACGTGCCGAAAAAGCGGATGAGCACGAGCACAATCACGGCCGCGATGAGCGCGAGCAGGATCAGTCGGCTCCACTGCCCGCCAACGAGGCCCTTGAAAAGCGAAAACACCGTGTCGACCCCGGTGATGGACACGTTGGACGAAAAGCCCATGACCGCAAGGTTGATCGTGTAGAGGCCGGTGTTCGAGATGATGCCGGCGAGGATGCTCTCAACGCCGAGGCGCGTCTGCAAAAAGGCCGTGATGTAGCCCGAGAGCATGCCCGCCGCCATGGCCGCGAACAGCGCAAGGATCGGGTGGCCGGCAATGGTGAGCATGGCGCCCACGGCGCAGCCGAGCGTGAAGCACCCGTCCGTGGACAGGTCGGCGATATTCAGGATGGAAAAGCTGATGAACAGCGCCAGCGCGACGAGGCCGTAAATGAGGCCGACCTCGAGCGCCGTCTGCAAAACGGTCAGCATGGAACTCCCTCCTTCGGGATGTCAGATATCAGTCAAAATTCTGCTGCGTGGTCGTCTCGAGCACGGAGCTGCACTTGCCGTCGAACGCCTGCTTGACAGCCGCGAGGTCGTAGCCGAGGGCGGCACAGCTTTCGGTGTTGATCATGGCGATGCCGTTATCGAACGTGGTCACGGGCAGCGTGGCGGGGTCTTTGCCGTCAACGAGCACCTGCACGACCATGTCGGCCGTGATCGTGCCGAGCTTGGTGTAATCCACACCGTAGCCGACGAACGCGCCGTTGAGGGCGAAGGAGTCCGCGCCGCAGTACTGCGGGATCTTGGCATTGAGGAACTTCTCGTAGATGGCGAGCTCTGCGGTCATGATGGTGTTGTCGGTCGGGGTAAAGACGGCGTCGACCTTCTCGGCGATGAGCGCATCGACGGCGGAGGTGACTTCATCGGTGGTGGTGCCGGTCTTTTCCACGCAGCGGATGCCCTTGCCCTCGAGGTAGGCCTTCGCGTCCTCGATCGGCTGCTTGGAGGAATCCTCGCTCTTGGAGTAGAGCAGGCCAACGGTCTTGGTGTCCGGGTTCTGGGCGAGCATCAGGTCGAGCAGGCCCTTGGTGTTGAGCGCGTCGCTCGTGCCGGTGATGCGGCCGCCGGGCGCGTCGAGCGAATCAACAATGCCGGCGCCGACGGGGTCAGACACGGCGGAGAAAACGATGGGAATCTCGGTGTCCTCGGTAGCGGACTGCATGATCTTCACGGCCGGCGTCGCGATCGGGACGATGAGGTCCACGCCCTTGCTGACGAGCTCGGCGCCGATCTGGTTGAGCGTCGTGCCGTCGGCCTGGCCGTTGTAGAGTGTGTAGTCGAACTTCACGCCCAGCTCCGTGGCCTTCGCGTCGAGCTCGGCCTCGATGGCCGCCTCGATCTGGTTGAGGGACGCATCGTCCACAAACTGCACGATGCCGACTTTATAGGTCTTGCCATCGGCCTTGGTGTCCTCGGTCTTGCTGCCGCAGGCGGACAGGCCCATGAGCGCGGTGACGGCGAGCACGCCGCCGACGATCTTCTGGAAAGTCTGATTCATAATATATTCTCCTTCTATATTGAAAGCGGTTGGTTTTGAACTGTTCGGATACGGTCTGACGCGGCAAAAATTCTCCGGCCGCCACGCCATCGTCTGGTTTTGCGGGTCATCTGCATCCCTCCTGCGGTGATTTGAGCAATAAAAAAAGCCTCGTCCACGAAACGGTTCCTTCCGTTTCATGGGACAAGACTGTAACTCCTGCGGTGCCACCCATGTTGGCGCTCATGCGCCCACTTTGCACGTACGATCATACGCTCCGCCGGATAACGGCCGCGGCCACCGTCGCCCCTCATGCTGCTGCAATCGGTTTGCCCTCACGAGTCCATTCGCCACCCGTCCGCTGCAGCGCTTCCACCGTCCGCTGCTCTCTGAAAGCTTCGTGAATGGGTACTCCTCTCGGTCATCGGTTTCTCGATGGTGTTACTCTACCACTTCCCGCGCCGGATTGCAAGCCCCATTTTCACGAATCTGCACCCGTTTTTCGGGAAATCTTTTGCGCATTGCGCACAAACGTCCCTGACCGGCGGTCAGGGACGTTTGCGTGTGTCAAACTCTGCGAGGCTGTTGGGGCTGTCAGCTGCCGCAGCGTTAATTTCCGGTGTAGACGAAAGCGTTCGGCAGCGTGCGCCCGGCGGTGAGCGCGGGGTTGGAGCTGCGCATGATGTACTTGCCCTTGTACCAGATCATGGCGCTGGTGCCGCCGTCGAGGTTCATGGCCTGCATGCAGTCGTGCTTGGTCATGATGGCCGCGCAGTCCGGCACGCTGATGCCGACCGACGTCGTGAGCCGGCCCTCAACGAGCAGGGCGATGATCTCGCCGTACTTCGACTGGCCGAGGCAGGCGCGCGGCTGCAGGTCGGAGAAGCCGCTGCGGGCGTTGACGACCGTCTCCCCGTCGATGATCATGGCGGGCGAGAACTCGACCGCGTCCGTCGTGTCGGGCGAGACCGAGGAATCGCTGTCGCGGATGTAGATGCGGTTGTCCTTATGCAGCTCGAGACGCTTGTAGCCATAGCCCATATGGCTGCCGTAGGACTTGCCGTTGCACATGGCGTAGCCCGCGAGGGTACCGCCGTTGCCGGTGCCGCCCGGGTCGATGAAGCCCGAGCCGGTCATGCCGATGACGCCGCCGTGGGCCTCGGCGATCTTGCCGCAGACCTGGCCGACGCTTCCGAGCGTGGACGCGGCCTGCAGACTCAGGCGCGACGGGTCTTTCATAATAACGAGCACGCCGCGGTAAGTGCTGCCTTTCACGCGCGCGATGAGGATCTTGTTGCGCGCGTCGATCGCAAGCACCTGCTCGCCCTGGATGGTGCGGATGCTGGTGCCGTCAGCCGTGAGGGCGGACTTGTCGATGTTGATGCGGCTCCAGCCGGCGGCGAGGGCGTCGGGATGCTCCTTGACATACGCCTGCATGCTCGGCACATTGACCTCCCAGAAGAGGTTGTAAAACGCGATCTCTTCCTTGCTCATGCCCTCGGTGTTCGTGAGCGTCGGGTTGCGGGACTCGGACTCGCCTTCGTCCCACTCGCTGTTGATGCCGATCTGCGCCTCCCTGGCGGCCTCCATTTCAGCGAGGACCTTGTCAATGACGCTGCGTGGGATGAACGCCGTGGCCAGCCACTGGTGGCTGAGCGTGTTCATGGCCGTCTGGATATAGGCCGTGCGCCACTTGGCGATGAACGGAATGTCGGAATAGACCGCCGTCAGGTACAATCCGGCCAGGATGGCCAGCACGAGGAACAAAATGAGCAGCCGGCGGCCGAGGCTCTTTTTCTTCTTCGGCTTTTTGGCCTTTTTCGCCTTGCGGCCGTGCT
>OGXD01002234.1_pt1 | contig 12481 bp, 11 predicted proteins | sample 1576211 | NCBI WGS metagenome assembly OGXD01 (sample SAMEA3541470, study PRJEB24748) | human gut metagenome | biome: human gut; feature: human-associated habitat; material: faeces | place: China | collected 2012
TTCTGCATGACGGTCACCGGGCAAATCCGTTTTTTCCCGGACTCCCGCAGCATGGCGGCTTTTCTTGAGCCGGGTACGGCATTGAGGCTGGAACAGCGGGAGAAAAGGAGTAAACCATACCCTGAAAACTAATGAATAATACTGACCGATTTACTGGAAAAGCCCGGGCTTATGCCCAGGGCAGACCCGATTATCCCGCCTCCGTTGTTGGGCTTCTGACGCGGGAGAGCCGCCGGGAGAATCCCCGTCTGGCGGATATGGGTTCCGGAACGGGCATTCTTTCCCGCGCCATGCTGGAGCGCGGCTGGACCGTGTATGGCGTGGAGCCCAATGATGACATGCGGAAGGAAGCGGAGAAACGGCTGTCCGCTTTTCCCCGTTTTCATTCCGTGGCGGGAACGGCGGAGCGGACCGGGCTTCCCGGAGCTTCGGTGGATCTGGTGACGGCGGCGCAGTCATTCCACTGGTTTGACGCCGCCGCGTTCAAGAGGGAATGCCGCCGTATTCTGTCCGGAGGAGGCAAGGTTGCCCTGATTTGGAACTCCAGGGTGGAAGACAGTCCCATTGCCCGGGAGGAAGGAAATATCCACCGTCTTTACTGTCCGTGTTTTTATGGATTCAGCGGAGGGCTGGCGAAGTTGACGGACAGCATTGGAGCGTTTTTCAACCACCGTTTCCAGATATTCCGCTTTCCAAATGATTTGTCCTACACGCGGGAGCAGTATCTCCGCCGCATGATGTCCACCTCCTATGCCTTGACGGAGGGCGGAGAAGAGCGGTCCTCCTGGCTGGACGCCCTGGAAAAGCTGTTTGACCGGTTTGAAACGGAAGGACGCGTTACGGTTCCGAATGAAACTGTGGTGTATCTAGGGAAGTGCTGAGGATGCGGCGTTCATGCATGGCCTCCGGAAAAGGAAAGGCCTCTTTTCGGTTCAGGAACTGAAGATGATGACGGCAAGGACGGCAATGATTGCCAGAACGACAACGATGGCGGTAATATAGCCGGGTTTGTGGGCATCAAGAGTCCACTCCTTTTTGAGATGGGAAAGATCCTCCCCTGCCGCATAGCGTGAAAAAAGGTCATGGAGCCGGGAGTAGTCCAGGTCTTTGGGCGTCATGTAAAGCTCACTGTCCTTTCCGCTGGCAAACGAAATTTCGCAATGGTAATTTTCCGGACTATTGCAGGTGGCCTGGAGGAATTCGTCACCGCGGCTGCAGATAATGAAAGCTTTCGTGTTATTTTTAATGCCGGACAGGGCTTGATCCCGCGTTTCACAGGGCTCTCCGGAAAGTTCCCAAACGATGGAGGGGGCGGAATGAAGGCTCATGGAATAAAAAATCAGAAAATATAGTAGAGAATTATTTTTCCTGCCGCCAGTAAAAACTTTCCTTTCTTCTTCCTGGGCGGAAAGTGTTCCCTGGCGCAACACTCCGGAGAGCGCTGGGAGCGCTTGCGGGTTGGGGCATTCAATGGCTGTTTTTCCGCTTATCATTCCGGTTTTGCATGGGTTCTTTCTGCCGGGGCGTCCCCTTCGCGTTTTTCCAGCCATGCAGGCTGATGTTTCCATTCCTCTGGAAATAATCATTCCGCGGCTTCAGGCATGGCTATTTTCTCTCGCTATTCTTGCTTTATTAAGGCAGGCCATCCATGTTACGATTATTTACTGCCATGATGCATCAGACTTTTTCCCAAGAGCCTTTTCTGGTTTCCGGATTGCATGGGGACCAGATTCTGGGCGCCCGCAGTAACCAACAGGATTCTTTCTCCATTCTGGCTGGAGAGGACGCATTGGTACTGGTGCTGGCGGACGGCATGGGTGGGTATACCGGCGGAGAGTTGGCCAGCCGCGCGGCGGTGGAAGGCTGTTCGCGGGCTTTTGAGCGGAAATCCGGTTTGCCCGGAGAGAGAATGAAAGCTGCAGTGACCGCCGCAAATGAACAGGTATGGTCCGCCCGGAAGAAAAGAGGGGAGGATGACGAGATGGGGACGACGCTGGTAGCAGCCTGGATAGGGGCGGATGGGCTGAGGTGGGTCAGCGTGGGGGACTCCCTTCTGCTGCTTATCCGGGAAGAGAAAATGTTTCTGCTTAATGAGCTGCACCAGTATTCCGCGGAATTGGAGCGCATGGCGGATGAAGGGATCATCAGCCGGGAGGAGGCTTTGAGCCATCCTGCCCGCCATTCCCTGACTTCTGCCCTGATGGGGAAGGAAGTTCCTTTGGTGGATTTGCGGGAGGAATGCTTTCCCTTATTTCCGGGGGACCGTGTTTTGGTCGCCAGTGACGGAGTGGGGCCTTATCTGGATTCCCTGGGGCCGGCAGGGATGCGGTATTTGTCCATGCTTTCCGCGGAGGAACTGGTGCGTTCCGTTCTGGACGGCATTAACCGCGACGGCGCGCCCAACCAGGATAATGCCACATTGATTTGCGCAGAGATAGCAAGGGCTTGATCTGCATTAGTGCGGCAAGGAGGTAATCTGCGGACGGGCGATTTTTGAGATTCACATCCTCCGTCTGCCCGACGATGAATAAAACCCCGCATGCGTTTCAGGCATGCGGGGTTTTATTGAAATAGCCGGCGTATTTCCCGTTCAGGAATGGTATTCCTGAAGGGAACGGGGTGATACCTTCACGTGCTGGGCGGAGCGGATGCCCTCCACCGTGGCCCTGGCGGCTGCGATGGTAGTCATGTACGGAATTTTCTTCTGGATGGACTGCATGCGGATGAAGGAGTCGTCAATCATACTGGTGCGGTCCACCGGAGTGTTGATAATCAGGTCGATCTGCTTGTTCGTGATCATGTCGCCCAGGTTCGGGCGGCCTTCATGCAGCTTGTTGACCACTTCCGTTTCCACGCCCTGGCCGCGCAGGTATTCTGCGGTGCCGCCGGTGGAGACAATCGTAAAGCCCAGGGAAATCAGGTCCCGGGCGATGGGTTCGATGAACTTCTTATCCCGGTCGGAAACCGTGACGAGCACCTTGCCGGCGGTAGGCAGAATGCAGCCCGCAGCTTCCTGGGCCTTGTAGTAGGCCATGCCGAAGTTGTCCGCAATGCCCATGACTTCACCCGTGGCGCGCATTTCCGGCCCCAGTACGGGGTCCACTTCCGGGAACATGTTGAAGGGGAAGACAGCTTCCTTCACGCCGATGAAACGGCAGGCGCGCGACTTCAGGCCCAGCTCCTTGAGTTTCTTGCCCAGCATGATTTCCGTGGCGTAGCGCGCCAGGGAGATGCCCGTTACCTTGGAGACGATCGGCACCGTGCGGGAGGCGCGGGGATTGGCCTCAATGATGTAAACCTCATCGTTGCAGATGGCGAACTGCACGTTCAGAATGCCCCTTACCTGGAAGTCCTGGGCAATTTTGGCGGCATGTTCCTCAATGGTGCGGATGTGCTTGGGAGCGATTGTCACGGGAGGGATGGCGCAGGCAGAGTCGCCGGAATGGATGCCGGCCAGCTCAATGTGTTCCATGACCGTGGCTACAAAAGTATCCGTGCCGTCGGCCAGAGCATCCACTTCCGCCTCAATGGCATTGTCCAGAAAACGATCGATCAGCATGGGATATTCCGGGCTGACCTGGATGGCCTCCACGCCGTAGCGCTTCAGGTTTTCTTCATCGTAAATGACTTCCATGCCGCGGCCGCCCAGCACAAAGGAGGGGCGCACCATGACCGGGTAGCCGATGCGGCGCCCCAGTTCCACGGCCTCCTCCAGGGAACGGGCCGTGCCGCTTTCCGGCTGGCGGATATTCAGGGCGATCATGCGTTCACGGAAATATTCACGGTCTTCCGCCAGACGGATGCCTTCCGGTTGGGTTCCCATGATTTTTACGCCGGCGTCTTTGAGGGCCTGGGCGATGTTAAGCGGGGTCTGACCTCCGAACTGGACGATGACGCCTTCCGGCTTTTCTTTCTCGTAAATAGCCAGCACGTCTTCCACGGTCACGGGTTCAAAGTACAGCTTGTTGGCCGTGTCAAAGTCCGTAGAAACCGTTTCCGGGTTGCAGTTCACCATGATGGATTCATACCCGTGGTCGCGCAGGGTGAAGGCGGCATGCACGCAGGTATAGTCGAATTCGATGCCCTGGCCGATGCGGTTGGGGCCGCCGCCCAGAATCATGATTTTCTTCTTGTCGTTCACGGGAACTTCGTCCGCCGCGCCGCTGTAAGTGGAGTAGTAGTATTCCGCGTGTTCCACGCCGCTGACGGGCACGATTCGGAAGGTGGCCGTGATGCCGTCTTTCTGCCGGCGGGCGCGGACGGCCTTTTCCGGCACCCCGAAAATCTGGGCCAGGTATTTGTCGGAAAAGCCCATTTCCTTGGCCTGGCGCAGGGTTTCCGCGGAAAGGGAATCCCAGTTCTGCCCATCCAGGGAAAAGTCAAAGTCCGCCAGTTCCTTCATCTGTTCGATGAAATACGGAGTGATGCGGGTCAGCTTCACGATTTCCTCCACGGTTACGCCGCGGCGCAGGAGTTCGTAAATCTGGAAGAAGCGTTCGCTGTTGCCGTACGTGATTTTTTCACGCAATTCCGGGGTGGAGAGGGCTTCCAGCTTTTTCACGCGGCCCAGGCCGGCGCGTCCGATTTCCAGAGAGCGCACGGCCTTCTGGAAAGCTTCCTTGAAATTCTGTCCGATGCTCATTACTTCTCCCACGGCTTTCATCTGGGTGCCCAGCTTGTCGGCTGCCTTGGGGAATTTTTCAAAGGCCCAGCGTGCGAACTTCACGACCACATAGTCGCCGTAAGGTTCGTATTTTTCCAGGGAGCCTTTGCGCCAGTAGGGAAGTTCGTCCATCGTGACGCCGGAGGCCAGCTTGGTGGAGACGGAGGCGATAGGGAAGCCGGTGGCCTTGGAAGCCAGGGCGGAGGAACGGGATGTACGGGGGTTGATTTCAATAACGATGATGCGGTTGTCCTCCCGGTTGTGGGCGAACTGCACGTTTGTGCCTCCCGTAACGCCGATGGCGTCCAGAATGCGGTAGGAATAATCCTGAAGTTTATCCTGCACTTCCTGCGGAACGGTCAGCATGGGAGCCACGCAGAAGCTGTCTCCGGTGTGCACGCCCATGGGATCCACGTTCTCAATAAAGCAAACAGTAATCTTTTGTCCCTTGGCGTCGCGGACGACTTCCAGTTCCAGTTCCTCCCATCCCAGCACGCATTCTTCCACCAGCACCTGGTTGATGAGGGAGGCGGCCAGGCCGCGGGGGACTACCTGGCGCAGTTCCTCCACGTTGTAAACGATGCCGCCGCCCGTGCCGCCCATGGTGTAGGCGGGGCGCAGCACGACCGGGTAGCCCAGTTCAGCGGCCACCTTTTCAGCTTCCTCCACGGAGTAGACGGGTTCGGACTTGGCGACCGGCACGCCGATCCTGTCCATGGTTTCCTTGAAAATGATGCGGTCTTCGCCGCGGGCGATGGCTTCCAGATCCACGCCGATGACTTCCACTCCGTACTGTTTCAGGATGCCTTCCTCATGCAGCTTGGAAGCCAGGTTCAGGGCCGTCTGGCCGCCCAGGTTGGGCAGCAGGGCATCCGGGCGTTCCTTCTCAATCACGGCCGTGATGCGGTCCACGGTCAGAGGCTCAATGTAGGTGTGGTCTGCCATGCCGGGGTCCGTCATGATGGTGGCGGGGTTGGAATTCACCAGAACGACGTCGTAACCTTCGGCGCGGAGGGCCTTGCAGGCCTGGGTGCCGGAGTAGTCGAACTCGCAGGCCTGGCCGATGATGATGGGGCCTGAGCCGATAATGAGGATTTTGCGGATATCTTCGCGTTTTGCCATGGTATGATGCCTCTATGTGGTCCGTGGTGGTTAAAAATAAATGCCGGAAACAAGGTCCGCCCAAGGTGCGTTGCCTCTCCGCTCCGCATACCCGGCGCGTGACCTGACGCACAGTACGGGACGCCGGGCGATAAGTCCAGACAAAACAACAGGAATTCCGGGGAAAAGGCTATGGCCTTCTTTCCTTTTCGTACAGTGCCGCACGCAATCCGCCCTTGATATTTTCCACAGTCCGTATACCCTGCGGAGCAAGGATGAGGAACGCCCTGACATTAATTTGCTGTCTTGGATTGCTGTGCTCCGCAGCATCGGCTGCGGACCTTTCTTCCACGGGGCGGGGGAGCGCCGTGCCTTCGGGGGCGGCTTCCTGGTACCAGGCCCTGCGGACCGGACTTTCCCAGTTCCGGAACGGCGGCGGCTACGAAACCAGCAGGGAAGCCATGCAGGCCCTTGCGGAGAAAGCCTGCCGCTGGGACCCCCGCACGCGCCGTCCCGTTTTTCTTCTCCGTAACGCCACGCCCTCCTTCTGTTCCTCCGCCTGCTACCTGCTCCTTTTGAAATCCCTGCAGATATGGGACTCTGCACAGCCGCGGCCCGTTATTTCCGAACGCGCGTGGCTGGCCCTCATCCCCCGCTTCGGCCAGCATGACGGGGAAGGGCCGTGGGGATGGGCGAACGCCAATGGCCCCGGCCTGGCCGTCCTGGTGCACAGGCTGGGAGCCGGCATCAACTTTGAGGACTGGAGGAAGGCCCGCCCCGGCGACTTCATGAAAATTTTCTGGACGGACCGCATCGGGCGCCGGGAATCCGGCCATCTGACCGTCCTGGTGAAGGATGGAGGGGACCAGGTAACGTTCTGGTCCTCCAACATTCCGGACGGTTACGGAGCCAGGACGGTGCCCAAATCGCGGATCAGGCGCGTCATTTTCACGCGCATCACCAGGCCGGAACGGTTCAACCTGGCCTCCTCCGTGGGAAGCCACCCGTGGCTGTCCTCCCTGCTTCGGCAGGAAGTGGGCATGAAGGAAGTGCGCAGGCATTCCGGCATGCAGAACCCCTGACCGTTTCCCGCCGTGAAAAAATGTTCCTTCCCTCCTTCCGTCACCCCGGACTGTTCCGTGCTGGTGCTCGGTTCCCTGCCGGGAGACGAATCCCTGCGTCAGGCCCAGTATTACGCCCATCCCCGCAACGCGTTCTGGAAAATCATGGGGTCCCTTCTGGGGTTCGATCCTTCCCTGCCATATGGGGAACGCCTGTCCCTGCTCAACCGGGGCGGGGTGGGGCTGTGGGACGTGGTGGCCTCCGGCGTCAGGCCCGGCAGCCTGGACCAGCACATCTCCCAGGAACGGCCCAATGACATTGCGGCCCTGCTGGATCGCTTCCCAGGCATCGGCGTGGTCTGCTGCAACGGCACCGCTTCCCATAAATACCTTAAACGGTATTTTCCCGAACTGTTCCTTCGGGAAACGCTTTCCGTCATTCAAATGCCTTCCACCAGTCCGGCGGCGGCGCGGCTGACATATGAGCAGAAATTCCGCGCCTATGAGGAAATCATGGCACCCCTGCTCCGGAAGGAAAGGGAAGAATAGAGACCTTCTGCGCCTTTTCCAATGCCGTGCGCGGCCCGACGGTAACAGGCGGGGTTGTCCGTCAGCAGGACCCGACGGCCGCCAGCAGGTGGACATCCAGGGCCAGGGCTTCGTGAATATTGAAATTCAAATCATCACGGAGCCTGTTGAGGGCCTCCATGCGCTTCAGCAATTCGTTCACGGGCATTTGGGCGGCCAGCGTGCGCACCTCCGGATGAATCGGAGCGACTTCCGGGGCTCCGGAGGCAATCAGGGCTGCCTGGCCGAACCAGCTGATGAGCAGTTCCAGGGCCTGATTGCGCTGTTCCAGATATTCCGTCTCTATCTGGGCGGCGTTCGCGTCCTTATTGCGGGCCTCCCAGTCGGAGGTGTCCGTACCCTGGGCTGCTTCCCTGGCTTCATCTTTCAGAGCCTGATTCAGGTTTTTGGTGATGGCGGCTTTGGCCTCCACCATGACGTCCATGAACCTGCTGCGGAAGGCCAGAGCGGCCAGGTCATTATTCAGATTGCGGCAGGTCTCCAGCCAGTGCGGGAGCAGGGCCTCCTGAATAGGAGTGAGCCTGAATTCTCCGGATTGCAGCAGATTGACGCGCACGCAGCGGGAAATAATTGTCTGGAGAAGCTGGTCCGGCTGGGAGGTGGACAAAATGAGCAGACACTGGCCGGGCGGTTCCTCCAGGGTTTTCAGGAAAGCGTTGGCGGCCTCGTCATTCATCCGCTCCGCATCCATGAACACGGCTATCTTCCATTTCCCCTCCGCCGCGCGCTGTTGCAAAAAGGGTTCCACGGCGCGGATATCATCCCGCAGGATGCGGCGCGACTTGGACTTGGGGCGCACCAGCCGGCAATACTCGTCCCTTACACTGTCCAGATGGTCTGCCCGGATGCCGTTTATCAGCTCCAGCAGTTGCAGGATCAGGCGGGAGGCTCCCTGGTGCTCGTCTCCCACGATGAGCAGGGCATGGGGGAGCCGGTTGCGGGAGAAGGCGGTGCGCAGCAGGTCGAACGCTTGGGATGCCGTAAATGCCATATGCTCCTATGAAAACATTTCGTTGCGTCAGGGCAACAGAAAAGATTGGTATATGTCGGATATTTCATGTACTAAGGGGGCCGGTTATGGAACAAAATGACATCTCATCCCGGATTGTCTTTGCCGACCGCGGCAAGGTGAATGTGGAAAAAGGCGTGGAATTCGCCCCCAAATTTGACCAGAACGGCCTGATTCCGGCCCTCGCCATGGACCATATTACCCATGAACCGCTGATGCTGGCCTATATGAATGCGGAATCCCTGCGCATGACCATGGAACTGGGGGAAGCCGTCTACTATTCCCGCAGCCGTCAGGAAATCTGGCATAAGGGCGCTACCAGCGGCCACGTGCAAAAAGTAAAGCAAATCCTGGTTGACTGTGACCAGGATGCCCTGATTGTGCTGGTGGACCAGTGCGGCGCCGGAGCCTGCCACACCGGGCACCACTCCTGCTTTTACCGTTCCGTTCCGTTCGGCGATGAACTGAAAGCCCAGCCCCAGGGGGGGGGCGTCACGCTGCGTGAAGCGGACGGAGGCGTCGTTTTTGATGCCGAAGCCGTGTACGGCAAGGGCCATTAACTCCTTTTGCGCGTCAATCTGCGTTCACCGGATTGACGCGCCCTCTTTTTCTGCTGTAAAATCATGAATGTGAAAAAACTGTTTCTCATGATGGCTGCCGTTTCCGGGGCGCTGGCCCTGTGCCAATGCTCTTCGGAAGCGCCTCCTCCTCCCGGAACCGTCCGCATGGTGGATCAGCAGGCGATTGCCCTGATGCAGGAAGCCAGGGCAAAGGAAGCGAGGAATGATCTCTCCGGGGCCATCAAGAAATACAGGCGCGTGGTGGAAAAACACCCCCTTTCCAGGGAAGCTCCCCAGGCCCGGTTCAGAATGGCGGAACTCTATGAGGCCCGCAAGGAACCTGCGGAAGCGTTTGACCAGTACCAGAAACTCATTGACCGCCACCCGGACAGCCCCCTGTACAGGCAGGCCATGTCCCGGCAGAAGGAAATGGCCTTTGGCGCTGCGAGCGGCGCGCTGACCAACCGCGTGCTGTGGATGTTTGACGTCAGGATGGATCCCACGAACGTCACGGAATGGCTGAAGCATGTGCGTGACAACGCCCCGTATGCCCCTACCGCCCCGCAGGCCATGAACGTGCTGGGCAATTACCTGGCCGCGCGCGGCCGGATGAAGGAGGCCATAGAGGCATACCAGAACCTGGTGGACAATTACCCCAACTCTCCGCTGGCCCCCACGGCCCAGCTCCAGATAGCCACCCTGTATCGCCAGGCTGCTGCGGACGGAGACCGCAACCACGTCAATGTGGCCCGCGCTCAGGAAGCGTATGAAGACTACCTTCAGCGTTATCCCAACAGCGCCCGTGCGGGAGCCGCCCGTGCCGACCTGGCGGCCATGAAGCGTGAGCTGGTGGCCCAGCAGCTGGAAGTGGCGGAATACTACCTGACCAAGATGAAAGATGCGGATGCCGCCGTCTTCTGCTACCAGGAAGTAGCCTCCAAAGGCAGCATCAATCCCGCCGCCGCCGCTAGGGCGAAGGCCCGCCTGACCCCCCCAGAGAATTTTCGTCGATATAGTCAATCTTTTTGTGATTTGTTGTCCAATTTGTTTAGAAAATCAGCTACAAATTCAAATTCCACGTTATTAGTGGTCAATAAGGTGTCAGCAGGAGGCTTTGTATGGCAAGACGCGGTGAAAACATTCGGAAACGCAGCGATGGACGGTGGGAAGGCCGATATATCAAAGGCCGTTCTGCGGATGGAAAGCCTTGCTGGGGCTATGTATATGGGGCAACCTATGCAGAAGTGCGGGAAATTTCTATTCGCAAAAAGGCAGAGTATGGAATTTATAACCTGAACGGCACGGATATTACTTTCAAAGAAATCTCAGAGCAATGGCTTTATTCTGTCCGACAGAGCGTAAAAGAATCGACTTTTTCGCACTACCAGTATACTCTGCGGCATTATCTTTTGCCCGTCTTTGGATGTTTTAAGGCAAGCACACTGGACGAAAAGACTTTGGAACAGGGACTTCTTGAAGTCATCACGCCAACCAGCGGAATGCAAAAGCCTTTGGGTACAACTATGGCGCAGGAATGTTTGTCGATGCTGCGGCGTATCTGCAAATATGCGGCGCATTTGCATCTCATTCGCCCTTTGGAAATCTCGGTAAAACTCCCACAGAAGAAATCCAAAGCGGTTCGGCCATTTACCGCTGATGAACAAAAGAAATTGCAGGCATTTGTAATGGATTCACCCACGCCACGGAAGGTCGGTCTGCTGCTTGGATTTCAGCTAGGGCTGCGCATCGGCGAAATTTGTGGATTAAAATGGGGCGATTTTGATTTATCTGTGGGCATCGTGACGATTCAGCGGACAGTCAGCCGAATTTCCTGCGGAGATGGGCACACAAAAGTTGTTGTACAGTCTCCAAAGACTGAAAATTCTAACCGCGAAATCCCCCTGCCTAAATCGCTAATCCGAGTTCTAAAACAGTTGTCCAAAAATTTCAGCAGCGAAACATGGTTTCTTTCCGGAAACGAGCAAAAGCCGGTAGAGCCTCGGTGCTACCGTAAGAGCATTCATGGCTATTTAAAGAAAGCAAGTGTCCGTCAGGTTCATCCTCATATGCTTCGTCATACCTTCGCAACGACCTGTTTACAGGCTCACTGTGACATTAAAACGCTGAGCGAACTGCTAGGCCATGCAAATGCGGCGGTCACTTTGAAAAAATATGTTCATTCCGATATGGGACGCAAACGGAGGGAAATTAACCGCATTTTCTCAAGCATATAACGGGGCAATTCGTGGTCAAGCGTTCAAAAAAGAAACGACAAATCGTTTTATATCCTCCAGTTGGGAGCAATACTTTTCTGAGGCAAGCATTTATTATGCGGAACACGGCAATCTGAATATTCCAAAGCGCTATAAAACCCCAGCGGGACTGAACCTTGGGGAATGGCTGACAACCCAGCGCAAAGTACGAGCAGGGCAAAAAGCCGGAAATCTGTCAGAACAGCAAATCGACCGACTGGACGGAATCGGTATGGACTGGGAAAACCGGAATGATTCTGCATGGAGGCGTGGTCTGGAGGAAGCCCAAAAATTTCGAGAGCAATTTGGAAATTTGCAGGTTCCGGCGAAATATAAAACGAAAGATGGTTATTTGCTTGGATCGTGGATCATAAATGCACGACAAAATCGAATCTTAGGTCGGCTGAATGAAAAACAGATTGCACAGTTGGACGACCTCGATATGACATGGAAAGTATTTGATGTCCGGTGGGAACAAGGCTACGCACTTGCAGCAGCTTATGCACAAGAGTATGGCAATCTGGATGTTCCACGAGATTACAAGACAGCGGATGGAAAAAAGCTTGGCCGTTGGATTCAAAGCCAAGAACAAGCCTATGAGCAGAAGAAACTGTCTGAGGAGCAGATTTCGCGGTTGGAAATGATTGGAATGCAATGGGGCAGTCGCTATGACCGACAGTGGAATGAAGTCTATCAGGCGGCAAAGCGATACTTTGATGCGTATGGAAACCTTGATGTTCCGGTGGCTTATATTTCGCCGGAGGGTTATGCCCTTGGAAAATGGGTTCGGCGGCAGCAGTATGCGCATCGAAATCCTCAAAAGAGCAATGCAATCTTGTCGCCAGAGCGAATCAAGCGGCTGGAATCCATCGGGATGCAGTGGGACAAACCTGACCCGTGGCAACACCGTTATAAGTTGGCGCAGGATTATAAGAAGGAACATGGGAATCTGGAGATTCCGGCGAAATACAAGACTGCGGATGGTATCTGGCTGGGTCGGTGGATATATGATCAGAAGCGGATGCTGCGTGATGGCTCCGAAAAATTAAGCGTGAGTCAAAAAAAACTACTGGAAGAACTGCTGGATACAGCAGGAATGGAAAGTGAACTAACAGCTAAGGCTGGATAAAGATGTGCATAGTTGGGATTATGCAGAGTTAAAAAGTGTGAATGAGGAACGAAGATGAGTACAGAAGTAATCGGAATTGATAAGCCGGTTGAAATTGACCGGAAAGAAAATCTACGCG
>OGXD01002237.1_pt1 | contig 12453 bp, 10 predicted proteins | sample 1576211 | NCBI WGS metagenome assembly OGXD01 (sample SAMEA3541470, study PRJEB24748) | human gut metagenome | biome: human gut; feature: human-associated habitat; material: faeces | place: China | collected 2012
AAGCAGAGTGTCCATTACAGGATACTCAGATCCTATAAGGACACTCTGCATGGTCCGAGTGGCGAGATTCGAACTCACGGCCTCATGGTCCCGAACCATGCGCGCTACCAACTGCGCTACACCCGGATATGAAGTTGTACGGCTCACGTCGCGAACAGTAGTATTATATGAGCTTCCCTCCGTTCTGTCAAGAGGGAAATCCACATTTTTCAAAAAGCCCCGCGGCACACGGCCGCGAGGCTCTGGCGGGAGCATGTGAGAATCGAACTCACCCGAGAGGCTCTTCACCCCTCTCACCGGTTTTGAAGACCGGGGGGCACACCAGCACCCATCTACTCCCATGTGAGAGGCGACAAAAGCCGCCTCATTTTTCTATCTCGCCAAACTGCGCGCCCGGCCTGCGGACATCACCCTCGCGGCGAAGAATCCCTCGCCGGTCGTAATACTCCAGCACCAGCAGCGCGTGGTCGCGTGAGGTGCCGAGCGCGTCGCGGAATTCTCCCAGCGTGAGCGTGTCGTGCGTTTCGAACCACGCCTTCACCCTTGCGTCGACCGCATCCAAAACGCTTTTTTCGACGCAGAGCTCTGGCGCGAGCAGCACAAGCTCGCCGGTAGATAAAAGGCTCTCAAGCACGCGCGCGCACTCCATGCGGTCTTTTTTGTCGAACAACGCACAGAGCGCGTCCTGCTTTTTGCCAAGAATTCCCGCCGCGCGGCAGGTGCGCAGCAGCTCTTCCCGGATGGCGCTCTGCCGCTTGGTCAGATGCACGGAAAAGTCCGCAAGCGCGCAGTGCTCCGCCGTCAGCGTGAGTTTTCCCTCGCGCGCAAAGCAGGCGAGGATCGCGTCCGCATTTTCCCGTGCTTTGCCGCGCAGAAGCCGCTGCCGCGCCTCGGCGAGGCGCATGCCCGCGTGCAGCGGATGCTCGCGGTGGTACTTTGTCAGCATCGTCTCACAGTCTGTCCACAGCCTGTCCAGCGTCGACGATGTAAGATAGCGCGACGGCGCGATCTCGACGAGCTTTCCCCGCGCACAGAGCACGGCGAGCATTTCCACCAGTTTTTCTTCCGGTTCATCGAAGCACGCGGCAAGGTCCGCAAGCGTCATGCCATCCGCGCCGCGCTCGCCGACGGCCTGCACGAGCTTTGCCTCGTCCGATCCGCTCTCGCGCACGGCGAGCGCGGCGATCACGCGCGCGTCGTTTCGCTTGTGCCGGTACGGATGCTCGTCCAGGATCACCCCGCCGCCGACGGTCTCGAGCGGCGAGTAGAAGCGCACGACAAAGCGGTCGCCCTGCCGCGCGGCGAGCGCTTCGCTCAGCCGCAGCTGGGCATAGCAGCTCTCGCCCGGACGCAGCGCGTCGCGGTCCAGCAGCACCGCCTTTGCAAGGCGCACCGCCGCGCCGTGGTAGAGGTGCAGGCGCGAGCCGCTCTCGATGATCCGCTTAGAATCCGGCAGATTTTGCAGTTTCACGTCCAGCATCAGCGACGGCTGCATCGAATCCGTCCTGCACAGCACATCGCCGCGGCTGATGCTCTCTTTTTTGATGCCCGCTAAGTTGACCGCCGCGCGCTGTCCGGCGTACACCGCCGACACGTCGCGCCCGTGCACCTGCAAATTGCGCACGCGGCACTGATTCCCGAGCGGCATGAGCTGCGCCTCGTCGCCGACGGCGATGTGCCCGTCGATGAGCGTGCCGGTGACGATCGTGCCGAAGCCGTCGACGGAAAACACGCGGTCGATGGGCAGGCGGAACGGCGTGCGCGCGCTCTTTTCCTCCGCATGCAGCGTCAAGTCGTGCAGTGCTTCGCGCAGTGCCTCAATGCCTTCGCCCGTGCGAACAGATGTGCGCAGGATCGGCTTATCCTCTAAAAACGTGCCCTTGACGCAGCTTTTGACGTCCTCTTCGAGCATGTTCAGCCAGTCCTCGTCGACTAAGTCGGTCTTTGTCAGCACGATGAGTCCGTCCTTCACACCGAGCAGCTGCAGGATGTCCAGATGTTCGACTGTCTGCGGCATGAAGCCCTCGTCCGCCGCCACGACAAGCATCGCAAGGTCGACACCGCCCGCGCCGGCGAGCATGTTCTTGATGAACCTCTCGTGCCCCGGCACATCGACGATGCTCGCACAGCTCCCGTCCGGAAAGTTGAGGCGCGCAAAGCCGAGGTCGATCGTGATGCCGCGCTTTTTCTCCTCGGCCAGCCGGTCGGTGTCCACGCCCGTGAGCGCCTTGACGAGCTCGGTCTTGCCGTGGTCGACATGACCCGCCATGCCGATGATAACATGCTTCATCGGATGGCCTCCGCAGCCGCCGCGGCGATCTCGGCAAAGTCTTCCTCTCGAATCGTGCGCACGCACAGCAAGTATTGCCTGCGGTGGATACGCGCGACGATGGGCTTGGCGCGAAGGCGCAGCTTCTCTTCCAGTTCATCCACGCTGAGCCTCCCCGGCTCGATCGCGACGGCCCAGCCGGTGAGCTCCTGCGCCGGAGCGCTGCCGCCGCCGACAGCGTCGCCCGTCCACACGAGCTGCGAGGAAACGCCCGTGTCCGCGAGCGCCTTTTGCAGCCGCAGCGCCTTGGCGTGCAGCTTATCCTCGCTCGCCGACAGCATCGCGAGCGTCGGGATCTCTCGCACGGCGATCTCGGCATCCAGATAGGCGCTGAGCGTCGCGTGCAGCGCGGCAAGCGTCATCTTGTCGAGCCGCAGCGCCCGCGCAAGCGGGTGCTTTTTGATCCGTTCGATGTACTCCCTTTTGCCGACGATCAGCCCCGCCTGCGGCCCGCCGAGCAGCTTGTCGCCCGAAAACGACGCAACGTCCACACCAGCGTGCAGACTTCTCTGCACCGTCGGCTCGCCGCGGATGCCAAACGGTTCGAGGTCGACGATCGCCCCGCTGCCGAGGTCTTCAATGAGCGGCAGGCCGTGCCCATGCGCGATCTCCGCCAGCTCCTCCCGCGGTACGGATTCGGTAAAGCCCACGATGCGGTAGTTGCTTGTATGCACCTTCAAAAGCGCTCTCGTCTGCTCGCCGATGGCGGCTTCATAGTCGCGCCGGTGCGTCTTGTTCGTCGCGCCGACCTCGCACAGCGTGCAGCCGCACTGCGTCACGATCTCCGGAATGCGGAACGAGCCGCCGATCTCGACGAGCTCGCCGCGCGAGGCGATGACCTCTCCCCCGCCCGCGAGTGCGGACAGGATGAGCAGCACCGCCGCGGCGTTGTTGTTCACGGCCATCGCCGCCTCCGCACCCGTCAGGCGGCACAAAAGCGCCTCCACGTGCTGATAGCGCGAGCCGCGGCAGCCGTTTTCCACATCGTATTCAAGCGTCGAATAATCTCTCGCCGCCTCTGCCGCGGCGTTCGCCGCGCGCTCGCTCAGGCAGGCGCGGCCAAGGTTCGTGTGCAGCGTCACGCCGGTCGCGTTGATGACCGAGCGCAGCGTCGGCAGCTGCTTTTCCTCTGCACGTGCCAGAATGCGCGCGCAGAGTATGCCTGTCTCCGGCAGCGCGGAAAGGCCGCCGCGCACTTCGTCTCGCAGCGCGTCCAGCTCCTCGCGCACGCTCTCGCGCAGCAGCACCGGCGGCAGCGCCGACACCTTGAGCTCGTCCCGACCGAGCAGCTCGTCCACCCGCGGGATGGAACGAAACAGATTTTCTTCCACGCTTTTCCCTCCCCGTGCCCGACACGCAGTGCGTCGGGCGCCAGTTCTCCAGTTTGCCTTTACCCTATCAGAAAGGCCTTCGCCCGTCAAGAAAAACCAGAACCGTTCGCTGAATCAGCCATGCAGTTCTGGTTTTCCTATTGTTCACAAGAGCGCGGATCGTCCCGTGGCCGCAAATTTTCAATTCTTGAAAATTTCTGTCTCTTTGGGACAGCTTCCTGTCGGGGCGTGCCCGCCTCAAGCCCTGTTGGGATCAAGTACGGCAAACTGGAATTTACATTTTGACATTATTTAACAATAGTTGAGTCAATTCTTCTAACTCCCCAGTAGACAAATCATTTTTATCTATCAAAACCATTTTATTATCTTTTCGTTTAACATATATATACTGTCCCATAGTACCGTACTCTTTAAATGCAGTCCAATAATTTTTGCTATATCCCATCTGGGAAATTGTTTCTATCCCTTCAGCGTCAAAATGATACTCTACAATTCCAGTACGAAAAGACTTATCTAAGAGTAACTCCGCTTTTTTCAATACAAATTTTTGAAAAGACTTTGCATTAAACGCAAGGAGCAGACAAACTATTCCAATCACCATATAGACATACCATAAAATAGCAGGAGAATTTATAATTAAAAATATGCTACTAAAAATAATGACGATACCCAAAATCATCAGAAGCGGAACCGCTATCTTACGCTTACGAACATTTCCTTTACTTTCCAAAGCAATTTTAATTGCAGTTTCTTTTTTTTCATCACTTAAACTCATACAATATTTAACCACAAAATTACCACCTTTACTTTTCACAGTTCTATAAATTCCGATTTGTTGAGCCGAGTATACCATATTTTTCAACGAAAGAACATTTATATACGAGAACCTGACCGTTTTACTGCGTACAGAACCCCGATCTGCAAAAAGCCCCATGCGCGACACCTTGACGGTGCAAACATGGGACTTGAAGTTTCCTTGGCTTATTCGGGTACTCGTAACCGATCCTGGCGGGCGGCTGCCGTGTCATCTCTCGAAAGCTGTTTTACGAACGCCCGGCTTAGGGAGAACCGCTTTTTTATTTTACCGCGCTGAGCAATTTATCCTCTTTCCGCTTTTTGAGCATGATTGGCACGTCCATCAGCGCGAACACCGCCACGAGCAGCACGGGGAAGCCGATCCAGTGGTAGCCGACATGGTCGCGGAACCACGCGAGCGGATTGCCGTCCGGCGCGTACATCAGAAACATGAAATTCGTATCGAGCAGCAGGTTGACGCAATAAATCGGCACCGCCATCGCCAGCAGCAGCAAGAAGCACTTGCCCATGTACCTGACGCTCGGTCGGATATCACCGCCCGAAAACAGCATGATGGGATAGGCCGCAAGCAGAATGTGCACGCTCGTCGAATGCCAGAACATGAAGTTCGCCGCCGGAAGCGACGTCCACGTCGGGAACAGCAGTGCCGCCGTCGCCGCGGGGATACAGATAAAATAGAGAAAATTGTCGAGCAGCCTGCTCGGCTTCCATGCGTACAGCGCGATAAGGCAAATGTTGATCGAGCACAGGTGCAGCGGCAGATAGTCCCAGTTGAAATTCCCGCCGATCTGCAAACCGATCTGTTTGAACGCCTCGTCCGCGAGCAGGAGAACGACAAAGAGCCCCGCAGCTGCGCCCGCTTCTTCTCGTCCGCCGCCTTGTAGAGCTTGCAGCTCAGCGCGGCAAAGCCGATATACAGCGCAAGCGTCACCAGATGCCGCGCGCCGAAGAGCGAAAAGCCAAAGCCCTCGCCGATCGTATCCACCGTATCCCAAAAGTGCTCCACTTGATCCAGCCTCCGCAAATTTGTTGTCCCTGCCAGCATATCATACGGCGGCGAAAATACACCTGAAAATTTCTTTAAGATTTCAGTATCCCATCCGCGCTCCCAGCATCTCGCCGCTGCTGCCGCCGCGGTACACGCCGTTTTCGATCACGCGCTCGCCGAGCACGAATACCTCGTCAAAGCCTGTCGCAGGCAGATTGGGCCGCGCGTAGGTACCGTGCTCGCGGACGTTTTCGGGCGAGAAGAGTAAAAGGTCCGCGTCCATGCCCGCCGCGATGACGCCCTTTTTCTCAAAGCCGAAGCGGTCCGCCGCATGCCCCGTCACCTTGTGCACAGCCTGCTCGAGCGTGAGCACGCGCTCCTGCACGACGTATTTTTCAATGAGCCGCGCGAATGTGCCGTACACACGCGGGTGGACACGCCCGCCGCTGGGGTACGTCGCATCCGAAATGACGGCCGAGAACGGCGCGCGCAGGATATCTTTCACGTCTTCTTCGTCCGAGATGCAGTCGATCATCCCCGTATTGCACTGTTCCGCCGCCAGCAGGTCAAAGAGCGTATCGAACGGGTCTTTTTGAAGCGTCTGCGCGATCTCGGCGACGGATTTCCCCTCAAAGCGGCGGTATTCGTCCATCTGAAGCCCGATGGCGATCACATTGTCAAAGCCGACGAGCAGCGTGATGTTCTCAAAGTCGCTGCCCGCCTCCATCCGCGCGCGCATTTCCTTTCGCGCAGCATCGTCGAGCAGGCGCTTGGTCAGCGCCTCCGTGCCGCCCTCCTGGAATTCCGGCGGCAGCACGTGGATAAGCTGTGTCGAGCCCGCAGTGTAGGGGTACACGTCGCACATGACGTCAAGCCCGTCCTGTCGCGCCTTTTCAATGAGCGAGAGCATTTCCGGCACGGCCTTTCGCGCGTTGCGCCCTCCGATGGCCTTGAGATGGCTGACCTCCAGCGGCGTTTGCAGCGCGCGGGCGACCTCGAGCATTTCGCGCAGCGCATCGACCACGCCGTCGCCCTCCTGACGCATATGGACGCAGATGGGCACGCCGCTCCGGTGCAGCGGCGCGAGCGCGCGGATGAGCCCGTCGGTCGAGTAAAAGATCTCCGGCGCGTAGCCAAGGCCGAGCGACACGCCGCACGCGCCGTCGGCCAGCGCCGCTTCCATGTGATAGTGCAGATCGCGCAGCTCGAGCGGTGACAAATCTCCCGTCGTGAAGCCCGCGGCAAGCGTACGCAGCGTGCCCATGCCGATGAGTTCCGCGCACGAGAGCGGCAGTCCCCGCCCCTGCGCCGCCTTGAAATAGCTGTCAATGGACGCAAAGCGCAGCTCCGGCGGGATGTTCCCCGTGATGGGCGCGAGGTATTTCGCGCACTCGTCCGCGTGCGCGCCCGAGAGCGGCGCGAGCGACATGCCGCAGTTGCCGTTCACAAGCGTCGTGAGGCCCTGGCAGAGCTCCGCCTCGCCAAAGCCTTCGCGAAACAGCGCCGCGTCGGCGTGGCGGTGCATGTCGATAAAGCCCGGCGTCAGGATGCGGCCCGCGGCCTCGATGGTCTCGAACGCCTGCGCACCTGATAAATTTCCGACCGCTTCGATCATGCCGTCTAAAATGCCGACGTCCGCCGTGAACGCCGCCTTTCCCGTGCCGTCGACGATCTTCGCGCCGCGGATCAACGTATCCAGCATGTATATCACCTCTTTTTTGCAGTCTACCACACCCCACGCCCGCTTGGCAAGGTCATTTCCCCTTGCAATCTGCCGTGCCGCAGGGTATACTGTGGAAAACGCAAAAAAGGAGCGCTTCCATGAATAAGAAAGACCGCATCCACGACTGGCGCAAGCTCAAGTGGCCGTTCACCGCCACGTTTTTATATTACTCTCTCCTCTCGCTCTACACCGGCACCGCCGAGCAGAGCGAGCAGGGCTTTCTCGTCATGTTCCTCACGGTTTTGATCGTGGACGCCGTGGCGTATTTTTCCTACTGCTATTTCCTCTGCAAAAAAGAGGAGAACATGCAGAAGCTCTGGTTCGTCTTCATTCTGGCCTATGTGCTCATCTCCACACAGCAGCTCTCCATCCTCTGGCAGATGATGACGGCGCATGTGGTCGGCGCATAAACACAATTTTTCTCATACCGCCTTTTTGAACGTCCTTTCCATCGGGAAAGGACGTTTTCTTATATTTTGTCTTCTGTGACATTTGCGTGCCACTGTCTGAAAATCTGATACGCGGCTCCTTTTGTCCATAGTTTTCGGCGGTTTCCTTTGTTAAGTTGGTGTTAACGAGGGGAGCGTCCCCTTCTCGCGCCGTGAACAAAAAAGTTTACACCCTGCCCATTGAAAGCGCGGCGCTTCTTTGCTATGCTTTTCCTGCAAGCCCGCATTTTTCCGTGCGGGACAAGAAATGCTAAGTACAAAGGAGCTGATGACAGTGCCGATCCATCCGCTTGTCGATCGCACTTATCTTGAACAGGTGCTGCTCTCCCGTTTTTCCCACGGTGAGGTACAGCAGTGGGTCCAGAAATACTTCCAGCCCTACCGTGAGCTGATGAGCTATTACCGCTGCGCGATCATGGAGGTCGAGACGAAGTTCAACGTGCTCAACGAGGAGCTCTCGCTGCAATACGACCGCAACCCCATCGAGACGATCAAGACCCGCCTCAAGTCCCCCGAGAGCATCATGGAAAAGCTCAGCCGCCGCGGATATCCGCTCACGGTGGAGAGCATCGAAAAGAATTTGAACGACATCGCCGGTGTGCGCGTGATCTGCTCGCACCCTGCCGACATCTACAAACTCTCCGAGGCATTTTTGCGCCAGGACGACATCACACTCTTAGAGCGCAAGGACTACATCGCAAACCCTAAGTCCAACGGCTACCGCAGCCTCCATCTCATCGTCGAAACGCCCATCTTCCTGCATGACCAGAAGCGGCTCATGAAAGTCGAGGTGCAGTTCCGCACGATCTCGATGGATTGGTGGGCCAGCCTTGAGCATAAGATCCGCTACAAGAAAAATCTCCCCGAAATGGAATACGTGGAGCGCGAGCTCTATGAGTGCGCCGAGATCAGCGCACAGCTCGATGCGCGCATGGAAAAGCTCCAGAAAATCGCCGCACAGGCAACGGAGGGAAAGGATCGCGCCCTTTCCTCCTGAATTTTTAGGATGCCCGCACCGCGGGCAGGGAAAGGAATCGTGATACTATGAACGCAGCAGAGAAAATCGCCCATGCAGCAGAGCGCAAGGCCTTTGAGGCCATGCTCAACTCGCTCATCAGAAAAAGCCAGACGAAGGACATCTGCACCGTCGCAAACGACTTTGTCAACATGGTCCAAAAGATCCACTCCTGCGTCTGGACGCCGGAGACCTTCGAGATGCTGCACCAGATCGCAAACGACCCCGACAGCAAATGGGCACACTACGCCGAGCGCCTGCTGCGCGAGTGCGACCCCTACCTTCTCAGGACCTTCCTGACGGCCGCCGCCTACGAGGGCGGCTTCCGCGGCTTCCAGCAGGCACGGGCAAACTCCGAGAAGTATGACTGCAATATCCCTTGGATCGTCCTCATGGACCCGACAAGCGCCTGCAACATGCGCTGCGCGGGCTGCTGGGCGGCAGAGTACGGCCACAAGCAGAACCTCACCTTTGAGGAGATGGACCGTGTGCTGACCGAGGGCGCAGAGCTCGGCACCCACGCCTGCCTCTTCACCGGCGGCGAACCGCTCATGCGCAAGGCGGACATCTTCCGCCTGTGCGAAAAGCACCGCGACATCGCTTTCCACGCCTTCACAAACGGCACGCTCATCGACCAGGCCTTCTGCGACGAGCTCAAGCGCGTGGGCAACTTCATCGTCTCGGTCAGCATCGAGGGCTTTGAGGACGCCAACGACGGCCGCCGCGGCGCGGGACATTTTGAAAAGGCGCTCGCCGCGATGGACCTCATGCACAAAAACCACATCCCGTTCGGCGTGTCCATCTGCTACACGAGCAAGAACTACAAGGTCGTCACGAGTGACGAGTTCCTCGACCTGCTCATCTCCAAGGGCTGCTTCTTCGCCTGGTACTTCCACTACATGCCAGTCGGCATGGGCGCGACGACCGACCTGCTGCTTAATCCCGAGCAGCGCGCCTATATGAAAGACCGCGTGCGCGAGATCCGCGGTCTCACCGGCGGCAAGGAGATCTTCGCCATCGACTTCCAGAATGACGGCGAGTTCACAGGCGGCTGCATCGCCGGCGGCAAGCTCTACTGCCATATCAACGCCGCGGGCGACGTTGAGCCCTGCGTGTTTATCCACTATTCCGGCGCGAACATCCGCGAAAAGAGCTTCCTCGAATGTCTCCAGCAGCCGCTTTTTAAGGAGTACCGCAAGGGCCAGCCGTTCAACAACAACCACCTGCGCCCCTGCCCGATGCTGGAAAATCCCGAATATCTGCCACAGATGGTCGCGCGCAGCGGCGCGCATTCGACCGACCTGGAAGCGCCCGAGAGCGTGGAGCACCTGTGCAACAAGTGCAAGTCCTACGCCGCCTGCTGGCGTTCCGAGGCCGAAAAGCTCTGGGACGAGGAGCACCACAACTGATCGATCCCGCCCATATAGGAAAACAGCGCCAGCCCGCTTTCGCGGGTCGGCGCTGTTTTTATCAAATGGTCTCACAGAGTTTCGTGCCGCGCACGGCACGAAATAAATTTGAATCGGTTTTCTGCCGCGACATGCGCGTGGCAGAAAACACTTTGCGCGAAGCGTGTGTCGAATTGGCCGCTTTCAGAGGCCAACCGAGGCACAAAGCGCAGTGAAATATTCTCGGAAAAGTGACAACGTCACTTTTCCGAATTTTTTGTATCCCAGCCGTACAGCGGATACCGCTGCATCGCGCCAAAGAGCTTCTGCTTGAGGTCTGGGTAGCGCTCGGAGAGCGACTCGATGAGCTCTTTGACCTCCTGACGGCGCGTTTCACCGTTGGCAGGGCAGGGATTGTGCACGATGGGAAGATCGAGCTTTGCCGCGACATTGCGCACCTGCTGCTCCTTCACATAGAGCAGCGGGCGGATCTGCGTCACGTCCGAGCGGCTCAGGTATGTCACGGGCTGGAAGCAGCCGATGCGGCCCTCAAAGAGGAGATTCATCAAAAGTGTTTCGACCGCGTCGTCGTAGTGGTGGCCGAGCGCGATCGTTTTGATGCCGTGCTCGTTCATCGCGGTCGAAAGCGCACCGCGGCGGAGCTTGGCGCACAGCGAGCAGGGATTTTTCTCCTTACGCTCCAAAAACACGATCTCGTAGATCGGCACGTTCGCGCGGATGTACTCGACACCGAGCGCCGCGCAATAGTCGGCCACGGCATCAAAGCTCATGCCCGGCACACCCGTTTCGACCGTGATGGCCGCGACCTTGAACGGCTTCTGGTAGAATTTGGAAAGGCGCGCGAGCGCGGTGAGCGTGACGAGCGAGTCCTTGCCGCCGGAGACGCCGACGGCGACCGTCTCGCCCTCCTGGATCATGTCGTAGTCCGTAACGCAGCGGCGCACGAGGCCCAAGATTTCCTGCATAGGTACAGCTCCTTGCGAAAAATAAAAGAATTTCGATTTTGCGATTTGAGAAATTGAGAGATAATCAAAGAAAACGAGAGGATTTACGAGCATTGATTGCGCTAAATTAAAATGGTGTTGACATTCTCGCGCCCAAATGCTATAAATAAACTCGTTCCGATTTTACCAAGGGACAACAAAAATGTAAAGCATAAGCTTTCATTCATAGATCAATATGGAGGAAACACACCATGTCCACTTTTATGGCGAACAAGGGCAACATCGAGCGTAAGTGGTACGTCATCGATGCTGCCGGCAAGCCCATGGGCAAGACCGCCGTTGCTGCGGCTGATCTGCTCCGCGGCAAGCGCAAAGTCACCTACACCCCGCACGCCGACTGCGGCGACAACGTCATCATCATCAACGCTTCCAAGGCTATCCTCACCGGCAACAAGATGGAGCAGAAGTACTATCGTACGCACTCCGGCTGGGTCGGCGGTCTGAAGGAGACCAAGTACCGCATCCTCATGCAGGAGAAGCCCGAGCTTGCGATGCGCGTGGCCGTGCGCGGCATGATGCCCCGCAACACCGTGACCAAGGACTCCCTGAAGCGCCTGCACGTTTACGCTGGTGACACCCACGAGCAGCAGGCCCAGAAGCCCGAAGCTTACGAAGTCTAAGGAGGAAGAGAAGAATGTATCAGTCCAAGAAGCCTTATCTGTACGGCACCGGCCGTAGAAAGTCCTCCGTCGCCCGCGTTCGCCTCTTCCAGAACGGCACCGGCGCTATCACCATCAACGGCCGCGACATCGACGAGTATTTCGGTCTCGAGACCCTGAAGATGGTCGTCCGTCAGCCCCTCGCCGCGACCGAGGAGCTCGGCAAGGTCGACATCGTTGCCACCGTCGAGGGCGGCGGCGTGTCCGGTCAGGCCGGCGCTCTGCGTCACGGCGTGGCCCGCGCCCTGCTGCTGGTCAACCCCGAGTACCGCACCGTCCTGAAGAAGGCCGGCTTCCTCACGCGCGATCCTCGTATGAAGGAGCGCAAGAAATACGGTCTCAAGGCTGCACGTCGTGCACCTCAGTTCAGCAAGAGATAATCTGCTGTTCAGACCGTATCAAAATGGTTCAAAAACCCCGGAAAATCAAGGTTTTCCGGGGTTTTACTATATCTAAACGGGCTGATATAGTTTGACCAAATTTAGCAAAACGAGAGCCGTTTTCACCCAATTTTTAGTGGTCCGCAAGTGGTTAACCGGCCAAAAAGAGGGCAAAAAGAGGGTCAAGTGGTGCCCAAAGTGGTTAACCGAGAGCCAATTTTGTGGGTGTTTTGGGGGCTACTTTTCAGCCCTCTTTCCCCTCGTTTTTGGCTGTGGCAGTTTGGCATAGTTTGACCTAATTTGAATAATTGAATATGAATTTGATGTAGCACACAGTATAAATGCTGGGT
>OGXD01002240.1_pt1 | contig 12436 bp, 9 predicted proteins | sample 1576211 | NCBI WGS metagenome assembly OGXD01 (sample SAMEA3541470, study PRJEB24748) | human gut metagenome | biome: human gut; feature: human-associated habitat; material: faeces | place: China | collected 2012
GCCACTCAGGTGGAAAACATGATTGTGGCTTCCGCCGACTTGTCCAACTCCGACACCTCCGGCCGCGCCCTCAAAGCCGCGTATGCTGCCGCCCGCCGCGCGCACCTTTCCGAAATACATGCCCATGCCACCGCCGTATTTGCTTACCTGTGCAAAGTTATCGATGCTTCGGTAAATGCCTTCCAGGCTGTCCGGCACCGTATCGATGAAGCAGCTGGAGAGCTGATGATAGGGCTTGCGCGCATTGGACAGCGTGGGCGTGGCCATCGTCACATGCATCCGGCTGAGCATATCGTAAAATTTCTGTACCCAGGCCATGCGGTCCCGCTTTTCACGCATGGCCAGATGCAGTGCGATGCCCAGAAACATCTCCTGCGGAGTCTCCAGCGGAGCGTGGGCCCGGTCGTGGATGACATATCGCTTGAGCAGCAGGTCCAGCCCGGAGTATGTAAACAGCTCATCCCGCTCCGGCCGCAGAAAATTCTGCGCCTGCTCGATCTCTTCCCGGCTGTAATGCGCCAGGATGTATTCGCCGTACAGCCCCTCGTCCGTCAGGCGGCGCAGCTTGTCGTACAAGCCGCCGATGCCCCGCTTGCGCAGCTGCTCCTCCAGGCTGCGGCCAAACCGTGCATTGAGCAGGCGCGCCGCGATGAATTCCCAGCGCGGGGCCTCCTGACTCGTCAGCTCCACAGCCGCCTTCACCAGCGCCTCCAGCGCCGCGTCCGCGCCCATGCCCGGCTTGACAAAGCTCTGAAACTTTGTGTTCAGCACGGTCAGCGCATACGCCTCGCCGGGGAAATCCTTTTCGATCTTGGCCAGCACGCCGTCCAGTGCCGGAACGCCCGCCGCCTGAGCCATGGCGCGCCGCGCCGCGCGCTGCTCGTTGCGCCGGTGCCGGTACAAAATATACCGCTTTGCTTCCTCGTAACGGCCGTTTTCCATCAGCACCCGTTCCACAGCGTCCTGTATGTCCTCCACGGCCCAACCGCCGTCTTTGTGCTCCATTTCCTTTTCCACCGCGCGCAGCAGGCGTTCCATCTCCTCCCGGCTCGTCCCGGCCGCCGTTTCGCGGAAGGCCTTGCCCATGGCCGTGATGATCTTCTCCGGCTCGTAGGGCCGCACCGTGCCATCGCGTTTGATGATGTTCCTCATCAGGTCCCCTTCTTCCGTTTGTATTATACTATTTTAGTATAATATGGAAACAGTCTTCCGTCAACAGCAAAATCCCGCCGAAGGGAAAAAAGCCGCCTGCCCCGACGGGGCAGACGGTTCCGCATCAAATATCATCCGTTTTTCTGTACGGGCTCTCCCTCTGCAATGCGCAGCATCCGGTAACCCACGCCCACATGGGTCTGGATGTATTTTGGCTGTGCCGGCACCGGTTCGATCTTTTTGCGCAGCGTAGCCATAAAAACACGCAGCGAGGCCACGTCATTGTCCCAGGAACTGCCCCAGACTTCGTGGGTGATATACGTATGGGTCAGCACTTTGCCGCAATTCTTGGCCATGACGCAGAGCAGCCTGTACTCGATGGGCGTCAGGTGCAGTTCCTGCCCTTTCAAGGTGGCACAGCCAGCCGCAAAATCAATTTGCAGATCACCGTTGGTAAAAACCGAACAACCGGCGGCGTTTTGCAGCATCGAGATGCGGCGGAACGTTACCCGCAGCCGCGCCAGCAGCTCCTCTACCGAGAACGGTTTCGTCAGGTAGTCGTCGGCGCCGCTGTCCAAGGCTTCGATTTTATCACTGTCCTCGCTGCGGGCACTGATAACGATGATGGGCATCGCAGACCAACTGCGAATACGGCGAATCACCTCGATACCGTCCAGATCAGGCAGACCAAGATCCAACAGCATCACATCCGGTGCATGGATCGTTGCCTGTTGGAGTGCTTCGGACGCATTAGCCGCCGCAATGTACTTGTAATCCTGCGTTTTCAGTGTCGTGGTAATCAGGTTGCGGATAGGCGCATCGTCCTCCACAACCAGAATCAAGGGTTTATTCATGCAAAGAAACCTCCCCAAGAGGCAGCGTAAAAGTAAAGATGCAGCCGTGCGGCGTATTGTCGGACAGTGTAATGGTGCCGCCGTGGGCTGCGATGATCGTGCGGCATAAGGCCAGTCCCAGCCCAAGGCTGCGGCGGCTGTCCGAAATGCGTTTTTCCCCGGTGGAGAACATTTCAAAGACCTTTTCTTTTGCTTCGTCGGGAATACCGGGGCCGTCATCGCTTACCCGAATTACGGCGCTTTCCCCCTGCGCCGCAGCGGAAAGGACAATGTGCGACCCGGCAGGCGTGTATTTGATGGCATTATCCACCAGATTGATCAGGACCTGCACAACCAGCTTGGCATCCATGTGCGCCAGCAGCAGATCATCGTCCATCTGTACAGTAATCGTGTGCTGCGCACTGTGCCGGTTGGTATGGCGCAGGGCTTCTTCAAACACTTCACTTACTAACTCTGTAGAGATGGACAGATTCATCCGCCCATCCTCAATGCGGGAGATGGAAAGAATGTTCTCCACCAGATTGATGAGCCACATAGAGTCGTCGTAGATGTCCAGAAACGTTTGCTTGCGGGTGGGGTCGTCCATCTTCTCATAGTTGCTGATGAGGTTGGAGGCATTGCCGGAAATGGATGTCAGCGGGGTACGCAGGTCGTGGGAAATCGTGCGCAGCAAATCGGCGCGCAGCTGTTCATTCTTGGCGCGGACGGCAGCGCGCTCTTTCTCCTCGGCATTGCGGATATTCTGAATCGCCAATGTGACCGTAATGATGGAAACGATCAGCATAATGGCAAAGGTGACAGGGTAGCCGCGCTCGTATGCGTGCAGCGTCAGGCGGGGCTCTGTAAAGCAAAAATTGAAAAGAAGCACGCTGGAAAACGAGCTTAAAAAGCCGTAGAAATAGCTTTTGGTAAAAAGCGAGGTCAGCAATGTCCCCAGAATATACACTGATATGATATTTCTGGTAAAAGAGAAATACCAGAAAATATTGCCGATGCCGGTTGCAGCGGTCAGAATCAGCACCGTGATCAAAAGATCCTTTGCCTGTCGGACGGCCTGCTCTTTCATTGTATCGGGAGATGGCTTTTTAATATTCACAGCAAATCCTCCCTTCTGAAGGGTATCATACCATATTTCGGGCGGCATTACCAGCGCCGGAAGCCTTCACGCCGCTCAAATTGTGCGCGGCGAACGCTGCGCCAGAACGCATCACACCGGGCACCGATAAAAACAAGAAAAAGTCCTGCGGCCAGAAACAGCAAAATCAGCAGTGCCGTTCTCAAATGAACCACTTCCCCTGCAAACGATCAGATATGAAAGCACCGGCTCAGGGCCTTGCCCTCGCCCAGCACCAGCAATGTGCCGTCACCGGGCAGAACCGTGTCCGAGTCAATGTTGACGTCGGCAATCCCGTTGCGCTTGATGCCCAGAATGTTGATGCTGTATTTCTTGCGGATATTGATGTCGCCAACGGTCTTTCCGATCCACGCGGACGGCACAGATACTTCCAGAATGGCGTGGTCGTGGTCCAGCTCGATATAATCCAGCACATGGTCGGACCCGTAGCGGATGGCCGCCCACTTGGCCAGCTGCTTTTCCGGGTAAAGCACCTCATCCGCACCGTTGCGCAGCAGAAATTTAGCCTGCACATCCCGTTCCGCACGGGAGACGACCATTTTTGCGCCCAGCTCCTTCAGCAGAGAAGTGGTTTCGAGTGAGCTCTGAAAATTTCCGCTGATCGCCACAATACAGACATCAAAATTGCGGACGCCCAACGCCTCCAAGAATTCCGCGTTGGTGCTGTCGCCGATTTGGGCGTTGGTCACAATGCTCAGAACGGCGTTGACGCGGTCCTCGTTTTCGTCCACCGCCATGACCTCATGGCCGAGCTTGTTCAGCTCCTCTGCGATGTGGCGGCCAAATCGACCCAACCCGATCAGTAAAATAGATTTCATGGTATGTACCTTTCTTTATCCTACGGTGATGCGTTCCTGCGGCAGCCGTGCCGCGCTGCTTTTGCTGCCGGAGAGCGCTGCGTAAATCATAGTCAGTCCGCCGACGCGCCCAATGAACATCAAGAAAATTAAAATCCCCTGTGAGACGATTCCAAGATGCGGTGTCAACCCCAGAGACAGCCCTACGGTAGCAATGGCCGAGGTCGTTTCAAACAGACATTCGGACAGCGGCAGCGTCTCCACCGTGCTGATGACAAACGCTCCCGTCAGCGAAAGGACGAGATACAGTGTAAAAATAGCTGCGGCATCATAGACCGCTTTTTCTTCCATCCGCCGCCCGAACATTTCGGGGCTTTTCTGCCTGCGGAATACAGCAAACGCATTGGCGACAAGCACTGCCGCCGTTGTTGTCTTGATGCCGCCCGCCGTAGAACCCGGTGAACCGCCGATGAACATCAGCAGAATGGTAAGGCCGCGCCCGCTGCTGGACAGTGACGTATAGTCTGCCGTATTGAATCCCGCTGTTCGGGGCGTTACGGACTGGAACAGCGAGAGCAGCAGCCGCTCCCGCAGTGTGCCGCCTTTGAATTCAAAGCAGAAAAAGTATAGCGTTGGCAGCAAAATTAAGAGCGCTGTTGCCGTCAGAATAACTTTGCTCTGCAGCCGATAGCGATGAAAGCAAAGCCGATTGCACCGCACGTCATCCCATGTCAGAAAGCCGATGCCGCCCACAACGATCAGGGCGGAAATCGTCAGGTTGATAACCGGGTCTGCGCGATATGCGGTCAGCGAGACAAAAGGCATGTCGGGGGTACCCATTAAATCAAAGCCCGCATTGCAGAAAGCGGAGACGGAATGAAAAACGGCTTTCCATATCCCGGAAACGCCGAAATCCCGGCAGAAAACCGGGAGCATACAAAGCGCGCCGATTCCTTCTATCATCAAAGAGGTACGGATCACAAAGCCTGTCAGCCGCACAATGCCGCCGACTTTTGGAGCAGATATGGCCTCCTGCATCCGCCCGCGCTGGGACAGGGAAATGCGCCGACCTGATAAAAGCGAGAAAGACGCGCCGACTGTGATCACACCCAAGCCGCCGATTTGGATCAGCACCATCAACACGGCCTGACCGAACGCTGACCAGTGAGAAGCCGTATCCCGCACAACCAGCCCTGTGACACAAACAGCGGAGGTTGCTGTGAATAATGCCTCATGGAAAGGGGTGACGGTGCGCTCCTGCGCAGAAATCGGCAGCATCAGAAGGGTCGCCCCGATAAGGATAACCGCTGCAAACAGCAGAATTATGGACTGAAAGTAATTGAGCTTACAGGCTAAACGCCGATGAGATGGCAAAAGGAATCACACTCCAGCAGAATTTTCGTACAATACAGTATAGCGCCGCCCGTTTAAAGATGGTGTTAAGCTTTTCTGCCGGAATATTAAGATTGCGTTAAGATTGCATTGCACCCGATACTTCGGAGATGATCGTGCATTGGCTGTTTCGTCTTTGCACGAAAAATTCGCCGTTTCCTTGTGGAAACGGCGAACGATAAACGAATACTGTTTTTCTGTCTGCTTGACGGTGTGAACCTAAAAGCATTTTATGGCTTTATTTCGGTCTTTTTGGGGTCTTTTTGGGAGGAATGTGCATCAGCCTCTCAAAACCCACTTATTTTCCAAGCACAACGGACAGCTTGATTTCCTTTTCCGTTTCGCTCAGGTCGAAATCGCCGCCGTCGGCGACGGTCACGCGCAGCTCATAGAGTACGCCGTCCGTCAGCTCGGTCGCAGCCGCGCCGGTCTCGTCGGTGATCGACCACAGCTCGGGGGCAACCTTTACCAGCTTGCCGTCTGGACCATAGGCGTAGAGCGTCAAATCGGAGGCGCTGCCGGACAGGTTGTTCATGCGGAAGGCCACTGTGGTGTTGGGGTGCACATTGCGGATGGCCGCGGTATTGCGCCAGCTTGCAACTGCACCTTCGCCGCCGTCCTGTGCAAACTGTTCCTGCGCAAGCACATTTCTTGCCGCCTGATCGAGATCGACTTCGCGGTACGGAAGCTCGGGCAGGTAGACAAAGCGGTCCTGCAGGCGGAGCAGCTCCAGATAGCCGGTGGGGCAGTAGAGTGCATTTCCGCTGTTGCCGGTGTACATGCCAATGGCCATATTATTGTAGCCGTACTTGTTGGATACATCCATCGTAAAGACAGTCTCGCCGGTTTCAAAGTCGAGAATGATGTACTGCCACATACCCGTGGTCAGATCCTGTACATAGCCGTAGATATAGCCCGTTGCGGTGGAGAGCTTCATGATCGCGGTGTCGCTCAGATCATTTCGGGTCCAGATGCTCTTCATCTCGTAGCCGCTGTCGGTTTTCACGGTGTCCACGCGCTCGACGCCGGGGGCGATCATGGCATTGCCCTTCATCAGCCAGTTCTGGTCATAAATGTTGGCGTAGCTCTGGATCGAAGAATCGTTGTTGGGGCCGGCGAGGCCTGCGTTGCCCGCGCCGAACCAGTTGCAGACAATCGTGCTGACCGTGCCCGCGCCGTCATCATAGACGATTGCAGAGTTCTCGATTGCCACCTGATAGCCATCGGGCAGATCATCGAGCACCGGCGTTTTTGCCACGACCTCACCGGTTTTCATGTCGAGCGCAAGAAGATTTACGGGGTCTGCATTGTCGGTGAACATCACAAGGTTCGGCGTCAGCGTCGGAGAGCAGCCGCCGCCCCATGCAAGACCGCCGCCGGTGGTCTTATCGCCTTCACCGCTGACCTTCGCGCCGACGCTCTCATACGGCGTACACCAGACAGCCTCGACACCGTTGTTGGCGCGCAGCAGATAGCAATTCTTATTGGTCAGAATGACCGCGCCGTCCTTGGAGGCGGCAATGCCGTTCTCCGCGCCCTCGCCGGGCGTCAGTTCGTAGACGAAAACCGCCTTCGACAGGTCGGTCTGCTCACCGTTGAGGATCGCTTCGATTGCCGAGTGGGCGATATAGCCGAGAACACCCTGCTGCTGGCGCTCGGGATAGATGCGGAAGCCGCCGGTGGCGAACCAGAGGTTCCCGTCGTAGTCAAATACCACGGAAAGAAGATTCTGCGTCAGCTCCTTGCCGAGCGCGGCCTCTGCCGCCGCCTTGATGTCGATGTCAAGCACCTTTTCAAACTCGGGAAGGACGTTGCCCTCCTCGTCCGTTGCGCGGAGCATCAGTACATGGTTGTTGCTGGTCGGGCAGACGATACGGTTTTCAGCGTCCAGGAAGGTATAGGAGCTTTGGATCAGGTAGCTGCCGCCGTCATGCTTCTTCGGGGAAAAATAACCGAGCGTCTTTGTCTCCTCCGCATTTAGATCGCGGATGGCGATGCCGCCGAGCAGCGGAACGACTGCATGGCCGTAGCTGTCAAAGTAAATGGCGGGCGACGCATTCGCGTTTGTCGTCTCATAGGAGACATGGATCTCGGGATAGATGCCGAGCGGCAGGATCTCGTCGGTTGAATCGGTGTTATAGCCGTCGTGATGGATGTTCGCATCACTCTTTGCCATGTAGGGGTTTTCCTCGACCTGCTTGGGCTGCAAGGCCTTCACGGGGAGTGTGCCGGATTCCGGCGCGGAAGGGGTCGTTTCCTCGGCAGGTGCGGCTGTGGCAGCCGGTGTTGCTGTGGCGGAAGGCGTCTGCGTGGCCTCCGCCGGTGCCTGTGCTCCGCTGCAGGCTGCCATCGACAGGGTCAATGCTCCTGCCAGCAGGAAGCTGCCTGCAGTATAAATCGGGTTTCTCTTTTTCATCGGTGATCCTCCTTGCTGTGTTGGTTGTAATCCGCTCGGGGCGAAGCAGACGGTTGTTTTTCCTCTACCCATGCATAAAGCCCATGCCGGAGTGCTTCTTCCGTTATCGGTTCCAGCAGAAAGTAGTCTACGCGCAGCCGGAACGCATGCAGGGAAAAATCCAGCTCGCTGCACCATATAATGCGCGTTTCCGGGAAAAGCGCCCGCAGGTGCTCCACTGCATTCAGCCCATCCACGCCCGGAAGGGAAATTACGGCGTTGGTCGGCGCATTTTTGCGCGCGACCTCAAAGAATACCTCCTGCCCGCGGTAGCAGTCCACCCTGGGAAACAGACCGCGCTCTGCGCAGAACCGTGAAAGCTGTTCTCTGTAAAAGGTCTCCTGCGTTTCGCTCTTTGTCAGCACGGCAATGTGGTACATAGCGCTCCGCCCCCTTTCTGCCGTCGTTGACTGTTTCTGCTTTCAGTATACGGAACGGTGCAGGCTTTTCAAGCCTTTTGGCACGAAAGCCCCAATTCCGGCACGAAATCGGGTTTTTCCGCCGTGCCGGAGTCGGAAAGTTGTGCTATAATGTGCTATAATCTAAATAGAAACTTTCCGGAAGGAGCCAGTCCGGCATGAGAATAGCAATTGTGGATGATCTTGAGACCGAGCGCGCGCAGCTGAAAACGCGCCTTGCGCGGCAGCTGCGCCTGTGCGGCGCCGAGGCGGAGCTATTGGAATTTGAAAGCGGCGAGAGCTTTCTCGCCGCAGAAAAAGAGCAGCGCTTTACCGCCGCGTTTCTGGATATTTACATGCACGGGATGAGCGGCATGGACGCTGCAAAGGAGCTGCGCAAAACGGACGCAGACTGCCTTTTGGTTTTTACCACGACCTCAACCGACCACGCGCTGGAGGGCTTTCAGGTCCGTGCGCTCCACTATCTCGTGAAGCCCTTTTCCGAGGAGGAGCTTTCCGCCCTGCTTGCCGAGATGCTTGCAAGACTCCCCCGCCCCGAGCCGGTCCTGACGGTGAAGGTCAGCGGCAGCGATGTCCGTCTTTGCTACCGGGACATTATCTCGGCAGAGCATTTTGCACATCTGATCAACATCCGCACGACTGCCCTGAAAACGCTGGTCACACGCCAGAGCTTTAAGGTGTTCACCGAGCCTCTGAAAAAAGATCCCCGCTTTTTCGTCTGCGGCAGAGGCATGATCGTCAATTTAGAGCACACCGCAGATTTTCGGGACGGTGCCTTCTGCATGACAGACGGCAGCAGCGTCTATGTCAGTCAGGAGCTTTTGAAGCCTGCCCGGCAGGCGTTTATGGAATTTCTGCTGCAAAGGGAGCGTATGAAATGAAGGATATTCTGCGTCCGATTTTGGAGCTTCTCGTCGTACTCCCCGGCCTTTTGCTTGGATATTTCCCTGTAAAAACCTATCTGAAGCAGTCCCCCGGAAGGCTGGCCGCCTGGCTTTTTCCCTTGATGGCGTGCCTGTGCATCGGCAGCGGGCTTGCCTGCTATCGGCTTGGGGCTTCTACGTTCCTTGCCCTTGCGGGGGTCGCGCTGGCTGCGATCTGCCTGTATACCAGAACGCTTACCATCTCCCTCTGGAAATCCGGCACGATTGCGCTGTCCGTCTGCGCGGTGTTCGCGTGCGTGAACAGCCTGTCCCGTGCCGTCAGCGCCGCGATCATCCGGGATCTGCAGCTGCCGCCGGACGGACCGTGGCTCTGCCTGGGCGCCTGCGTGTTCTATAACGCCGTTTGCTGGGTCATCGTGCTGGCCGCGTATTATCCTGCGACACATACGGTGCGTGCGATGGTCGAGGACGACAATTTTGCGCAGACCTGGTATGTGTTCTGGGTCCTGCCGCTGGCGTTCATCCTTTTGAACCTTTTCATGATCCCGCGCTATCAGTCAACGCTCCAGACAGGCCGCGTACTGCAGGGCTATATTGTGCTGAGCAGTGCGCTTCTGGTCTTTATGTTCTGCTTCAATGCGATTTTCCTGCTGATGGCAACCAGTCTCAACCGCAATGCGAAGCTGCAGCAGGAAAACCAGTTTCTTTCGATGCAGCAGCAGCGCTATGAAAACCTCAGGACCGCCATCGAGGAAGCGCGGCAGGCACGGCACGATATGCGCCACCAATTAAATCAAATTTCTGCGCTGGCCGAGGCAGGTGACCTGGAGAACCTGAAAAGCTACCTTGCAAAGACCGTCTCCCGCATCCCGAATCTTGATATGTGCTTTTGTGAAAACCGTGCGGCTGACAGTGTTGTCGGCTATTACTGCGCCATGGCAAAGCGCGATGAGATCCCCTTCCGTGCCAGACTCGACCTGCCGGAAACACTGCCGGTTGACGAGATCGATATGTGTCTCGTGCTGTCCAACCTGCTTGAAAATGCGCTGGAGGCAAGCCTTCGCACCGCACCGGACAGGCGGCAGATCGAAATAACCGCTTGTGTTCACGCCGACCGGATTCTGCTGATCGAGGTTGAAAATGCGTTTGACGGCGAGGTCAACGAAAAGAACGGCGTTTTCCGCTCCTCCAAGCGGAGGGAAAACGGGATCGGTATCCAGTCCGTCACCCGTATTGCGGAGAAAACCGGCGGCACCAGTACCTTTACCCATCAGAACGGCACCTTCACCGCCAAGGTCATGCTCTGCGGATAAGAGAATATTCAGAGCATATCCTGACAACGCCCGGTGCGACAAACCGCAGGGAGTGCGGGCGGCTGTCCCCTGCTTTTACGAAAGGAAAGGAGCAACACAATGGAGCAGCTCTTGCGCCAACGCGCAGAATCGATTTGGACAGCGGCCATCCGGTCCGTTTTGCCGGATGAGGCGGTGCGCCGCGCTTTGGAGCATTTTCACCCACAGGGGCGTGTATTTCTCGTGGCAGCGGGCAAGGCCGCGTGGCAGATGGCCCACGCGGCGCTGGCCGTGCTGGGCCGTGTGGACGGCGGGATCGTCATCACAAAATACGGCCATGTCAGGGGGCCGCTGCCCGGCGTGACCTGCTGCGAGGCAGGGCATCCGGTGCCGGACGACAACAGCTTTGCGGCCACCCAGCGGGCGCTGGCGCTTGTCAGAGGTCTGCGGGCGGACGACACCGTGCTGTTTCTGCTCTCCGGCGGCGGCAGTGCGCTGTTTGAAAAACCGCTGCTGCCCGCTGAGGAGCTGCAGGCCATCACACAGGCGCTTTTGGCCTGCGGTGCCGATATTGTTGAGATCAACACGATCCGCAAGCGGCTGTCTGCCGTCAAGGGCGGGCGGTTCGCGCTGGCCTGTGCGCCCGCCGCGGTGTACAGCGTGGTGCTAAGCGATATTCTCGGTGACCCGCTCGATATGATCGCCAGCGGCCCGGCCTGTCCGGACAGCTCGACCTGCGCGCAGGCTACTGCCATTGCGGAAAAATACCGGCTGGCGCTCTCCCCTGCTGCCGCGGCCCTGCTGCGGCAGGAAACGCCCAAAACGCTGCCCAACGTGACCACAAAAATCACCGGCAGCGTGCGGGAGCTGTGCCGTGCCGCTGCGGACGCCTGCCGCACCGAAGGGTACGAGCCGGTTTTGCTGACAGACTGCCTTTGCTGTGAGGCCCGGGAGGCCGGCAGCCTTCTGGGAAGCATCGCCCGCACCCACGCAGGGCAGGGCCGCAAGCGGGCCTTTATCGCGGGCGGCGAGACCGTTGTGCATCTGACCGGCCATGGGCTTGGCGGGCGCAATCAGGAGCTTGCCTTAGCCGCAGCCCCGGCGCTGGCCGGGCTGCGCGGATGCTGTGTTTTCTCGGTGGGCAGCGACGGCACCGACGGTCCCACCGATGCCGCGGGCGGCTACACGGACGGCGAAGCCTTAGCCGCCCTCACTGCGGCGGGCCTGGACGTGCCCCGTGCGCTGGCCGACAACGACGCCTACCACGCCTTACAGGCCGTTGGCGGTCTGATCATGACCGGCCCCACCGGCACAAACGTCAACGACGTGGCAGTTGTGCTGACGGAATGACAAAAGTCAGACCGCTGTGGATCTGGTTTTTGCCGCCCGCAGGCTGACGGCCAAAATGCAGCAGACCGCTTAAAAACGCCATCTTCTGTTTGCTTCTGTAATTCTCTTTTGGACGGGAAAGCCCCGCCGCTCTCATGGCGAGGGAGCGGCGGGGCCTTTTCTATATCCGTATGTATCAGTATTCAACGCCCTCGCGCGCGGCGATGCCCCGGGTGTAGGGGTGCTTGACGGCGCGCAGCTCGGTGGAGTAGTCGGCGGCGTCCTGCATCCAGACGGCAGGCTCACGCCCGGTCAGGACGACCTCTGCCCCCTGTTCGGCGCGGGTGGCGGCCTCCCGCAGCAGAGCTTCCTCCACAAGGTCATTTTTGCAGGCGGCACAGGCTTCGTCCAGCACCAGCAGGTCAAAGCTGCCCTGTAAAATCGTCTGTAACGTCCGGGTGTTCGTCCGGCGTGCCTCGGCGCGCTCTGCGTCGGTCATAAGCCAGGTGAATTTCGCGTTGGGGCAGGCGTAGACGGCTGCCCCGCAGCGGCGCAACATTTCAATTTCGCCGCTGGAACCGTCTTTTAAAAATTGCAGGATGACCACCCTGCGGCCATGGCCCAGCGCCCGCAGCGCCAGCCCCATGGCGGCGGTAGTCTTTCCCTTGCCGTCGCCCCAGTACAGATGCAGCATGGCTGTTCTCCCCTTGCAGTAAATTTCCATCTT
>OGXD01002245.1_pt1 | contig 12417 bp, 10 predicted proteins | sample 1576211 | NCBI WGS metagenome assembly OGXD01 (sample SAMEA3541470, study PRJEB24748) | human gut metagenome | biome: human gut; feature: human-associated habitat; material: faeces | place: China | collected 2012
GATTTTCCCGCTCCAGATCAGCGCATTTTATCAGGCCCTGCACATTACGGTCATAAAATTCCTGCCGCGTTTCGCCGCCCGGATAGTTGCGGTGATGCAGTTCCTTTAAGGTCGGAGGCTGCTGATACAAAGCTTTGGCAGCCGTTTCAGTCAAGCCTGCCGCCTGTCCATTATTTTTTGCGCGCACAAATTCATACGGTTCCAGCTTACTGATTCCCAGCCTGGCGGCGATGATCCGGGCTGATTCTTCCGCCCGCTTCAAATCGCTGGTCAGGATTCGCAGATCACGGCTTTGCCCTGCAAAATCTTTGGCTAATTTGGACGCAACGGCCTGCAGCTGAACCTTTCCCGCAGCCGTAAGCTCCGAATCGGTCCAACCGCCTGTCAAATGCTCTGTATGATGAGTTGCTTCACCGTGGCGTACCAAAATAATCATGCTGCCGACCTCGCTTATTTTTCAGTATCTTCGCTAAAGTTTTTCAAAAGCTCCATTTGGCCTTCCAAAATGCTCATCATATGCTGACGATGCACAGCGGCCTTTTTGACCTGATCTTCAAAGATACCTTTTGCGAGAGCAGCTTTATTTTCTGCTTCAAAAATCATTTTTCTTACTTTTTCGTCGGTGTCAGCCAAAAGCGTTCTGGAACGTTCTTCGGCATCGGCGATCATCGTTCTGTAGCGTTCGTCGGCTTCGCTGGTCAGCTTTTGTGCTTCGGCACGTGCCTGTGCCAAAACATCGCTGGCCTCGTCTTTTGCCTGCGACGACATTTTTTTGCACAGATCCTCTGTAGTTACTTTCATTTTAGCGACTTCTACTTCGGCGGCACTGCGCATTTTGTCTACAAAATTCTCGGCTGTTACCATCATCACGGCTGTTTTGAGCCCCATTTTGGGGACAGTGGCTGATACGAAGGGCTTCAAGAAGCCTATCTTCATACTCTGCGTTTTCGTGGGCATCGTGGGCTGCTGCGCCATGGGCGCGGCGTCGGCGTGGCTACCGTTTCTGGTCATCTTCGTCATTGCGAAAGTGGGCTTTTCGGGCAGCCTGGTGTTCTACGACTCGATGCTCAGCGACGTGACCACTCCCGAGCGGATGGACGAAGTGTCCAGCCGGGGCTATGCGTGGGGATACATCGGCAGCTGCGTGCCCTTCGTGGTCTGTCTCGGTCTTGTGCTGGGGGCGGGGAGCATCGGCATCAGCCAGATGACGGCGCTGAACCTGGCACTCCTGCTGACGGCGGCGTGGTGGCTGCTCACGACCCTGCCGCTGCTGAAAAGTTATAAACAGCTCTACTATGTGGAGGTGGAAAAGCACGCTGTCCGGCAGAGTTTTGCCCGCATCGGCCATACCCTGCGGCATCTGCCGGAGGATAAGCAGGTGTTCTGGTTTTTGCTGGCGTTCTTCTGCTACATCGACGGCGTGTACACCATTATCGACATGGCGACGGCCTACGGCACGGCGCTGGGTCTGGACACCACCGGCCTTTTGCTGGCACTTCTTGTGACCCAGATCGTGGCGTTCCCGTCGGCCCTCATCTTTGGGCGGTTGTCGAACAGGTATCCCTCGGCAAAGCTCATCCCGGTGTGCATCGCGGCCTACGCGGGCATCGCGGTGTTTGCGTTTTTCCTGACCCAGCAGTGGCAGTTCTGGGTGCTGGCCGTCATCGTGGGCATGTTCCAGGGCGGCGTGCAGGCGCTCAGCCGCTCCCACTTTGCAAAGATCATCCCGCCGGAAAAGTCGGGCGAATACTTTGGCCTCTTCGACATCTGCGGCAAGGGCGCGTCCTTCCTTGGCACCATGATCGTCAGCGTGGGAAGCCAGCTCACCGGCAGCGCCAATGTGGGTGTCGGCTCCCTCATCGTGCTGTTCATCGTGGGATTCGTGCTGTTCAGGGTGTCGTGCAAAAAAGAAGTCGTTCCTGAATGAGATAATGGGACATCTGCTGCGTAGCAGCAAATTGGAGAAGCACAAAAATGCGTTTGGCGAAGCGGCTGGCATTTTTGTGCTTCGACTTCTTTGTACAATAAACTCAAATCAAAAAATATAAAGGAGCAAGACCATGAAACAATATCCCGGCTACACCCTCGTCAAGCGCGAGGACTGCCCCGAACAGCACGGGACGCTGACCGTGCTGACCCATGACGTCAGCGGGTCGGCTGTCCTGCTGGTGGAAAACGACGACGACAACAAGGCCTTCGGCATCGGCTTCGGCACCTTCCCCTCCGACGACACCGGTGTGTTCCACATTCTGGAGCACTCGGTGCTGGCGGGCAGCGAGAAGTACCCTGTGACCTCACCTTTTTTACAGCTGCTCAAGAGCAGCATGGCTTCCTTCCTGAACGCCATGACCTTCCCGGACAAGACGGTGTATCCCTTCGCTACCCCCAACGAGACGGACTTCAGGAACCTGATGGACGTCTATCTCAACGCGGTGTTCTGCCCGCTGGCCATGGTGGACAAGGGCGTGTTCGAGCAGGAGGGCTGGCACCGGGACGAAGACGGCACGGTGAGCGGCGTCGTCTACAACGAGATGCAGGGGGCGCTGGCGACGCCGGACGCACAGCTGCAGAACGCTCTGAGCCGGGCAATGTTCCCGGATACGGCTTACGGCTTTGTCTCCGGCGGCGACCCGGCGTCCATTCCGGCGCTGACCTATGAGAAGTATGTGCGGGTCTACCGCCGCCACTACAGCGCCGACAACTGCTGCATCACCCTCTACGGCAAGATGAACATGGCCGAGAAGCTGGCCTTCCTCGACGAGCAGTATCTGAGCCGTATGCCCAAGAGCGCCAGCCGCCCCCGCCTGACGGTGCAGGACGAGCAGGCCGGTGCGAAGCGGAATATTCCGTACTATACCGAGAAGCCGGAGCCGGACGAGGCTCAGTGTGCGCTGGCGTGGTACACCGGTGCGTTCAGCGACCGGGAGCGCCAGCTGGGCGTGGAGATCCTGCTGGACGCCCTGCTGGGGACGAACCAGGCGCCTCTGAAAGCCGCCCTGCTGGAAGAAAAACTGGGTGCGGACATCGACGTGGGCTTCGATGACAGCACGCTGCAGCCGACCTTGGAGCTTGTGCTGCGGGGCGCGACGGAAGAGTCGGCGGGCAAATTTGCCGCCGCCGTGCGCAAAGCCGTGGACGGCATCCTCGAGAAGGACATCCCCGAGGAGCTGCTGATGGCAAGCCTCAACTCCACCGAGTTCGCTTCCCTTGAGCGGCCGGGCAGCATCCCGGACGGCGTGCTGGACGCCATCAATGCATCTACCGGATGGCTCCACACCGGCGACCCGGCCCTGCTGCTCCACACGAACGCTCTGTTCGCTTCCCTGCGGGAGAAGCTGGAACAGGGCTGGTTCAATGAGCTGCTGCGGGAGCTGTTCGCGCCTGCGCCGGTGGAGATCATCCAGGTGCCGACCCTGCCCAAGAAAGAGGAAGAGGGGCGCGCCGCCCGCACCGACGGCAAGCTGGTGCTGGACCATCCGCTGACAGCTGCCGACCTCGGCGAGGGCAAAAAGCAGACACCGGGCAGCAAGGAGCTGCTGGGTGGTGCAGAACTGCTGCACCACCCCTCGGCAGGCAATACCTACCTGTACCTTTACTATGATCTGGGCGGCATGGCACCGGAAGACATGTCCTGCCTGCATCTGCTCACGGATGTCATTGATGAGCTGGACACCGAAAAGCACACGGCCCAGGAACTGAACACTCTGCGGAACACTTGGCTGGGAAGCAGTGGTGCGTGGATGGACTGCTGGACGGGACGGCAGGAAGGCAGGCCCTGCCACGCAAAGCTCATCGTGGGGATGAGTATGCTGGAACGCAGCCTCGAAAAGGCTGTGGAGCTGGGCAGTGAGTGGCTGTATGAGACAAAGTTCAGCGGCCCGCAGGCCGAAGCTGCTATGGAGCGGGTGGCAAGCCAGCAGAAGCTGCTCATGGAGCAGAAGTTCCTGCGGGAGGGCCACGCCTTCGCCGCCATGCGGGCGGCGGCACATTTCTCGGTGGAATCCGCACTGAGTGAGCGCTGCAACGGCGTGAGCTACTACCACTATATCTGTGAGCTGCTGGAAAAGGCCGACTGGACCGCTCTGGGCAAAAAGATGGAAGAGCTGTGGAAGAGTGTGCTGAAAAAGAACGCCCTGACCATCAGCCTCCACGGCAGCGACGCGGCGCTGGATACCCTGAAAAAGCTTCTGCCGGGCAGTGCCTTCGCGGCAGAAAAGCGCGGCGAGGCAAAGCCCTACACTGAGGAGCTGACAGCCCCGGTAAACGAGGCCTTCATCATCGACGGAGGCGTGAACTACGATGTGCTGGTCTGGCCCATGGAGCGGCGGTTGGAGCGGAAGGTGCTGGCCCGGGTAATGAGCTACGAGTATCTGTGGCACAACATCCGCGAGGTGGGCGGCGCGTATGGCACCGGCATGGTGACCCAGAACGACGACACCGAATATCTCTACACCTACCGCGACCCGCACCTGAAAGAAAGCTATGAGACTTTCGCAAAGGGGCCGACAGAACTGGCAGGCCGCGACTACACGGAGAAGGACATGAACGAGTTCATCGTGGGCGCGGCAGCAAAGCTGGACACCCCGCGCAAGCCCCGGGAAGAGGCTGCGTCTACCGACTGCAAATATTTTTGCGGCATCACCGACGAGATGACTGCCGCCGAGCGCAAGAGCCTGTGCAGTGTGGACGCTGCCGCCATCAAGGCCGAGGCGGCGGACCTGTCGGCCCGGATGGAGAAGGGCGTGAGGGTGGTCTTCGGCAGCAAGGAGGCTGTGGAGGCCGCAAAGGAGCTGTTTGACCGGGTGGAAACCCTGTAAAAATACGCAGAGAGTCTCCCGGAGACTTTGCGCAGAAAATTGAGTGAAAGATCCCCTGTCTGTGGAAAAGAACACAGGCAGGGGATTTTTGTTGTTTTGAAATATTACTTATCGGATAAAATGCACAGTAAAATACTGATTTGAGGGCAAAAAGTATGTACTCCTGCGGCGGAGAAAAGCGTGGTATCCTTTTGCCAGCGACAGAACGAAAGGAAGTGAGAACACAGGATGGGGCAGGAAAAGCAGGCTGCGGCCAAGGGACAGGAAAGTCTCCGGAAAGCCACCGACACCCTGAGCACCATGCTGGCGCAGGAGGTGAAAGATTTGAACGCCCGCCAGCGAGCGGCCCGCAGAGAGAACAGCACCGACCCCGGCATCATGAAGGGACTGAAAGAAGCGACTGCTGTGCTGAAAGATCTGGCGGGCGTGTCGAAGACCCTGAACGACCAGGGTGTGGACGCAGAAGGGCGGGAATGCGGTGTGGTGCTGCTGCCGCCGGTGGAGGATGTATGACGACAGAAAACAAGAATGCGGGCGTCGTGTGGAGGCCTCAGCCGACGCAGATGGAATTTATGCGGAGGCCGGAGCCGGAAGCACTTTACGGCGGCGCGGCAGGCGGCGGTAAGAGCGACGCCCTCGTCATCGAGGCGCTGCGGCAGGTACACATTCCGCACTACCGGGCGCTCATCCTCCGCAAGACCTATCCGCAGCTTTCCGACCTCGTGGACAAGAGTCAAAGCTATTACCGCCGGGCCTTTCCGGAGGCGCAGTACAACGCCACGAGCCATGTGTGGGTCTTCCCCAGCGGGGCGAAAATTTACTTCGGCTCGATGCAGTACACCAAGGACCGGACGAACTATCAGGGCAAAGCCTTCGATTTCATCGGGTTCGACGAGCTGACCCACTTCGAGTGGGAGGAGTACAGCTACATGATGAGCCGCAACCGCCCCACCGGCCCCGGCACCCGGGTGTATCTGCGGGCCACCACCAACCCCGGCGGGGTGGGCCACGGCTGGGTGAAGGCGCGGTTCATCACGCCCGCCCCGCCCGGCACCCCCATCGTGGAGGAATACCCGGTGCGGATGCCGGACGGCACCGAAAAGGTGCTGCGGCGGGCGCGGGTGTTCATCCCGTCCAGTATCTTCGATAACCCAGCCCTTCTGGAAAATGACCCGGACTATCTGGCCAGCCTCGCGGCCATGCCGGAGGCCGAAAAGCAGGCGCTGCTCTACGGCAGCTGGGACAGCTTTTCGGGGCAGGTGTTCACCGAGTGGCGGAACGACCCGAACCACTACGAAGACCAGCGCTGGACCCACGTCATCGCGCCGTTCACCATCCCGAAGCACTGGAAAATCTACCGGGGCTACGATTTCGGCTTTTCGAAGCCGTTCTCGGTGGGGTGGTACGCGGCGGACGAGGAAGGGCGGCTCTACCGCATCAAGGAGCTGTACGGCTGCACCGGACGCCCCAACGAGGGTCTGCGCATCGACCCGGTGGAGCAGGCACGGCGCATCCGGGAGGCCGAGCAGAACGACCCGGTGCTCCGGGGCAGAGTCATTCAGGGCATCGCCGACCCGGCTATCTTCGACGAGAGCCGGGGCGAGAGCATCGCCGCCATGATGGAGCGGAGGCCGAACTTTCTGCACTGGATGCCCGGCGACCACACCCGTCTGGCGGGCAAGATGCAGATGCACTACCGGCTGAATTTTGACGGCGAGGGCAGGCCGATGCTGCAGGTGTTCAATACCTGCAAGCACTTCATCCGCACCATCCCGAACCTCGTGTACGACGAGAGCAATGTGGAGGACATCGACACCCGGCAGGAAGACCACATCTACGATGAGTGCCGCTATGTGCTGATGGAGAATCCCATCTCGCCGCCCCGGCATACATCGGCCCCGCCGGTGCTGGATGACCCGCTGGAGCTGCATCGGAAGGCGAAGTTTTATCGGATATAGAGCCACTGGCGTGACGGGCAGGTCTGAGCTGGATGAACAAAGCCCGACAGAACGGAAACGATAGCGCCCTGCAACAGAGGGCAGGAAGGAGAAAAACGAATACTATGGATGAAGCAACAAAACTGACCATCGGGCCGGAAGAGGTGGCTGAGGCTGCGCAGATCTTGCAGCGGTACAAGGCGGGCAAGGCCGCGCTGGACAAGCGCCTGGTGGACAACGAACTGTGGTTCCGGATGGGACACTGGAAGAACTACCAGAACCCCATGATGGAGGGCAAACCCCAGCCGTCCAGCGGCTGGTTGTTCAACTCCATCGCCAACAAGCATGCCGACGCGATGGACAACTACCCCAGTCCCAACGTCCTGCCCCGTGCCGAGGACGACGAGGCAGCGGCACAGGCGCTTTCCAGCGTGCTGCCCGTGGTGCTGGAACAGGCTGACTATGAGCAGGTGTACAGCGACACCTGGTGGCGCAAGCTCAAGCAGGGAACCGGAGTCAAAGGCGTGTTCTGGGATCCGGAGCAGCGGGGCGGTGTAGGCGAGATCGCCATCCGGCCCATGAACCTGCTGATGCTCTACTGGGAGCCGGGCGTGGACGATATTCAGGCGTCGCCCCACTTTTTCTCGCTGAGTCTGGCCGACACGGCTCAGCTGGAAAGCCGCTGGCCCCAGCTGGCCGGACACACTGCCAGCGTGCTGGACGTGCCGCATTACATCCACGACAGCGGCCTTGATACCAGCGACAAGAGCGTCGTGGTGGACTGGTACTACAAAAAGCTTTCCCCCGAGGGCAGGAGCGTCCTGCACTACTGTAAGTTCTGCAATGGCGTGGTGCTCTACGCCAGCGAGAACGACCCGGCGCTGGCCGAAAGAGGCTTCTACGACCACGGCAAGTATCCCTTTGTGTTCGACGCGCTGTTCATGGAAGAGGACAGCCCGGCGGGCTTCGGGTACATCGATGTGATGAAGGAGTGCCAGACCGCCATCGACAAGATGAACCACGCCATGGACGAGAATGTCCTGCTCTCGTCCCGCCAGCGGTATGTGCTGAGCGACACGGCAGGCGTCAACGAGGAAGAGCTGACCGACCTGTCACGGGACATCATCCATGTGGTGGGACGCCTGAACGACGACAGCTTCCGGCCGTTGCAGACGGCGGGCCTGCAGGGCAACAGTCTGAGCTACCGCAACAGCCGCATCGAGGAGCTGAAGGAGATCAGCGGAAACCGTGACATGACTCAGGGCGGCACTGCAGGCGGCGTGACGGCAGCTTCGGCCATCGCGGCCTTGCAGGAGGCGGGTTCGAAGCTCAGCCGGGATATGCTCAAGAGCGCTTACAGGGCATTTGCCAAAGAGTGCTGCCTTATCATCGAGCTGATGAGGCAGTTCTACGACGAGGAGCGCATCTTCCGCATCACCGGCAAGAGCGGCGAGAGCGAGTTCGTCCGCTTTTCGGGCCAGGTGCTCCGCGCCCAGCCTGCAAGAGTCGTGGGCGGCGTGGAGCTGGGCAGTCATGAGCCGGTGTTCGACATCGTGGTGAGTGCGGAGAAAAAGTCCACCTTCTCCCGCCTGTCGCAGAACGAGACGGCCAAGGAGTGCTATCAGCTGGGCTTTTTCGCCCCGGCCAACGCCGACGCCGCGCTGGCGGCGCTGGAAATGATGGACTTTGAAGGCATCGAAAAGGTTCGCCAGAGGGTGCGTCAGAACGGCACCCTTGCCCAGCAGCTGGCCCGGATGCAGGCCCAGATGACTCAGCTGACGGGTCTGCTGGAAGTGCAGAAAAAGTCCGAAGCCCCCAAGCTCAGCGGCCCGGCACAGGAGCTGAGCACGGCTGCGATGGCGAGGGCGATGAAGACGCAGAAAGGAGAAATGAGATGATAAAAGTAAACTACACCGAGCTGGACGGCCCGGCAGGCCCCACCTGTCGGCTGGAAGCTTCGGGCCACGCGGGCTATGCCCCCGCCGGGCAGGACATCGTGTGTGCGGGGGCCAGCACCCTGATGCAGACCCTCTGCGCCCTGCTGGCGGGCGAGGAAGGCACCAAGAGCGGCGTGTGGGACGAGCCGGACGGCCCGCGTCTGGCCGTGACGGCGGCAGCACCCCAGAAGCCGTGGGTGGAGGGGGCATTCGAATTTGCAAAGGCGGGCTTTGCCCTGCTGGCAGAACGCTACCCGGACAATGTCCGCTTCGCTGATTTGAGCGGACGGGGAGAACAGTCGATGGTGGATCTGCAGCTCTTTGCCTCGGAGGGCGGCGATGCCGCCGCCCCCTCCGCTCCTGCCCTCAGCCATGCACAGGCTCAGCAGGCCATCGCCTCCGGGACTATGAAGGCGGATGAGGGCCGGGAAGCTTCGGATGTGCCGACACCGGCGGCAGTGCAGGAGCCGGAAGAGCGTCCTGCACCGCCCGAACGCCCTGCGCCGCTGCCGCTCCCGCCCATCCCGGGCCTGAGAGAGGGCGCGAACACCGTCCGCGCCCTCCACGCCCGCTGGGCGGCGGAAGAGGCGATGCTTCGCCGGGATATGCCGGATTTTTCGCTCAAGCAGGAGCTGGCGAACCCCGAGATGCGCCGCCTGATGGAGCTGCCCGGGATGCGGATGGGTGACGCCTACCGTCTGGCCCACTACAACGACGCTCTGCGTCAGACCGCCCAGACCGTGGAGCAGGGCGTTGTGGAGCGCATCCGCCAGCGTTCGGCCCGCCCGGCGGAAAACGGTACCAGCCCCGGCGGTGCGGCCATCACCCGGGCCGATGTGGCCAGCATGACCCGTGCCCAGCGTGAGGCACTGGAACGCCGTGCGATGCACGGGGTGAAGATCAGTTTTTAAAAATTTTGATACAGAAAGGACAAATGACATGAAAAGCTACAACCTGAAGATGAACCTCCAGCTCTTTGCCGACCCTTCTGCCAGCCTGCAGAACACCACCGGCACCATGACCAACGAGATGAAGACCTTCTACGAGAAGCGCCTTATCGACCAGGCAGAGCCCCGTCTGGTGCATGACCAGTTCGCGGACTACTATCCCGTACCCCAGAACGGCGGCAAGACCATTGAGTTCCGCAAGTACGACAGCCTGCCCAAGGCTTCCACTCCGCTGACCGAGGGCGTGACCCCGGACGGTCAGGCCCTGAACGTGACCACCATCACCAGCGACCTGCACCAGTACGGCGGCTGGACCCCGCTCACCGATGTGCTGCAGATGACGGCCATCGACAACAATGTGGTACAGGCCACCCGCGTTCTGGCAAGCCAGGCGGGCCGCACCATGGACAGCATCACCCGTGATGTGCTGGCGGGCGGCACCAATGTGCTGTATGCCCCCAAGCAGAATGCAGACGGCACCGAAACGGAGGTGAAGAGCCGCAAGGAGCTGGACAAGACCTGCACCCTGACCCCGAAGCTGTTCTTCCGGGCGGCGGCGCAGCTGGGTGCCATGAATGCGGACCCCATCGGCGACAGCTACATTGCCATCATCCACCCCTATGCCGCCTATGACCTGAAAACCTGCAGGGAATTCGTTGAGGCGCACAAGTATGCCGACCCTGAGACCATGTACCGCGGCGAGATCGGCAAGCTGGGCAACATCCGCTTTGTGGAGACCAGCGAGGCCAAGATCTGGAAGGACACCACCTGCCCCAGCGGTCTGGCCGTGTTCGGCACGCTGGTGCTGGGTGCCCATGCCTACGGTGTGACCGAGCTGGAGGGCGGCGGCCTGGAACACATCGTCAAGCAGCTGGGTTATGGCGATGACCCGCTGAACCAGCGCGCTTCCGTGGGCTGGAAGGGGATGCGCGCCGCCGAGCGTCTGGTGGAGCAGTACATGGTGCGCATTGAGAGCGTATCCAGTTATTCGGAGAATGCGAGTGCCAACTGAACCTCTCAGGCGCTTCGCGCCAGCTCCCCCAGTAGGGGGGCCTTGGCAAACCGGGCAAGCCCTGCTGGATGAACGAAACCAGGCGAGGCGTAAAAGGCAGTGCCCCTGCGACAGAGGGCAGAAAGGATGAAAAATGGACAAGAAAAACGTAAGAATCCGGCTGTTCAAGGACAACAGCCGGTACAAGGGCGACCTGTTTGTGAGCGTGAACGGCGTGAGCTATAAGATCCGCCGGGGCGTGGAGGTGGAAGTGCCGCCCGAGGTGGCAGAGGTGCTGGAACACAGCCAGGTGCAGGATGAGCGCACCGCTGCCCGCATTGCCGCCGCCGAGAGGATCGAGGGGTGAGCGCATGACAGTGGGACAGGCTCTGGAACGGGCCGAGGAACTGCGGCCGGGCTGCAAGGTGGACAGCTGCACCCGGCAGCGCTGGCTCTGTGAGGAGGACGGGATGCTGCGGGCCCTGCTGTTCTCCGGCTGCGGGCTGCGGGCCGGAGTGGGGGCGGACCTTGCCTGGCCTGCGGAGGGCGGTCTGGACGATGCCGTAGAGCTGCTGGTACCCGTGCCTTTTGATGCGCTCTACCCGCATTACCTCTGCGCAAAGCTGGATGCTGCCCTGGGCGAGACGGAACGTTACGCCGGGGAGCAGGCCCGGTATAACAGCATTCTGGCCGAGCTGAGCGCCTGGCTGCGGCGGCGTGCAAAGCCGAAGCGCGGTGCGCAGTGGCGGTGGTGAAAGGGAGGAATGCAGATGTTTCTGACAGATCGGACCGGTGTGAAGAACACCCGGGATCTGCTGCGGGCTTTTGGCGGTCTGAACGAGACCTACGGCTGCACCGAGGCTGAGTACAGCGGGGGAATGAATTTTTCGGCCCGGGATTTCCCGGCCCTGAGCACCCGGCTGCCCCGCCGCAGGCTGCAGGAGCTGGCCGGGCTGAACGGGATGTATCACCTGAACGGTCTGCTGACCGTCTGCGGGCAGGACCTGGTTTATACCCCGGACGAGGCCCCGGCCCAGCCCGTCACCGTGAAAAATGCCGTGGCAGACAGCCGCAAGACGATGGTGGGCATTGGAACAAAGATCCTGATCTTCCCGGACAAGGTGGCGTTCGATACGGCCGACGGCAGTGCGGCCCCGCTGGGTGCTGCCTGGGAAGCAGGGAGCCTGAGCGTGAGCTTTGCGCCCTGTGATGCTTCGGGGAATACCTACGAGGTGAAGGACAAGGGCACGAAGGAGCCGGAACACCCGCAGGACGGCCAGCTGTTTCTGAAGCTGAACGAGCCGGACAAGCCCTATTCCGCAGAGAACACGCTGGAGGTGTACAGCGAGGCTTCGGGCAACTGGACGGTGATCCCGCTGGACTACTGCCTTGTGACCGCTGAGGGTATCGGGGCGGAGTTCCGGGTGTGGGATACTGTGACCCTGACCGGTACGGGGGCTGAACAGGCAGGCCAGTGGGCCGGGCTGGACGGCGACCGCATCGTGTACGGTGTGACCGAGACCACCCTGCGCCTGCGGGCTGACCCGGGCGGCGAACACTTTTACGGCAGGCTTGTCCACAATGGCAGCAGTGTTGTCTGGGTGAGCATGGACGGCACACAGCGGGAAGAGTATTTCCCGGCGGAGGGTGTGAAGGCAGAGCGCCGGGTGCCCGACCTTGAGTACCTGACCGAGTGCGACAACCGGGTATGGGGCTGTTCCAGCAGGGAGAATGTCATCTACGCCTGCAAGCTGGGCGACCCCACCAACTGGTTCTCCTACCGGGGCA
>OGXD01002254.1_pt1 | contig 12383 bp, 17 predicted proteins | sample 1576211 | NCBI WGS metagenome assembly OGXD01 (sample SAMEA3541470, study PRJEB24748) | human gut metagenome | biome: human gut; feature: human-associated habitat; material: faeces | place: China | collected 2012
GCCACCCCGACCACCGCCCCTTAGTTACTCCTGCCAGTCCCGAGCTCTGCAAGTTTCCGGCCTGTTGTGCGTGCTTGTGCTCCCTGCGGGTTACGCCTAGCGGCGTGCCCGGCTGACTGTTTACGCCTTGCGGAACATTGGAAATTCCCGGCGGTCGGCTTCGCCGTCCGCTCCATGAAGCGGGGCGAAACTCCCCGCCGAAGAGTCACAGACAGAAGAAATTCGTGACAATTGCTCAAATGTCACAACTTTCCTCTCCACCAAGCATATATAACTATATCTACCAAGCATACGGATAACAACCAGCCACTAAAACCCCTACCTTTACAATCAGTAAACCAATATCAGAACCATGTATACCAACATACACCTACAAAACAACAGTCAAAGCCTGACCAACCGGAGTTACGGTTTTAAAGAACTGGCCGTACTTTATTTTCCCAATATCGCACCCGCTTCCGCTTCTATCCGCCTCAAACAGTGGATAAAGGACGACACCGAACTACTCGAAGCATTGCAAGAAACAAACTATCAGCTAAGCAACCGTATCCTCACCCCAAAACAAAAGGAACTGATAACCACCTCTTTCGGCTCACCCTTTTAAGCCGCAGCGCAGCAGCTCCCACGGCTACAGCCCGAACCCTCTTCGCTAGGGGAACGCCCTGCGGCAAGGGGGAAGAGCACTTCCCCCGACAAGCGTCTCCCCCAACGGGGGACGGAAGGGGGGGTAGACAATCATACACAACTAAAAAATCACCCACATAATCACCCACAAAACAATGATTAAACAAAGAAACATCACCCTCATTGTAGTACATTGCACCGCATCCCGTTGCACAAGTAACCTCACCCCGGAAGCCCTCGACTCCATGCACAAACGCCAAGGCTTTGCCGAATGTGGCTATCACTATTACATCACCAAAGACGGAACGATACACCACATGCGCGACATCACCCACATCGGCGCCCACGCCAAAGGCTACAACACCCCGTCGATAGGAGTTGCCTACGAAGGCGGTCTGAACGCAGCCGGACGTGCTGCCGACACCCGCACCGACGCACAAAAACAAAGTCTTGAAATCCTTCTCCGCTTCCTGCTGCTTACCTATCCGGGAGCAAAGATTTGCGGTCACCGTGACCTCTCGCCCGACCTCAACCACAACGGTACCATAGAACCCTGCGAATATATCAAGCAGTGTCCCTGTTTCGATGCGGCTACCGAATACTTGTTAAATTGAGAATTGAGAATTGAAAATTGAGAAATACCGTGCGGCATATAAGTGCAGGGAAGCGCAGCTAACTCTCAATTCTCAATTTTCAATTCTCAATTTAACCCACCTTTGCCGGAAACAATTAAAAAGGAGGTCATTATGAAACCATTTTGGAGAAACACGTTGCGAGTACTGAAAGTTATCGGTAAAATTTTCGTCTGGTTGACAGGTGCAGACAGCCCTGTGGGCGACAACGAAAAGAAAACGGACAGCAGGAACTAACGGAGAATATCGGAAACCCCTGTTTTGAGGGCTGCGGAATACAAACCGCAGCCCTTTTTTCATGCACATAATTGTATGATAAGGCACGTATCATCATAGATAAGAACATACGCCCGCACGCCCACGTGCGTATCATGTAGATTTGCAACATTATTAATCATCAAAACACTAATAAACATGGCAATTACAATCAAACCCGCATTACGCAAGAATCCGCAGGACAAAGCCGCAGCAGCAAAATACTACGCACAAGTAGTACTTGCCCCGGAGATGACACAGAGACAAATCGTTGAACAAATCGCAGACCGTTGTACACTGACCGGCTCTGACATCAAGGCAGTTCTTGACGCATTGATGACCGTCATCAAGCGCAACCTCGCAAACGGTTCTCCCGTTCGCCTGGGCGACCTCGGTTCTTTCCGTCCTTCCGTTTCCGGCGTCGGTATCGCAACCGCTGACAAGTGCGGTGCAAACAGCGTAAAGAAAGCGCGTGTTATCTACGTACCTTCTACCGAAATCAAAGAAGCCGTTTCTATGTATGCTTTTTCCAAGGCAGGAGCAGGCAGCACGAGTGGAGAAGGCGGCAATGAGGGCGGAGAAACTCCTAACCCTGACGACGGCGGGGAAACTCCCGACCCGGCAGCTTAAGCCGACAGACGGTCTGACCGTCAGACACTACAAACTATTTTGATGAAAGCCCGGTGAATGAAAGATTATTCACCGGGCTTTTTTGATGTCATTTTCAGAAAATACGCTTATCAGGGGCTCATAAAAAACATCAAGAGTTTTTCAAAAAACGTCTGACGAAATAAAAAAAACGTCTGATGGATTTTTCAAAACATCTTGAAGGGTTTCAGGTACGTTTTTACTTCCTTTCCGGCTGTTTTCAGGCATTTCACGTTTTATTCCCGTATGATTCTATCCGTAAATAAACATAGTGACATAGACAGAAACGCAATTATCTATAAAGTGATGGGAACGGATAAATAACAAGTTTGCTGTTTTACAGCGTATTTTTCCTCTTTTCTTCTACAAAGATAGGTCACGGCCGCCCGTCAGTCAAGAACCGCTACGCTATTTCAGATAAAAATATCCTGCGCTCCTACGTCGTGCGGTATTTTTATCTGAAATTTCTTGCCTGCCATCCGTCCGCGTCCTGGGAGATGTAGATGAAAAAAGGAAAAAAAATGTGTTCCTGTGCAGTGTGTGGGTGGTTAGCTGGTTGTTTCATTTGTTGGTGCATTATTAGCGGCGCAGGAATGTAAAAAGATAAAATGTTTCAGCAGTTAACTGCTAGCTGGATTCAGCAGCCGGCTTTTTCCGGGATAAGAAATCTGCTAGCAGATATTTGTTCCTGGTTTGGCTTGGCCAAAGAAATCTGCTAGCAAATATCCGCAGCTTGAGCAGCGTGTCCGGAAGAATTTGCTGACAATTATCCAATCTATTGAAACTGGAACAAAATCAGACAGCCACGGATTCGCTTTTTAGGATAGAAATATCCAGTGCCTTTTCAATTTTATAGAGCGTTTCCAGCGATAGATTTTCGCGTCCTTTCAATACCTTTGAAATGTACTGTCGGCTACAACCCATTTTGTCTGCCAACTGATTTTGATTTATTCCCAGCGCTTCCATTTTATCCAGCATCTGCATGGCTATTTCCTGTGAATATCGCAGCCAGCTATCATTAGCGTTCATGTATTCGAATACTTCACGCCATTTGCACGGTGTTGAAGAGGCATGTTTTTCAAGCCTCTTTATAATTTTATTTGCTTCATCATTCATATACTATTCCTCCTTTTATTATAATTCACTTATATAATCAATAAACCCATCATCATCAATAATGTTTTCTTCCAGCAAAAAACGCCTCACTTTATCCATTTTCACCAGTTCTTTCCTTGTATGCTCTCTTTCCTGCATTGTTGCCGTCAGTTTGATAGCTCCTCCGGTAATGATATATACGCCAGGCGTCAATTTAATTGCATACAGGCGCAGCCATGACGGGTGACTGACCATATTCTTTAAGCGTGCTTTTTCTTTTTGTAGCATTACGTCCGATGCCTGATTATTGTCCAATGGGCGAAATATTTTGCTCAAATCAGCCTCCGGCGACAAGTCTAACATGATACACCTCAACATCTTGCTATCGGTTACGGTATCCCTGATGGCTTGATTTATATCGGTGATTTTAAAGTATGCGTTAAGGTCGTTAATATTCTCCTTAAAGAAGGAGCGCAACCAAACCACATCCGTCCAGTCATAAAATGCTTTCATGAACTCATTATTTTCCTCACCCTCAAAGCGTACAGCCCACAACCTTTTATCGCTGGTAATATCGTCAAATATCATATATGTTTTCCTTTTTGTTATTACAAAGGTACAAAAAAGAATTGAGAATGTCAACTTCTAAGTTGACATTCTTCTCTATTATAATCATTTTTTTTTAGGATTTAGGAGTTGTATGTGAATGATAGACGATAGTATCAGTATCCCAGTCGTTAATTTCATCATTCGTATTAATTTGTAGACTGTCAATAGATTTTTTCTGATGAGTTATTTCCGGTTGTTCGCAGCTTCCTATCAATTGTATAGTGAAGATTATTCCTGCTATAATTATTCCCGCTATAATGTTATTGATAACATTTCTTTTTAATCCTCTCATATAAGAATTTTGATACCTGTATTTTTGCATAATTTATATTTTTCACGCTGTGAAGTTGATAAATTAAATGCGATATTTATCACTATTTGTCACTTTAATTAGGTTTATCCGATTAAAAACGATACCTTTGTATTACAAAAATTGAATCCTCAATGGGATATTAAAAGAGGGTTTTTGCCAAAGTCGGTGTCTAATTCGGTGACATCACGAAAATAGGAAGCTGTTAATTCATTATGAATGAGACTATAAAGGAATTAAAGTTTGAGGGCAGGTAGCCCAACAAATTATAAGACAAAATAAGCTAAAAGCCGTTATTACCTAGTAATAACGGCTTTTTTGCATGTTTAATAGTATGTGTCTCTAAACTTCTCACCATCAAGAGGTCACATAATAGGTCACTGGAAGTTTTTAAAAAACAGTTCCTCGGTGGCAAATTTGGTGACACGAATGCACGTTGATAGTCCGAAAAACGCTAATCTTATGAAAAGCCGTGAAGTTGATTGATAAAGAATAAATCCTTAAACTGGCTGTCGTCTTGTTTAGTAGAAAAGAAAAACAGGTTTTATAGCTCAAGTGAGTATAAAACCTGTTTCTAATTTTTCTAAATCGGGCAGAACTCTTATTCTTCTGCTTTTATTGATTCATCGATTACTTTGATCTTTTGTAATACCAGTTCCAAGTCTGCTTTCAACTTATCTACCTTGCGGTTCAATTCAGTCAGCAGGCTGCTACCTTTCTTAGAAGTAGAAGTCAGGAAGCCTAGATTGTTCTCATAAGTCTGAAGCTCATTCTTCATATTCTCATAAGTACGTACCAGCTTTTCGCGTTCTCTGTACAGAGATTGAGTACCGCTTCCCTGGATATTGCTGATATTCGAACGGAAGTTACTTAACTTCTTGTTGGAAGCATTGATGTTAAAGCGGTCGAATAGCTGATCGATTATTCCGTGATACTGCTTGTATAACTTATCTTTTTCTTTGAACGGCACATGACCGATAGAGTTCCACTCTTTCATTAAATCCCGAACCAAGGTACTTGCTTCTTCGGTATCCATGCTTTCATCAATAGCGGATAACTTCTCGATCAACGCTTTCTTCTTTTCCATATTCTCTGTTTCTACGGAGCGTTGTGAAGAAGTAGCTTTGTTCTTTTGTTCGAAGAAGTAGTCGCAAGCTGTGATAAACCGTTTCCAGATTGCATCCGAGTGTTTTTTGGCAACCGGTCCGATGGTCTTCCATTCTTTTTGAAGTTTGGTCAGTGCATCGGCAGTTACTTTCCAGTCTGTACTGTCTTTCAAGGCTTCCGCTTTTTCGCAGAGCGCTTTCTTCTTTTCCAGATTCTCGTTCATTCCTTCTTTCAGACTCTTGAAGAATTCTCCTTTCTTCTTGAAGAAATCATCGCAGGCATGGCGGAAACGTTCGAAGATCTTCACATTCATCTTCTGGGGCGCAAAACCAATGGTTTTCCATTTGTTTTGCAAGGCAATCACTTCCTGGGTCTTGTTTTCCCAGGCAGAGAATGTTTTCAGTTCATCATACTCAATCGCTTCAACGATTTCGCAGATGACGGTTTTTTGATCCAAATTATGCTGTTCGGCTTCTTTCAACGATTCGAAGTGCTGCTGATGGCGGCGGTTGACAGCGGTAGAAGCTGCTTTAAACCGATTCCAGATTTCATCACGCAGTTCTTTGGCTACCGGACCTGTATCGCGGAACTCCTGATGCAACTTCTGAAGTTGGTGGAAAGCGGAAACAACATCTTCCTCGTCAGCCAACTTTTCGGCAGCTTCGCAGAGATGCGTTTTGATTTCCAGGTTCTTTTTGAAGTCATATTCGCGGAATTCATTGTTCAGTTTCAATAAATCGTAGAACTTCTCTACATATAATTGATAGTTTTTCCAAAGTTCATTCACTTTACCTTGCGGCACCAGTTTCGTATCATTCCATTGCTGTTGCAGCTTCTTGAACTCCGTATAAGATTTGTTGGCGTCATCTCCGGATTCCACCAATTCTTTCAGTTCTTCAATAATGGAAAGTTTCACTTGCAGGTTTTCTTCCTTTTGGCGTTCCAGCTCGGCAACCTGTTTGCTGCGTTTTTCCTTGATAACCCCCATCAGGCGTTTGAATTCTTCTTCCGTCGGGTCCTCTTCGGCAACAAAATCTTCAATGTTTCCACCGTTGTCTGTAAACTGTACCTTAGCAGCTTCCAACTCGGCATTATGTAACTTGTAGAATGATTGTTTCAGATTGTCAATTTCCTGCTTGTTCGCATTTTCAGCGTCTTGCGCAAGCTCTTTTAGCTGGTTTAGTACATCTTCCTTAGTGGCAGGTTTAGGAGCTGCTTCAGGTTGAACTTCGGCAGTAACATCTTCAGCCGGAGTCTCTGTAATAGCTTCAGAAACCTCGACTGTTTTCTTTTCTTCTTCTAATTCCCCTTGGTTCAAGGGTTGATTAGTGTCATGAGCGTCCATCATTGTATATTAGTTTTGGGTCACAAATTAATGAAATAAAACGATTACTTCATACTATTTTGCTTATTTTTTTTTGTTTATCGTGTTTTTATGACAATAAAACGGTTATTCCCATGTACAACATCATTCCGATGATGTCATTTGTAATGGCTATAAACGGACCTGTTGCAATGGCTGGATCGATTTTGAACTTCTCCAATGTCATCGGTACCAGTGTCCCGAAAATAGAAGCGAACATTACCACGGCAAACAGGCTGATGGATACGGAATAGGTGACCGTAGCCGTTGCGCCGAACCTGATAAAGTTGTAGGTGTATACTAATAAGGAGATAATAGTGGCATTAATTAAAGCTACTACCGATTCCTTGGTTATCTGCTTGAAGGTATTTTTAGCGTCCAGCGAGCTGTTTGCCAAACCTTGTACGATGATTGCCGAGGATTGTGTTCCGACATTTCCTCCTGTACCACCGATTAGCGGGATGTATAGTGCCATTTCGGGATGGGCGGCAAAGGTGGAGTCGAAATTACCCAATATCATAGAGTTGCCGATTCCGCCGATCATACCGATTAATAACCAGGGGAGGCGGGCAGTGGTCTGTCTCAATACATTATCGTCCGTTTCTACGTCCTGCGAAAGACCGGATGCCAACTGGTAGTCACGTTCCGACTGCTCACGGACTTCATCCATGACGTCGTCGACGGTGATTTGTCCCACAAGCCGACCGATACTGTCGACAACGGGGATAGCCACCAAGTCGTACTTCTCAATCGCCTGTACTACCTCGTCAATGGGAGTATCTACGTGTACCGAAATCGGATCTTTCTGCATCACGTGTTTCACTTTGGATACAGAAGGGGAAGTAATCATCTTTTTGAGCGGGAAGATACCTCGCAGACGTTCGTCATCGTCAATGACATATACGTAATAGATTTCGTCCAGCTCTTCCGCCTGTTGCCGCATCTCTTTCAGACATTCGGGCATACTCCAGTTTTCGTTGACGAGTACCATTTCCGTACCCATCAAACCACCGGCGGTATTTTCGTCGTATTTCAACAAGTCGACGATGTCTCCTGCCTGTTCGATGTCCTCGATGTGCGAAAGAACCTCTTCCTGCTTGTCTTCATCGAGTTCACGCATCAGGTCTACGGCATCATCCGTGTCCATGTAGTCAACGAAACGTTTGGCAATTGTCTCCGAAGGAAGCATTTCGAGTAGCTCTTTACGAGCATCTTCGTCCATTTCGACAAGCACGTCGGCAGCAATTTCGTTATCGAGCAGGCGATAGACGAACTTAGCCTCTTCCGCATTCAGGTCATTGCACAATTCGGCGATGTCGGCCGGGTGGAGGTCGATGAGAAGACCTTTTACCTTGTCGGCGTCTTTTTGCTCAATAAGGTGTTTAACGTTGTCAATGTATTCCTCGTTCATCGTTGTCAATTACAAATTACGAATTACAAAATCCAGTTCTCTGCTCACTGTTGCCCGCCAATTATTGGGCGTTGCCGGCTGTCTTTAGTGCTTCTTCCACTTTATTGGTCAGATCGATAAATTCGGCTACCGATAGTTGTTCCGGGCGTTTATTAAATAAGATGTCCTCCGTGAGCGGACAATCTTTGCCTAAAATAGGTTTGATGGAGTTGCGCAATGTTTTCCGTCGCTGGTTGAAGGTCGTTTTCACTATTTGCTTGAACAGTTTTTCGTCGCATCCCAACTCTTTAGTCTCGTTGCGTGTCATACGGATAACAGCACTTTTCACTTTGGGAGGCGGATTGAACACGTGTTCGCTGACAGTGAACAAATATTCCACTTTATACCATGCCTGTATCAATACACTAAGGATACCGTATGTCTTGCTGCCCGGTCCGGCTGCAATACGTTCGGCTACCTCTTTTTGAATCATTCCCGTGCAACAGGGGACGATATCTTTGTTGTCCAGCATCTTGAAAAAGATTTGGCTGGAAATATTATACGGGTAATTACCAGTCAGTACGAAAGGCTTCCCGTCGAACAACCGGTGAAGATTCATTTTCAAGAAGTCATCCTCGATGATGTGGTCTTCCAGTGACGGATAGGCTTCGCGAAGATAAGCAACCGACTCATAGTCAACTTCTACGACCTTTACCAATCGGTCTTTCTTTACTAGAAACTGGGTCAATACTCCCATACCCGGCCCCACCTCTAAAATAGGCAGTTCGGGGAAGGTGTCGACTGTATCGGCAATATCTTGCGCAACTTTCAGATCTTTCAGAAAGTGTTGTCCGAGAAACTTTTTAGGCTTTACTAATTTCATTTACCAACTAAATAATTACTTTTGCAGCTGACAAAGGTAATTCTTTTAAATGAAGAACGTACCACTATTTATTAAAAAATAAATGATGTGTCAGCGAAGCTAATGAAGAATTAAGGATGAAGAAACTATTAAAAAAGACGTTGAAACTGATATTACCGGTTGTTTTAGGCGGCTTTATCTTATTCTGGGTATATCGCGACTTTGATTTTACAAAAGCGGGCGATGTGTTGTTACACGGTACAAATTGGTGGTGGATGCTCTTCTCGTTATTGTTCGGAGTGTTTGCGCAAGTCTTTCGTGGTTGGCGGTGGAGACAGACATTGGAACCGTTGGACGCTTTCCCGAAAAAGAGCGATTGCGTGAATGCTATCTTCATTTCATACGCTGCCAGTCTGGTGGTTCCCCGGATCGGGGAGGTGAGTCGTTGCGGAGTGTTGGCGAAATATGATAATGTCTCGTTTGCCAAGTCGTTGGGAACAGTCGTTACGGAGCGGTTGGTCGATACGTTGACTATTCTCCTCATCACAGGCATCACTGTATTGCTTCAATTACCGATATTCGTCACTTTCCTTCAGCAGACCGGAACGAAAATCCCTTCATTAGTCCACCTGCTGACTTCAGTATGGTTTTATATCATTCTGTTTTGTTTTATTGGTGTGGTGATACTTCTTTATTATTTAAGAAAAACGTTGTTCTTCTATGAACGGGTGAAAGGATTTGTATTGAATATATGGGAAGGGATTATGTCTTTAAAAGGCGTGCGCAATATTCCCCTCTTTATTTTTTATACACTGGCTATTTGGGCTTGTTACTTTCTCCATTTCTATTTTACATTCTATTGCTTTGCCTTTACGGCACATTTGGGTATCCTTGCGGCATTGGTCATGTTTGTCGGCGGCACGTTTGCCGTAATTGTGCCTACCCCTAACGGAGCGGGACCCTGGCATTTTGCCATCATTTCTATGATGATGCTTTATGGAGTAAACGTGACGGATGCCGGAATATTTGCCCTGATTGTACACGGTATTCAAACCTTTTTGGTTGTTTTATTGGGTGTGTACGGCTTGGCTGCTCTGCCGTTCACCAATAGACATCGGGTGTAAATTTTTGGCTAAAAGTGTATATTCTTACATGTTTTTGCCAACCTCCTTTGTCATCTGAAAACTTTTCCATAACTTGGCACTGTTTAATTATCAGATTTAAAATAGTTTTAAAATATTTATTATGAGTACCATTCTTTCTTTAGCTCCACAGAACGTGTGGAAGCATTTTTATTCGTTGACACAGATTCCCCGTCCGTCAGGACACATGGAAAAGATTACAGCATTTCTTTTAGGTTTCGGAAAAGAGCTGGGGCTGGAGTCTTTTGTAGACGAAGCAGGTAATGTGATTATCCGTAAACCCGCCACTCCGGGTATGGAAAACCGGAAAGGTGTGATTCTTCAGGCGCACATGGATATGGTTCCGCAGAAGAACAACGATACTGTACACGATTTTGAAAAAGATCCGATTGAAACTTATATAGACGGTGACTGGGTAAAAGCAAAAGGCACTACTTTGGGTGCAGACAACGGACTGGGTGTAGCTGCTATTATGGCCGTGTTGGAAGCAAAAGACCTGAAACACGGTCCTTTGGAAGCTCTTATCACGAAAGACGAAGAAACCGGCATGTACGGTGCATTCGGCTTGAAGCCAGGTACACTGAACGGAGAGATTCTTTTGAATCTGGACTCGGAAGATGAAGGCGAATTGTATATTGGTTGTGCCGGAGGTATGGATGTAACTGCAACTTTGGAATATAAAGAAGTAGCTCCCGAAGCAGGAGATATCGCAGTGAAAGTTACATTGAAAGGATTACGCGGCGGACATTCGGGATTGGAAATCAATGAAGGACGTGCCAATGCTAATAAGTTGCTGGTTCGTTTCGTTCGTGAAGCGGTTGCCAGCTATGAAGCCCGTTTGGCTAGCTGGGAAGGTGGTAATATGCGTAATGCTATCCCACGTGAAGCACATGCGGTTATTACCATTCCGGCTGAAAATGAAGAAGAACTATTGGGCTTGGTGAAATACTGCGAAGACCTGTTCAATGAAGAATATTCGGCAATTGAAACACCGATCAGCTTTACGGCTGAACGTGTGGAACTTCCTGCGGGTCAAGTGCCTGAAGAGATTCAGGACAATCTGATTGATGCAATCTTTGCTTGTCAGAACGGTGTGACCCGTATGATTCCTACTGTTCCGGATACGGTAGAGACTTCTTCCAATCTTGCTATTATTACGATTGGTGGAGGAAAAGCAGCTATTAAGATTCTGGCTCGCAGCTCGAGTGATAGCATGAAGGAATATCTGACTACCAGCTTGGAGTCTTGTTTCTCTATGGCAGGTATGAAGGTGGAAATGACTGGTGGATATTCCGGTTGGCAGCCTGATGTTAATTCTCCGATTTTGCATGCGATGAAGGCCTCTTATAAGCAGCAGTTCGGGGTTGAACCTGCAGTGAAAGTAATCCACGCAGGCTTGGAATGTGGTATTATCGGTGCTATTATTCCGGGATTGGATATGATTTCTTTTGGCCCGACTTTGCGTTCACCGCACTCACCGGATGAAAGAGCTTTGATTCCTACTGTACGGAAGTTCTACGACTTCCTGGTGGCTACTTTAGAACAAACTCCACTGAAATAAGGTATTCTTTATTATGTAAATATTCTCCTATTATATAATAGGTATTTATAGCGAAGGCACGGATGAGATTTCATCCGTGCCTTTTTGTCATATTTGTTGCAGGCTATATTACAATTTTATTTCATAACAAATAAATTAATTGATGCAAATCAATAAATATGCTATAAAACATAAATTTCTCTCTTTTTTAGATCAGTGTATAAACAAAGGCCGTATTTTTGTGTTATAAAACATATAATTAAGAGGATAGCAAAATGAAAAGTTTAAAAAGATTGTTTAGAAAGATCGGCGAAGCCGATGTACATGTTTGGGGATATTCAACAATTAATGCTAAACCAAACAAGTAAGTTTTATTTTTTAGTTTTCAGGAATTAGTAATTTAAAGTTTTAAAGATTATGGCAAAGAAAATGAGTTCTTTAGTTAGAAAAATCCTTAGTGAAGTAGGTCGTAATGAAATGCTTTCATGGGGGTACAGAATTGAGAAATGAGAAAGAGTACATTAACTAGGTTTAGAGTGGGGATACGTTATTAAAGACGATATCCCCACTTTTTCTATATAAAAGAGATATAGGGTGAGGCGGGGAATAAAATGAAAGAGCATTTAACTCATGTCGGTGCAGTTTTGATTCTTTTCACCACAGAGGACACGGAGGACGCAGAGGTGAATTTGGTTTATGACTTACGGTTGTGACCCTAATTTTGACGCGTAATCCTCATACTATAAAGTTGAAAAGGTTCTTCGTCAAATTTGGTGGTAATCTCTTTTTTATTTCAACTGTCTTCT
>OGXD01002256.1_pt1 | contig 12377 bp, 8 predicted proteins | sample 1576211 | NCBI WGS metagenome assembly OGXD01 (sample SAMEA3541470, study PRJEB24748) | human gut metagenome | biome: human gut; feature: human-associated habitat; material: faeces | place: China | collected 2012
AGTAGAATAAGAGCACATACATATTTTATTTTAGCCCCTTTTTTCCCAAAGGACAACCCATATTTTGCTTGAAAGAGAGAAAAATTTTACTCTTGCGTTTGGAGGTTCAGCCCATGGCCACAGCCGGAATCGTCGCAGAATACAACCCCTTCCACCGGGGACACGCCTGGCACATCGCCCGGACGCGGCGGACCCTGGGGGCGGACACGGCGGTGGTGTGCGTCATGAGCGGCAACTTTGTGCAGCGGGGCACCTTTGCTGTGTATGACAAGCGCGCCCGCACGGAAGCAGCGCTAAAGGGCGGCGCCGACCTGGTGCTGGAACTGCCCACGGCCTACGCCACCCGCTCTGCCGAGGGCTTTGCCCGGGCGGGAGTGCAGCTGCTGGAGGCCACCGGTGTGGTGGAGCAGCTGGCCTTTGGCACCGAATGCGCCGATTTACAGGCGTTGACAGCACTGGCCGGAGAAATCAAGGCCCACCAAGGGGAGATCGCACAAGTGATGAAAACCGGGTGCTCCTACCCGGCAGCTCGGCGCCAAGTCATCGACAGCCCGCTGCTGGACACACCCAATAACATTTTGGCGCTGGAATATATGGAATGCACCCAACTGCCCTGTATCTGTGTGCAGCGGCTGGGGCTGGGTCACGACACAGCGGACCCGCTGTACAGTGCCTCAGCGATTCGCGCCACTCTCCCGGCAGAGGCAATTTACAGTATAGAGCACTGCCAGCGGGGGGTGCTGGCGGTACTGCGCCGTATGGAAGCAGCGGACTGGGCCGCCATTGACGATGTGACCGACGGACTGGAGAACCGACTGGCTCGTGCTGCTCAAAGCGCCACCAGCCTGGAGGAACTGTACACGACCATAAAGACCAAACGGTACACCCACGCCCGCATTCGCCGCATTGTGCTGCGTGCCTACCTGGGCATTGGCAAAGGAGACTACCCGGCTACGCCGCCGTACCTGCGGGTGCTGGGCTTTAACGCTGCCGGCAAGGCGCTGCTGGCGAAAATGCAGCGCACTGCCACGCTTCCCACCGTAACCCGTATGGCAGATGTAAAAGCCCTTTCCCCGGAGGGGCAGGCACTGTTCCGGCTGGAGAGCCGGTGCACGGACCTGTACGCCCTGGGCGCAAAAAAGCCCCTGCCCGGCGGCGCCGAGCAAAGGCTTCAAATCGTATCCACATAAGTTAAGAATTCGTCCCGCTGCATACGGCTGTTGAGATACGCCAATAAAGCGGAAGTAGAGAGGAACTCCGGCAAGTCCAGTGCTGCCAGGAGTTTCTTCTTTTTTTGCTTGCTGTCGGGGGTGCCCGCCAGTCCGGCGGCGTATAGATCATAGCTGGTGATGGGATCCTTAGGCAGCTGCGTGGTATAGTGCACTTGCAGCCGGTCAAACAGCGCCGTCAGCACGCTGTCGTCGATCCCCTCCACACCCAGCTTGCCCTCCTTTGAGGGCTTTTGCTTGCGGTGCTCTTTGCCGTACACATCCGGGATATACAGGTGCTTCACCTGCTGCGGGGGCAATCCCTTGGCAATGTAATTGCGAATTTGAAACCCGCTGTGATCCGAGTCGGTGAGAATGATGATCCCCCGCTCCATTGCCAGGCGGCGAATAAACTGCAACCGCTTTTTATCCTTATATATAGCGAACCCGCCGGTTTCTACGATCATGGCGTCCAGGAAGTTAGACAGCTTGATCTTGTCATACTTGCCCTCCACGATCACTGCTTCCTCAATATGAATCATTGGCCGCTGACGGCGATCACTGACAATTTGACGATCGCCTCCTCCAGTAAGATTTTCGCGTCCACTGCGGTGCTCTTCAGCGCTCGATCCAGATCGTCCAGCACCTGCATGGAGCGGCGCAGCGCGCCTACGGACAGCTTGGCTGCGTTCCGCATGGCGTTGTTCAGCACAAAGTCCCGCCCTTTGTAGTTATAATACCGGGCTATATCGTCCGCTCTGCGGCCGTCGATCTTGGCGCACTTCACTCGGTACATATCCACATAATTATTGATAAGCACTGCTGCAATCGGTATAGGTTCCTCGCCCAGTTCAAACAGGGTATGCAGCACCTTACAGGCGCCGCCGGTGTCGCCCTTCATAATGAATTTGGACAGGTCGTATACACGCGCTTGCAGGCACTTGGTGGCCATATTGTCAATGACCGTCGCCGTGATCTCGCCGTCCTTGCAAAAGGCAGACAGCTTGTCCAGTTCGTGCAGAAGGGTCTGCATATCCGTACCCACCACGGAGATCAAATATCGCGCCTGGTCCGTTTGCAGCGCAGCGCCCCGCTTTTTGGCGCCGCTGACCAGCATTTTTACCAGGTCGCTCTGGGTGCGGGTGTTCAGCTCCACCGCGTCCCCGGCCTTAGCAAAAGCTTTAATAATGCTGTTCCAGCGCTTTTCCTTTTTGGTGTCCACCGGCAAAGACTGGTAGGTAAATACCAGAACCGTGGTGTCCGGCACATCCTTGAGATATGCCTTAATATCCTCCACGTCCGCCTTTTTGTCAAAGGGAAAGTCATAGACCAGCACCAGATTACTGCCGCCCATCATAGGGAAAGTATCTGCGTCGTGGAGCACATCAGACAGCAGCGTGCCGTCCTTTTCATAAATATGTATATTAAAATCCGCAAAGGCCGGGTCCACCGCCTTTTTCTTAATTTGGCCAATATAGTGTTCCTTTAAGTACCCCTCGTCGCCATAGATAAAATAGGCGTGGGACAGAGTGCCGCTTTTCAACTGGGCGCGCAGCTCCTTTTCGCCGATCACAGCCATGGATCGTTCCTCCTTATTCGCAAAGCTCTGTCCTGCCGCAGCGTAACTGTCAGCAGTTCGTCCTCCGCCAGTACCCCGGCGCGTACCAGCATACCGACAGCGGTACTTTGCTTACCAAACGCTACCGTTAAGTCGCCGCCGTTCAGGTCGGTGCCGTTGCCCAGCACGAGCCGCTTGCCCTTGCAGGTAATGGAGACGGTGTAGCGCTTTTTATTATATCTGTATTGCACCTGCACCCCTTGCCAAGGCGTGGTATCCATTGCCGTAGCGGTGAGCAAATGGTCACACTCCGGCTGCACAGCCAAAGCGGTATTACCGCCGGGCAGCAGTACATTCACCGGGTGCACCGCAGCGGTCAATGCACGGGTATAATACCCCACCCGATCATCGGGCAGGTACACGGCCAACAGTTGCAGCCGCCGATTTTGCAGAATGCGCGTGTAGGCGTAGTAGGCGCTTTGATCCGGCGTGCCTACCAGCAAAGCATAATGCGTATCATACAGCAGCGCCGAGCTGCTGCCGATACAAAGGTAAGCGTTGCCCTGCTCCACTGCCAACCCGGCAAAGGAAGTCAACAAATAAAAAGCGCAGGCCACTGCCGCCGTAACACCCAAACGCTGCCGTTGCAACAGAAAGTGCACGCCGAAAAGCAACAGCACACCGGCAATGGCAACACAGGTCAACGGCCCGGTCAAATCTAAAATCGGTGCGCCCAGTGCGCTAAACTTTTCCACCAGCCACAGCATACCGCCGGTGGTGCCGGACACCACCACCGCACAGGCATACACCAGATACGGCAGCGGCGTAAAGAGCAACATGAGCAGTGCAGCGATCATGGCCACTTGTGCCAACGGAATCAGCACCAAATTACTAAGCAGAGATAGCAACGCCGTCTGCCCAAAGGACAGCCACATAAACGGCAGCGTATAAAGCAGCACGCTCACGGTGGCACTAAAGCTTTGGCGCAAAAATTTGGGAATATGCAGCCGGGCAAGGCTCTTGTTCAGCACCGGGGATAAAGTCAGCAGCGACAGAACGGAAGTCACCGACAGCTGCAAGCTCACATCCGTTACCGCAAAGGGATCAGTACACAGCAGAAATACCGCCAGGCCAAGTGAATTCAGGCCGTCCGCCTTGCGGCCAAACAGCCGTGCCGCCAGCAAAACAGCCATCATCAAAGAAGCACGCACCACAGATGCGGAAAATCCAGCTATGCCATCATACACCAAAAGCACCGCACCTGTCAAAACCGTAGTCAGCCAAGCAGGCAACCGCAGCTTGCGGAGCAGCCAGTAAAGAGAGCCCACGATCACAGATAAATGCAGTCCGGACACCGCCATCAAATGGGTAGCACCGCAGGTGCGAAAGTGACTGACCGCACCCACGGACAAATCCGTCTTACTACCGGTGATCAGCGCCGTTGCCAACGCACCACGATCCCCGGGCAACACGGCAGCAAAGCGGCTGCTGATGGCGTGGCGCATTTGGATAAGCGCCACTGCGCTGCCGGGTGCAGACTGGTTGGTCTTACGCACCCGGGCAGCCTTGCCGCTAAGGAATTCGCCGTCACTGAACTTGCCCCAGGCGGCGTAACCGTTCTCACCGGTGGAGGCGAAAGTCACCTTGCCGATATAGATACCGTCCGGCACATCGCCAAGATCCGCATGGGCAGAAACCGTGCAGCGTATATTTTGTGGCACACCAGGCAAATCAATAGCCGTGGTCTTGATCGTATAATAGTTTTTCTCCGCACCCCGGCGCACATCGGTCACATAGAACTGCACCTGCGCCGTTTGGCCGACTAACTTTTGCTGTGGCAGATAGGCAGCGTGAACACCTACAATAAAGGTCACACAAGCCACCACCGCTCCAACCAGGCACAGCCACACGCTCACCCCTTGGCGCAATCGCGGTACGGAAAGCACCAAACAGAGCGCTGCCAACACCACGCCCAACGCAATGTACGCAAAGGTGACGGAAAAGAAGTTTAAGATCAGCAGCATTACCGCCGCCGAAAATCCCAAATGGGCAAACACGCGTTTCATTTCTTTTTATGCATCGGCTCCAAGATAAAGGCATAGCTGCACTTCTCCCCTGCCGTTACCCGGTATGGGGCACGCACCGCGCCTTGGCCCGGCAGATCGCCGCCAACGCCGCACTGGGCGCCGTCAATATTCAATGTGGTCAAGGACGGATCATAGGGAATCTCATGGATATGCGCAGCCTTGTCCAGCCCCGTAGTGGTGTAGTGATAAGCGCTAAAGGCAAAGGGTGTTTCATAGTACGCCTGCACCAGGAAGCCCTCGCCGTGACTGTCACACACATACAGGTCGTAAGTATCCGTGCGGTTGCTGCTCTCCTGGGGACGCATATAGCGGTGTTCCAGCGCAGTCACCGTAGATTGATAACGACCCAGCGCAGCCCCGGTTTTTCGGTCCCGATAGCTGGGGTGCGGCCCTCTGCCGTACCAGTTTACATACTCGTAGCTGCCCGGCAAGGTCATCTGGAAGCCGAAACGCAGCATATCCTGCTTGGGCACGGCACTGTGGTACACATACAGCCGACCATTGGGATATATTTTATATGTGATCAAGTCCTCTCGCAAGCGTGGCGTGGACATGGCAATGTGCACCTCCACCGTATTGTCTGCCCCGGCCTGCACCACGGTACGCAGCGCGTGGGTGCGGCGCTGGGCACGGCGCCAGCCGTACAGAGGGTGAAACTTGATCAGCGGCGGCACAAAGTTGAGAAAATCAATATCATTATCTGTCAGTGCCCGGAAATAAGCAGGCTCCAAGGGCGCTACCAATCGCTGGCTGCCGTCGATCACCCAGCTGACCACTCGCCCGTTTTGAATGGTCAGGTCAAAGTCGGCGCCCTGCACCTCTACCCGGTTGCCCCGGTGGTCATAATGCAAATCGCCGCCATCTTTCTCCGCCACAGGCTGAGGCATAGGCCGCAGCACAAATTGGTCCCAAGCAAAGGTAAAGCCCGCTGCCAGTCCCGGCAATTCCCGGGTGGTGGCAAAGGACACCGTCAGCACCGCCATACCGTCCCCGGTGACCTGATCCATCGTGTAAGGCAAAGACACTGTCACTTCCGACAAAGGCGGGCAATCGATCGGCTCCAGCTTGCCGTGCATCAGCAGCCGGCCGCCCACTTCGATCTGCCAGCGGCACTCCAGCGCATTTATATTGGTAAAGAGCATTTTGTTCTTTACGGTAAAGGAACCGCTGTCCGGATTCACAGCCAGGGTCTGCACCGGGGCATATACTTTTTGCACCTCGTAATACTGAGGATGCACCGTGCGGTCCGCACCGATCATCCCGTTGGCGCAAAAATAGGTATTGGACCCGGTAATGGCCGTGGTGTTTGGCAGCGAATACCAGTGCCGCGGCTCTTCCTTTTCAAAATCCGTGCCGTAAAGCCACAAGTCCGTGCCGTCCTGCGCCTTGCGATGCAGTGCCTGGTCCACAAAGTCCCAGATAAAGCCGCCGCACATATTGTCATACTTTTCAAAATCCGCCATATAGTCGGCAAAGTTGCCCAGGGAATTCTCCATAGAATGGGCATACTCGCACAGCAGCACCGGCTTGCCTTCATACATCTCGGCAGTAATAGGCTTGCTGTCCGCTGCCAGCTGATTGGCGATATTGTCATAGAGGGAAATGGTAATGGGCTCTTTTTTGCCCAACTTTTCCATCACATCGGCGGTGGGATACATACGGGAGATCACATCGCTTTTGGTCAGGTCAAAATCCCCCTCGTAGTGGAATTGGCGCGTGTCGTCCAGTGCCAGTGCCGCCTGCTTCATTGCAGAAAAGGCGGTACCGTCCCCGGCCTCATTGCCCAGACTCCACATAAACACACATGGATGATTCCGGTCCCGCAGTACCATACGCTCCATACGATCCACGCAGGCTGCCGTCCACACCGGGCTGTCCCCCGGTACGCCCTTGCGGCGCACGCCGTGGCTCTCCACCTCGCACTCGTCCATTACATAAAAGCCGTAGCGGTTGCAGTAGTCATAAAACCGGGGATCGTCCGGGTAATGGGAGGTGCGCACGGCATTAATGTTGGCCTGTTTCATCAGATCCATATCCTGCCGATACCGTTCCTCCGGCACAGCCCAGCCATTGTCCGGGTCAAAGTCGTGGCGATTCACCCCGCGCACAAACAGGGGCATGCCGTTAAAATAGATTTTTTCGCCCCGAATTTCCACTTTATTAAAGCCCACGGTGTAGCGCTTAGCGCAAAGCACCTGTGTCCCGCACAGCAACTCCATCACCAGCGTATAGGTATTTGGCTGCTCTGCGGACCACAACAGCGGCGTCTTAGCCGCAGCTTCCAACTGCAAGGTCTGACGGGGCCGGTCCCCCTTGCAGGCAGCACTGCCCAGGTCATAGACCTTTTGGCCGTCCCGATACAAAGCGGCACGCAAGGTCAAGTCTTCTTTTGAGGGGGCGTACAGGTGCAAATAACCGTCCAGGCGCACCGTCCAGTCCCGAAAATCCGCGTCCGGCTCCGTACGGAAATAAAAATCCCGCAGGCAAGCCTTTGGCTCAGCGAACAAATACACCTCTCGGTAAATGCCGCACAGCCACCACATATCTTGATCTTCCAGATAGCTACCGTCACTGTACCGGTACACCTTGGCGCACACCAGATTTTCGCCATTCAAAAGATACCGGGTCACATCAAATTCGTGAGGTGTCATAGAGCCTTGGGAATAGCCTACGAATTGGCCGTTCACATACACCTCCAGCGCCGCCTTGGCTGCACCAAAGTGCAAGAACACCTGACGCCCCTTCCACTCCGGATCAATGGTAAAGGTGCGGCGATAGTAGCCCACCTCCTGCATAGCAGGGTCAATTTTTGGAATCTTGCCCTTGCTGCGGCTGAGCGCTCTGGGAAATGTGCTGGCATAATAGTAAGGCACGGAATAGCCCTGGGTCTGCCACACGGAGGGCACGGGAATTTCCCGCCAGGTGCCGTCATCATAATCCGGTGCCTCAAAGCCCTCCAATTCGTTTTTAACGCCTCGGCACCAGCTGAACTTCCAAAGCCCGTTCAGGCTCCGTTTGTATGGGCTGTTCTCCCCGGCCAGTGCCTGCGCCGCCGTATCATACGGCATGGCGATGGCGTGGCCGTCTTCTTTATTCACTGCGATCACACTGGGATCGGCATATCTTGGTTTTTGCATAGGTCTGCCCCCGATTCATACTATATAGATAATAATAAAGGAACGCCCGCCGCTTGTCAACATGGCAAAATGCAGAAAACCGCCGGAGTGGGTGGACAAGCGGGCAGAATGTTGGTATAATAAAAAGCAGAAATATAAAGGAGTCTGTTATGATCGAGCGTGTAACAAAAGAGAATTTAGACCAATATGAAGCGTTTATCAAAAAGCACCCCAAGGGCCTGTTTCAGCACTCCTCCAAGTGGGCTAAGGTCAAGTCTGCCTGGAAGTGGGAAGCCGTGATGTTGAGGGACGAGGACGGCAACATTAAGGGCAGCGCCGATGTGCTGATTCGTACCGTGCCGGTGATCAAAGCCTCCCTGCTTTACTGCTGCCGCGGCTTTGTGGCGGACGAAGATGACTTTGCCACCTTTGACGCGCTCTTTGCCGCACTTTTGGATATTGCAAAGGAATACCACGGCTACTGTATTAAAATCGACCCGGAGATCACCGTGGAGAACAAGGCCTACAAGCAGCATTTGCTGAACAAGGGCTTTGTAGAACTGAACCCGGGGTGTATGGATTTTGAGAATGTGCAGCCCCGGTTTGTTTACTGCTTTGACTACAACGGCCTGAACGAGAAGGGGCTGGTGCTCACCTTTAAGCCGGATTACAGAAACCGGATCCGCAAAGCGCCAAAGAAAGGCGTGGAAGTAAAAGTGATGGGCACCGAGGCGCTGGACGACTTTGTTCGCATTATGCGGGAGACCGGGGAGCGGGACAACTTCTCCACCCGACCGAAAAGCTATTTTGAGCAAATTATGAACTGCATGGGCGAGGACTGCCGCCTGTATATGGCCTACTATGAGGGCAAAGCCATTGCCGGCACCTTGGCGATTAAGTGGGGGCAGAATGTGATGAAATACCAGTACGGCGCCTCCTCCAACGCCCACCGCAATGTGTACCCCAACTATGCCCTGCAATGGGCCATGATGCAGTGGGGTATGGAGTGCGGCTGTAAGGTCTATGACTTTGGCGGCATCAGCGGTGACTGCCAAAACCCGGACAACCCCCACTATGGTCTGTGGCGGTTTAAGCACGGCTTTGGCGGGTATATGAAAGAATTTATCGGCGAATTTGACTATGTGATCAACAAGCCGGTGTACCACCTGTATAACTTGGCAACAAAGGTATTGGAAAAAGTAAGAAAATGAGCAGATATGTAATTGATAAAACCGCATTAATCGAGAATGTGCATTACCTGCAAAAGAAAGCGGGCGTGCCTATTATCGGCGTGGTTAAGGGCAACGGCTACGGCTTTGGCCTAACGGAACTGGCGCTGATCCTGGAGCACTGCGGCATCACCACTTTGGCAGTAACGGAAGTGACGGACATTGCCCCCCTGCGGGCGGTGCTGCAACCGAACACGGATATTTTAGTGATGCGCTCCACCTGCGTGGACAGCGAGGCGCGCCATATTGCGGACACCGGCTGTATTGCCACCATCGGCAGCACCCGGGCAGCACAGGCGATGCAAGCGGCGGCTGCCGATTTGGGCGTTAAGGTTCCGTGCCATTTGAAGATCGACACCGGCATGGGTCGCTACGGCTTTTTGCCTTCGCAGGTAGCGGAGGCCATTGCCTGCTACGACCTGCCTAATTTGGAATTCACCGGCGCATACACCCATTTTAGCAGCGCCTTTCACGACAAGGCCAAAACCATTGCCCAGCTGGAAGTGTTCAAGGACACGCTGGCGCAGATTGAAAAGGCCGGCAAGACCGTAGGCATCCGCCATGCAGCCAACTCCCCCGCATTGTTGAATGTGGAGCATGTGGCGCTGGACGCGGTACGCATCGGCTCCGCCTTTACCGGCAGAGTAATTACCCATAGCAAAACGCCCCTGCACCGCTTAGGTCGACTGGAGGCGGAAGTGGTGGACATAAAGGAAGTGCCCGCCGGTTATGCGGTGGGCTACAACGGCACCTTTGTTACCAAGCACCCCACCACTATTGCCATTGTGCCAATGGGACATTATGACGGCTTCGGCCTGACCAAGGAGAAAGAGAATCACAACTTCCACAGTGTGCTCTCTGCCCTCAAGCAATTTCTCAAAAAAGCCCATTTGACCGTCACCATTAACGGCAAAGCCTACCCGGTGATCGGCGAGGTAGGGCTGTCCCACACGGCGGTGGATGTAACCGGCAGCAGCGTACAGCCCGGCGATATTGCCACCTGCGACCTGTCACCCTTGCTGGTGAATCCCCGCGTACCCCGCGTTTATACGGAATAATGCAAAAAGCGACTTGTATGTTACAAATACAAGTCGCTTTTTACTTCTTAAACACGCTGCGCAAGCGCTTCTCGATCTTACGGGCATACAACAGTTCCGCCGCACCCAGCAGCCGCTCGTAAAGAAAGAACAGCAAATTCATCGCCAGCCAAAAGCCCACCAAAAACCACTTGTTACTGCTCACCGCATCCATAGGAATGGCAAACACATACACCAGCAGCAGATTCACTGCCGCCAGTGCCGCATTAAACAGCAGGCACTCGGCAGCCAGCGCCACCGACCGAGGCCGCAGCCGCCCGATCCACTGGCGCACGATGGTATAATAGCCGAAAAAGAGCACATACATCAACATACACTCCTTGTCCGGCACCAAAAAGAAGCTGAGCAGCCCCGTAGACACATAGGTGATCCATGCTGTGCCGTAGCCGAAGGTGCGCACCAGCACCACCATCAGTACCCCGGTGAGCATGGGGCATACATAGGCCAGCACCGGCACCACACCGCCAAAAAACAGCAGCAGCACGCTCAGCGCCGTACAAATACCGCTCATGGCGACCTTAGCCGCAGGGCGCATACACCCCACCTCCCTTTCCGTTTGTATTCATTATAATCCATTTGGCTAAATCTGTAAAGAATATGAATAAGTGGTAAACATTTGGCGACTTGCAGCCGTAACCCTTGCCTTTTGTGTATAAAAAGACTATAATGTAGGAGATATTACGGTGCAGAGCACCAAAAGGAGCGTGTTCCCTTTGAAAAAGAGTATTGCATTGATCATGGCGCTGAGCGTACTGGTCTGCGGCGTCTTTGCTGCCTGCTCTTCCAAAAAGACAGACGGACAGAACTCTGCCGCCGACACCACCCAAGCCGGTTTGGCCAATGCAGACACCGAGTTTGGCACAGAGATCAATAAAGACGGCAAAGAAGTAGATGTGGTCTATGAAAAGGACAAAAAGGGCAAAAACCACGCCTACGAAATCAACAAAAACGGCGAAAAGGTAACCAATAGCAACGGCGACTATGTAGAAGTGCCGATTGAAGACGATAACAATAATAGCGGTAACAACAACAATGGTAAGGAAAACGGAAACGGCGGCAATAACAACGGCGGCAACGGCAACGAAAATTTGAAGCCAAATCCCGTAACGCCGCAGGAGCCGGACAATAAAGGCGAGACCACCGGTAAAGAGCTGACCACCATTGAGGCGTCCAAGGATAAAGTGCCCTCCACCAATGCCAGCGGCAAAAAGGTGATTTTTTCCCAACAGGATCTGGAGCGCATCGCAGCGATGCTGGAGGTGCCCGGTCTGTACAAGTTCAGTTATGAGAACAAGGACGGCGTCAGCGCAGAAATGGCTACCCATGTTGCCGTTTGGATGGCTGCCCGTGAGGATATTAAGGGCACCAGTTTTCCCTCCGGCACCATTGTGCTGGATCTGTTCAAATACTACGGCCAAACGGTGGTCAACTTTAAGAGCAATTGCAACGCAGCGGCCAAGAAAGAAAACGCCCCCATCAGTTACAGCAACAAGGACAGCGTGTTCACCATCACCAAGGGCGAGGCTAAGCAGCAGTCCGTAAAGATCAACCGGGTAGAGTCCCTGGGCAACAACAACTACTACAAGGTCACCGGCTCCGTCAGCGGCGCAAAGAGCTACAAAAAGGTGGTCGCCGTGGTGCAAAAGAATCGCCTGGATACGGAACTGGGCTTCTCTATTAAGGCACTGAAGTGGTCCTAAATTCAAAAATAAATGCCAATAAGAAAGCGCACAGGCGATTGCCTGTGCGCTTTTTTCTGTCTTAATCTCAGTAGAGCTTCTTTCCTGCCTCAATGTCCATAATCTGGTCAATACGTGTCTGGTGGCGGCCACCCTCAAAGGGCGTGGTCAGGAACACCTGCACCAGTTCCAGTGCCAGCCCGGCGCCGACTACACGATCGCCCATGCACAGCACATTGGCATCATTATGGGCGCGGGTGTACTTGGCGCTGAAATAATCAGAGCAACAGGCAGCCCGAATGCCCTTGACCTTATTGGCTGCCATCGAGATACCGATGCCGGTGCCGCAGAACAGCAGACCGCACTCGCATTCGCCGGAGACGATGGGGGAGCAGAACTCTTT
>OGXD01002260.1_pt1 | contig 12359 bp, 6 predicted proteins | sample 1576211 | NCBI WGS metagenome assembly OGXD01 (sample SAMEA3541470, study PRJEB24748) | human gut metagenome | biome: human gut; feature: human-associated habitat; material: faeces | place: China | collected 2012
CAGCCGCCGGAGCGGTGCTTGAGCCGTTAGGCGGGAATTGTGCGGTATTGCCTTAGAACCCCCAGTGCAGAAAATCAGCATCTTGCACGATTATTTGAAATATTTTTTGTGAATACTCTTGACAGAGCGTGGTTTATCCGCTATTATAATAAATGCGTGAGTTAAGGGGTCAAGTGCGGCCAAAATGGAAGCACAACCCCCGCAAAAACTGCGCGGAATAATCAAGAAAGGAGAAAAGAAATGCCTACTTTTAACCAGCTCGTACGCAAAGGCCGTGAGGTCCTGGTAACCAAGAGCACTGCTCCTGCCCTTCAGAAGAGCTACAACTCCCAGAAGAAGCAGTACACCACCATGAACAGCCCCCAGAAGCGTGGTGTTTGCACCGCTGTTCGTACCATGACCCCCAAAAAGCCCAACTCTGCTCTGCGTAAAGTTGCCCGTGTCCGCCTGACGAATGGTATCGAGGTCACCTCCTACATTCCTGGTATCGGCCATAACCTGCAGGAGCACAGCGTTGTCCTGATCCGTGGCGGTCGTGTTAAGGACCTGCCCGGTGTCCGTTACCACATCATCCGTGGTACTCTGGATACTCAGGGTGTTGCAAACCGTAACCAGGCTCGCAGCAAATACGGCGCAAAGCGTCCCAAGGCCGGTGCCAAGAAGTAAGGAAACATCTTTTCGCCATAAAATGGTCAGCTGACCCTTTTGTGGCATAACGGGAGTTTTCTTTAACTTTCGAGTACCGATGATATCATTAATGTGAAGGAGGGAAGAAAGATGCCCAGAAGAGGTAAAATCGCAAAGCGCGAAGTTCTGGCTGATCCTATTTACAATTCCAAGCTCGTCACCCGTCTGGTCAACAGCATCATGCTGGATGGCAAGAAGGGCGTCGCTCAGAAGATCGTTTACGAAGCTTTTGAGACTGTCAAAGAGAAGACCGGCAACGATCCTCTCGAAATGTTCGAGAAGGCCATGGAAAACATCATGCCCAGCCTCGAAGTTAAGGCCCGCCGTGTCGGCGGCTCCACCTACCAGGTTCCCCTGGAGGTCAGCCCCGCCCGCCGCGAGACCCTCGGCCTGCGCTGGCTGACTCTGTACAGCCGCAGCCGTGGTGAAAAGACCATGTCCGCTCGCCTGGCCGCCGAGATCATCGACGCTACCAACAACGTTGGCGGCGCCGTCAAGAAGCGCGAAGATACCCACAAGATGGCAGAAGCCAACAAGGCTTTCGCGCATTACCGTTATTGATCTGCTTACTGAGGAGGTTTAAGCCATGGCAACGCCGAGAGACGTATCCCTGCAAATGACCCGAAATATCGGTATCATGGCCCACATCGACGCAGGCAAGACCACCACCACCGAGCGCATTCTGTACTACACCGGTATTAACCATAAGATCGGCGAAGTTCATGACGGCGCTGCCACGATGGACTGGATGGAGCAGGAACAGGAACGTGGTATCACCATCACTTCCGCTGCAACCACCTGCTACTGGAGCCACACCGAGACCCAGCACGATCCGGCTCTGTTCAAAAAGAACCGTCATCGTATCAACATCATCGACACCCCGGGCCACGTTGACTTTACTGTTGAAGTTCAGCGTTCTCTGCGTGTTCTGGACGGCTCTGTTACCGTTCTGGCCGCAAAGGGTGGCGTTGAGCCTCAGTCTGAAACCGTTTGGCGCCAGGCTGACGAGTACAAGGTTCCCCGCATGGTTTACGTCAACAAGATGGATACCATGGGTGCTGACTTCTTCCGCTGCGTACAGATGATGCATGATCGTCTGCATGCCAACGGTGTGCCTATCCAGCTGCCTGTCGGCCAGGAAGACACTTTCCGCGGCATCATTGATCTGATCGACATGAAAGCCGATATCTACTATGATGATATGGGCAATGATGTGCGCGTTGAGGAAATTCCTGAAGACCTGAAAGAACAGGCTCAGGAATATCATGACAAGCTGATCGAAGCTGTTGCTGAGACCGACGAAGAGCTGATGATGAAGTACCTGGAAGGCGAAGAGCTGACCAAGGGAGAAATCAAGGCTGCTCTGCGTAAGGCTACTATTTCCAACGAGATCGTTCCTGTTGTCTGCGGCTCTTCTTACAAGAACCGTGGCGTTCAGAAACTGTTGGATGCAATCGTTGATTATATGCCCGCTCCGACCGACGTTGAGGCCATCAAGGGCACCAACCCGGAGACTGGCGAGGAAGAAGATCGCGCTTCTTCCGATGATCAGCCGTTCTCTGCACTGGCATTCAAGATTATGACTGACCCGTATGTCGGTAAGCTGTGCTTCTTCCGCGTGTACTCTGGTACCGTTGAGGCTGGCACCACTGTTTACAACTCTGTTAAGGATCAGGACGAGCGTATCGGCCGTATCCTGCAGATGCATGCAAACAACCGTAAGGATATCGACATCTGCTACGCTGGCGATATCGCCGCTGCTGTTGGTCTGAAGAACACCACCACTGGTGATACCCTGTGCGATGAGAAGCATCCCATCATCCTCGAGTCCATGAACTTCCCCGAGCCGGTTATCCGCGTTGCCATTGAGCCCAAGACCAAGGCTGGCAGCGAGAAGATGGGTATTGCCCTGTCTAAGCTGGCTGAAGAGGACCCGACTTTCCGTACCTGGACCGATGAAGAAACCGGTCAGACCATCATCGCCGGCATGGGCGAGCTCCACCTGGAAATCATCGTGGACCGTCTGCTCCGCGAGTTTAAGGTCGAAGCTAACGTTGGCGCACCTCAGGTTGCCTACCGTGAAACCATCCGCAAGGATGCTAACCAGGAAACCAAGTACGCACGTCAGTCCGGTGGTAAGGGCCAGTATGGTCACGTTAAGATCAAGATTGAGCCCAACCCGGGTAAGGGTTATGAGTTCGTCAACGGTATTGTTGGCGGCGCTATCCCGAAGGAATACATCCCCGCTGTTGACAACGGTATCCAGGGCGCGATGAAGTCCGGCATTCTGGCTGGCTATCCCGTCGTGGATGTCAAGGTCACTCTGTGGGATGGCTCCTATCATGAAGTTGACTCCTCTGAAATGGCGTTCTCCATCGCCGGCTCCATGGCATTCAAGGATGCTATGAAGAAGGCTGATCCCGTCATTATGGAGCCCATCATGAAGGTTGACGTTGTTGTTCCTGACGAGTATATGGGCAACGTCATTGGCGACTTGAACAGCCGCCGCGGCGCGATCCAGAACCAGGAATCCACCGATGGCACTGCCCGTGTCACCGCTATGGTTCCTCTGTCCGAGATGTTCGGTTACGCTACTGACCTGCGTTCCAAGACCCAGGGCCGTGGCCAGTACTCCATGGAGCCGGCTGATTACCAGCAGGTTCCCAAGAGTGTTGCAGATAAGATCATGACCGAGCGCAATAAGGGCTGATTCTGCACAAATTCGCGCAAAATACTTGATTTTTCTTGAAAAATCTAGTATGATAGCCTTACAACAGGCTATTTTATCTGTTTGAATTAAAGGAGGATACTTCCAATGGCTGAAAAGGAAAAATTTGACCGCTCTTTGGAGCATGTCAACATCGGTACCATCGGTCACGTTGACCACGGCAAGACCACTCTGACTGCCGCTATCACCAAGACCCTGGCTCTGAAGGGCGATGCCGATTTCATGGATTACTCCAGCATCGATAAGGCTCCTGAAGAGAAGGCTCGTGGTATCACGATCAACACCGCTCACGTTGAGTACCACACCGAGAAGCGTCACTACGCCCACGTTGACTGCCCGGGCCATGCTGACTACATCAAGAACATGATCACCGGTGCTGCTCAGATGGACGGCGCTATCCTGGTTGTTGCTGCAACCGATGGCCCGATGCCGCAGACCCGTGAGCACATCCTGCTGGCTCGTCAGGTTGGCGTGCCCAAGATCGTTGTGTTCCTGAACAAGTGCGATATGGTTGACGACGAAGAGCTGCTCGACCTGGTCGAAATGGAAGTCCGCGAGCTGCTGGACAGCCAGGATTTCGACGGCGACAACACCCCGATCATCCGTGGTTCCGCTCTGAAGGCTCTGGAGAGCACTTCTACCGATCCCAACGCACCTGAGTACAAGTGCATTTGGGAGCTGATGGACGCTGTTGACAACTACATCCCGACTCCGGACCGTGCTGCTGATAAGCCGTTCCTGATGCCCGTTGAGGACGTTATGACCATCTCCGGCCGTGGCACCGTTGCTACCGGTCGTGTTGAGCGTGGTACTGCTCATGTCGGCGATCAGATGGAAATCGTTGGTCTGAAGGAAGAGAAGATGACCACCACCATCACTGGTCTGGAAATGTTCCGCAAGAGCCTCGAGTTCGCTCAGGCTGGCGACAACATCGGCGCTCTGCTGCGTGGTGTTGACCGTGACCAGATCGAGCGTGGCCAGGTTCTGGCTGTTCCCGGCTCTGTTCATCCCCACACCACTTTCGATGGCCATGTTTACGTCCTGAAGAAGGAAGAAGGCGGCCGTCATACCCCGTTCTTCAACAACTATCGTCCTCAGTTCTACTTCCGTACCACCGACGTTACCGGCATCATCACCCTGCCCGAAGGCACTGAGATGTGCATGCCCGGCGACAACGTTGATATGCACGTTGAGCTGATCACCCCGGTTGCCATGGAAGAAGGCATGCGTTTCGCTATCCGCGAAGGCGGCCACACTGTTGGTTCCGGCGTTGTTTCCAAGATCGAGAAGTAATTTTCGGCTTGTGATATAGCTTTCAAGGCTCCTGCTGTTAAGGCAGGGGCCTTTTTGTTGTGTACGACTTATGGGGCGGGGAGGGGGCAAAGGCCGGGTGTGGAAGACCAAGGAAGGCATCATGAAAACATCAGGAATTGTAGATAGGGGAGAGGACACTATTCGGAACTTTGAAAAAGTGGAGCAGGAGGGGGCACTCACACCGCCCTACCTTGGGAAGGTGTATTTCAGGTCGCGGTTAAGAGGCAAGGGTTGATCTATCCCTAAGTTTTCGGAACGGTCAGGAACGCTCTCTACAGTACAATTTATAATGGGCAATTCTCAACCTCCAATTTTCCCTTCAAGTTTCCTCCAATCTCTGCCAAATCTCTCAACAACAAGCCAAACCGAAATGGCAAAAAATGCGCGATCACAATACCGGGTGATTGGATTAAGAGATTGCAAAGAACATTATCGGGGTAAATGTTCAATTATTTGATAAAAACAGGAATAAACCATTCAAAAATGTTAATAAATACCGCCAAAGGGTCACCGCACCGCAGCGCAAATAATATGCGAAAAACAGGTTTCAGTTGATTCAAGGACAAAAATTCACATAGAAATCGCGCTAATTAACTATGCAAATTCTGGCAACTGTGATATAATGTATATACCTAGATGTGTCGGAAAGGTTATCATTTGCGGGATCAAGGCATGCAGCCGGTACAACGTTTTGTCAGCCGCTGTGCCGGGGCCAAAAGCCCCAAAAGCAGGCCGCAGCCCGGCAGGGGATCGCCAGACCGAGGGAGCACAACCAGGTGTTTTGTAATCAACACCTGCAAAGTGCCGCACATCTGCCGTACCACTTTTCACACAAAAGGGGAAAGTAGTAACACTTAAGGGAGGATAAAACTATGAAGAAAACCCTTCAGCGTTTTGGTGCATCCGTGCTGGCTGCAGCCATGGTTGCCCAAAGCGTGGCGCTTCCCGCAGCAGCAGAAACTACCAAGATTGATTCTTCGGTAGCGCAGTCTGTTGCAGCTAGCGCAGCAAGCGCGGCCAGCGCTGTGCAGTCACCAGCACCGCAGACCTGATCAAGCAGACAGCCCAAACGCTGGCTGCCCAGGGCGAAGTGCATGAACTGGAGCAGGACGATGCCAAGCTGGAAGCGACTGCACAGAGCAAGGCGGGCATGAGCCTTGCAGCGTTGGAAAATGCACTGGCCGATGCCATGTACGCCAACGCCGCAGCCGGCAAGATCAACACCGAAGCCTATGGCCTGAACAAGGACGAGATGGCATCGGTGATGGCTGCCACCATCAAAACGTATCATCTGTCCAGCGCCGTTACCGACCTGGGCTATGAGACGAACGCCGCAGGCGTTGTGACCGCCGTTACCTTTACCGGCAGCTCCGGCATGACCTCTGCGATGGAGTCCATGACCAACAGCGATGATGAAGTGATTGCGCAGCAGGCTGACAGCTACGCACAGGCTTACGTTGCTGAAAACTCCGATACCTTTGCGGCCAGCGCCGCTGCAGACGGCCATACCTATGGCGAGCCGAAATGGTACTGGAATGACACCAACCCGGCGGATGGCCACACCCATACCTGGAAGGAAACCCCCGATGGCTACTGGACCAAGACCGATGACGGCTGGGCTTACACCGCTGTGTATACCTGTGAAAAGGACGATGCCTACCAGAAGGTAGAAGGCACCGTAACCAAGGATACCACCGAGGCAAAGCCCGGCGTTGCCGGCAAGACCGTTTACTCTGCCAGCGTGCCCGCTGACAAGAGCCCGGTTAAGAAGGAATACAAGGAACCCACCACCCGCACCGACGACATTGCCGCCCTGCCCTGCCAGAGCCATGTTGTGTCCAAGGATGCAGATGGCAACTTTGTTGCTACCTTCAACTGGGAAATGAAGAAGGTCGAAGGCAAGCTGGCCGATGACTACAGCAACGCCCAGCTGTTCTATGACAGCGAAACCGGCAAAATTTCTGCCGGCGCTCCCGTTACCATTGACTGGGAATGCACCAGCATCACCTTCAAGTGCGCTGTCTGCGGCAAAGAAATCAAAACCCAGCCGGTAATGACCATGCCGGTCAGCGTTGTGGTAGACCAGAATGACAATTCCGTCTACATCAATGTGGGCGGCACCCCGACCCTGGATACCACCTCCGGCGGCACCGGCGTTACCCTGGTGTCCGCAATGGACGGCGGCAGCTGGTACGATATGCAGAACAACCCGGTTGACGCAAGCAAGGTGAACTTCACCTATCAGAGCGGCGACAACAAGGGTAAGAACAGCCTGCTGCTGTACGACAGCCAGAAGACTGCCGTGTATGTGGACGACCAGGGCAACCAGGTCACCAATACTTACGATGTCTCGACTGCGCAGATGAACTACTACTACTTCCAGCTGTCGCAGTTCAACCAGGACGAAGCAGAGTACTTCGGCGTGGTTGCTCCGTTCTGGACCTCCAAGGGCGTTCAGAAGCAGGGCGAGGATGGCAGCATCACCGGCACCATGGGCGCAATCAAGGTATTGTGCAGCATTGATCCGAACGATGATGTCCCGCCGACAACCATGGCATTCATGCTGAACATGCTGCCGCAGGCGTTCATGTCTTATGTCATGAACTATGGCGAAGCTCTGAAAGCCATCCGTGATGCAGGCTTGGCACGGGTTGCCGAGCTGGGTGACAGCGCTGACTATGTTACCAAGCTGCTGATCCTGCACGACTGGATCTCCCAGGTTGCAGAATTCGATATGGGCTCCATGGGCGATATCACCGGCGGCGGCAACAACGACCCCATCCAGATGACTGCTTTCGGCGCCCTGCTGGGCGGCGAGATCGGCGCTAAGGGCGTTGAGTATGGCTGCATCTGCCTGGGCTATGCATCTGCATTTAACTACATGGTCCAGAATTTGCCTGACAACAAGAAAATCTATAAAAAGACCGTTGACGGCAAAGAAGTTTGGAAGACCCCCGATGAAGTAGGCGATAACGCTGTTGTTGACTTTGCCCAGATCCTGTATTACTGCGATACTTCTGATACCAGTATTGCCGGTAATGCGTTCGGCGGCGGCATGTTCAACAACGTCCACTACTTCAACGCAGTCAAGGTCAACAAGCTGCAGGGCGACAGCAACTCTGCTACGATGACCACCGGCGACCCCAACAAGAACTGGTACTATGTTGACGTCTGCTATGACGACGTGAACACCGAGTGCATGGCCCAGACCCGCGTTGAGAACGCAGGCGACATGCGCCATGTCAACTTCCTGGTTTCTCCCTCCGGTCTGGAAGGCCGTTACAGCAAGTACTATGATTACATTGACTCGCTGTACGATGGCTACACCTACACCAAGAACAAGAATCCCGATGTGGATGATGACGGCAATGTTGTGTTGAACAACGGCAAGCCGCATTACTCTTACACCAAGGCGGAGAACAAGAACGAGACCCGTTACACCGATACCTGCTACGAGGATACCTGGTTCACCTCTATCTGCAGCCCCATCTACTTCGACAATAATTACTTCTATTACGTTGATACCACGACCAACCAGAACCTGTATAACAACATGCGCCGCCAGCAGTCCGAGAACGGCAACAACGGCAACTCTGGTTCCGGCAGCTCTGGTAACAACTCCCAGATGCAGCAGTTCATGAAGAAGATGCAGAACCAGGGCCCCGATACTCTGGAAGCACGTCCGCGTAATGCGAACTACTATATCCGCAAAGAGGATTCCAGCAGCAGCAGACCCGGCGGCTTCAGCATGAGCAGCTTTACCAAGACGGATGACCCGTTTGATATCATCCTGATGTACTACAACGATCTGAAGGAAACCAGCAGCAACTTCAATGATGACGACAGCAATGCCAAGGTCCTGGCCGAAGCTGGCACCATCTATAAGATCGATACCAGTGCAACAGATAAGCATACCAAGGTTGAAAACAACCTGAACACCGAGTGCCTGGCAGACGCTGCTGCAAAGCGGATCTACCCCGCACTGGTACACTCTACCGCACTGTATGATGGCAAGCTGTACTTCAACGTCAACAACGCCATCTACCGTATGGACCCGACCACCGGCGCAGTGGAAGAAGTGAAGGAATACAACACCGTCTATGGCGGCATTAAGCTGACCAAGGATAAGGACGGCAACATGGTTCCCGATACCCACTTTCCCGGCATGAGCATGGTTATCATGGATAGCGCCAAGGATACCAGCAGTGTGAAGTATCTGGGCACCTTCAAGAACCATCCTCTGGCGGGCCTGACCCTGCGTGACAGCTACAGCTTTGCTACCACCACCCAGCAGGGCCAGACTGTGATCACCGGCATCAACACCACCAAGGATCAGCTGGTCGTTTCTGTCGGCACCAACCTGTCCAACACCTATAAGGAGCTGGTGGACGGCAAGGCAGAAGTCAAGACCGATGCCTCCGGCACTTCTTATGCAAACCGTAAGAGCTACAAGACCGAGTCCTGGAACTACAACCCGAGTTACAACCAGAACATGGGCAGCTCTGACGAGAAGAACAAGAACGAAGAGTTCATGTGGTGCGCTAACCTGGTTGAAACCATGCCGATGTCCGACATGGTCAGCGACCTGAACAGCGGCGCAACCACCGATGTTTCCGTTGAAGCATGGTGCGATACCCCCGCTTACACCCAGGCCCGCACCAACAAGTACGGCCTGACCAAGGGTGAAAAGAAGTACGCTGACGGCGCACTGCCCAAGGGCCATACCTGGGCTCTGGACGAGCTGGAAACCAAGTCCGTTGGCAACAATGTGTACCTGTGCTCTGATTGCCATACCGCAACCGAGAGCGTACCTCACACTGTAACCCTGCCGGACAAGATTGAAGGCGTTACCCTGACCCTGGGCACCACCAGCAACACCTACATCAAGGACGATACCGTTACCCTGACCGTAGAAAAGGAAGGCACCGATATCGTTACCGTTACCGCAAAGAACGGCGATACCGATGTTGCCCTGACTGAAGTTCAGGAAGCAGCGCAGGACGAAGCCGCAGCCCAGGCTACCACCGAAAAGGCTAAGACGGTTTACACCTTCACCATGCCGGACGGCGATGTGGACATCAGCGTTACCAAAGACGCCAAGACCTATGAGGTCAAGCAGGCGGCAACCACCAACGGCAAGTTGGAAATCAGCCCGGCCACTGCTGCTGAGGGCGCGACCGTTACTGTTAAGGTTACCCCGGATGCCGGTTATGCCCTGAAGAAAAATGGCCTGAAGGTTACTTACACCGATGCCGACAACAAGGAACAGACCGTTGAAGTGAAAGCTGGCACCGAAGCCAACACCTACACCTTTGCAATGCCTGCTTACCCTGTCAACGTCAGCGCAGAGTTTGTTAAGGAATACAAGGTTACCGCAGCTCCTGCTGAGAACGGCACTGTTACCGTAGACCCGGCCGCAGCTGTTGAAGGCACCGACGTTACCGTTACCGTTAAGGCAGCTGATAACTACCAGCTCAAGGCTGACAGCCTGACCTACAGCTATCAGATCGGCGAAGATAAAAAGACCGAAAAGCTGACCGTGACCGATGGCAAGGCTACCTTCACGATGCCCGCCGCTGATGTTACCGTTAGCGCTGCGTTTGAGGCCGTTAAGGTTGAAACCTACAGCGTTACGATCAACCCCAGCGATAATGGTACTGTGACGGCTGACAAGACCGCTGACCTGAAGGCAGGCGATACTGTCACTCTGACCGTTACCCCGGCTGATAACATGTATACGCTTGCACAGCTGGAAGAAAAGGGCTTGGCGATTAAGGCCGGCGAGAGTACTGATGTTACGTATACGGCCGGCGAGAAACCCAACACCTACACCTTTGAAATGCCTGCTGCTGATGTGACCGTTACCGCACGGTTTAAGATTGTTAAGTATGGCATTGAAGTTACCCCGACGGACGGCGGCACTATCACATTTACTGATAATGAGACCCGCTTCGCGGCAGGTACAGAAGTTACAGCTACCATCATGCCAAATGGTACCCTCTACGATTTGACCAAGGTGATGTATTATGAGGGCAATGATGGCAAAGACATTACGCAAGATGTATTGAATAACAGTTACCAGGATACCTTCCCTATGCCTGCAAACCATGTGAAGTTTGAAGCAACCTTTACAGCAGTTGGCGGCGAAGAAACTCAGGCTCTCGAAGCCGAGGAGCGCACCGCTCACGGTGCCGCTGAAAAGACCACCATTACCGCAATGGCTGTCTTTACCTGCACCGATAAGAACTGCGCAAGCGCTCAGTTCGTGGATGCAACTGTAAAGCAGACCAGCGGCGTTACCACCGCTACTGTCAACTTCAACGGCAAGGACTACACCGCCAAGTACGGCGAGAAGAACGGCTGGGTTGAAGAAAACGGCAAGAAGTACTGGTACGAAAAGGGCGTGAAGCAGGGTACCACCGGCCGCGGCAAAGAGATCTATGATCCCGATTCCGACGCCTGGTACTGGCTGGATGCTGTCCAGGGCGGCGCAATGACCGTCAACAAGGACGTTTACCAGGAATCCGCCGCCGGCCAGTGGGCTGATAAGCCCGATGGCACCGGCAAATGGGTCCGTTACGATGAGAACGGCCACATGGTCAAGGGCTGGCAGACGACCGATAAGGGCACCTACTACTTTGACCTGATCACCGGCGCTATGGCTAAGGGCGCAGGCGATATTGACGGTGTACCTTGCGCATTTGACGAGTACACCGGTGTTGCTCTGGACGGCCAGTGGCTGACCATCAAAGGCGCTGACTTCTGGTACGAAAAGGGCGTTCGCCAGGGCCTGGATGGCCGCGGCAAGGAAATCTATGACCCGGCTTCCGACGCTTGGTACTGGCTGGATGCCGTTGACCAGGGCAAGAAAGCCACCAGCAAGGATGTCTATCAGGAATCCGAAGCTGGCCAGTGGGCTGACCGCGCCGATGGCACCGGCAAGTGGGTCCGTTACGATGCACAGGGCCACATGATCAAGGGCTGGAGCGCTGACAAGCGTTACTACTTCGACCCGATTTATGGCACCATGGCTAAGGGCGATGCAGTCATCGATGGCCGCACTTATCATTTCGATAAGAACACCGGCATTCGGCAGTAATCCCACAGCCTGAACAATGAGCTGTAACCAGCCCATTAACCTCTAAATAAAAATGCCGCAGCAGATGTAACAGTCTGCTGCGGCATTTTTGTATTTTGGGGCATAGGTTCAGTGAAATATTTGCCGGGCCAGTAGGGCGGGGGACCCCACCCTGCCGAAATACTGGGAACAATACACAATTTAAAAATTGCAATATACCTTGCTATGCCGTAGGGGGCGGCGTCCCCGACGCCCCGGAGGAGCGTATAAATTACAGGCCTTTTGTTGGTAACTGTACGGTAGGGCGGCCAGCCCATTGGCCGCCGGATGAGCCCAGTCACAAATCTCATTTATCAGGCTCTGCGCGAGGAACCACCCCTCACCGGCTTTCGCCGGAGCTCCCCTCTAAGGGGAGCCAGTATCTTACCTTATGATTGCGGTGGCTCCCCTGGAGGGGAGCTGGACGCGAAGCGGCCTGAGGGGTGGTTCCTTGCCGCAAACCTAAGGCAACACCGCACAATTCCCGCCTTACGGCTTAAGCACCGCTCCGGC
>OGXD01002265.1_pt1 | contig 12347 bp, 8 predicted proteins | sample 1576211 | NCBI WGS metagenome assembly OGXD01 (sample SAMEA3541470, study PRJEB24748) | human gut metagenome | biome: human gut; feature: human-associated habitat; material: faeces | place: China | collected 2012
CACCTTGTCGCCGAATTCTCCCATGGCCTTTTCGGTCTGGAACACCATCTGGTCGGCACCGTTGCGGATATCCACTTCCTCGCGCTTCTTCTTATCCTCGGCCGCATACTGCTCGGCTTCCTTCACGGCCTTTTCCACATCCTCCTTGCTCATGTTGGTGGAGGAGGTGATGGTGATATGCTGCTCCTTGCCGGTGCCCAGATCCTTGGCGGAAACATTCACGATACCGTTGGCGTCAATGTCAAAGGTGACTTCGATCTGCGGCACGCCACGGGGCGCCGGAGCGATACCGTCCAGATGGAAAGTACCTAAAGATTTGTTGTCCCGCGCGAACTCGCGCTCGCCCTGCAGAACGTTGACCTCAACGGAGGGCTGGTTGTCGGCCGCGGTGGAGAAGATCTGGCTCTTCTTCGTGGGCACGGTGGTGTTGCGCTCGATGATGCGGGTGCATACGCCGCCCATGGTCTCGATGCCCAGGGAAAGCGGTGTAACGTCCAGCAGCAGCAGGCCCTTGACGTCGCCGCCCAGCACGCCGCCCTGGATGGCCGCGCCGATGGCGACGCACTCGTCCGGGTTGATGCCCTTGCTGGGCTCGGTCTTCATGAAGTTCTTCACGGCCTCCTGCACGGCCGGGATACGGGTGGAGCCGCCCACCAGCAGCACCTTATGCAGGTCGCCGGGCTGCAGGCCCGCGTCCTTCAGCGCCTGGCGCGTCGGGCCCATCGTACGCTCCACCAAGTCCGCGGTCAGCTCGTTGAATTTGGCGCGTGTCAGCGTGGTATCAAGATGCTTCGGGCCGTTGGCGTCCGCCGTGATGAACGGCAGGTTGATGGCCGTGCTGGCCACGCCGGACAACTCGATCTTGGCCTTTTCGGCGGCCTCCTTCAGGCGCTGCGCGGCCATTTTGTCCTTGCGCAGGTCCACGCCGTTCTCTTTCTGGAACTCATCGGCCAGCCAGTCGATGATACGCTTGTCAAAGTCATCGCCGCCCAGATGCGTATCGCCCGCAGTGGCAAGCACTTCGGTGACGCCGTCGCCCATCTCGATGATGGAGACATCGAACGTACCGCCGCCGAGGTCGTAGACCATGATCTTCTGGTCGGCTTCCTTATCGATGCCGTAAGCCAGAGAAGCAGCCGTAGGCTCGTTGATGATACGCTTGACGTTCAGACCGGCGATGGTACCGGCGTTCTTGGTGGCCTGACGCTGGCTGTCGTTGAAGTAGGCGGGGACGGTGATGACGGCCTCGGTGACAGGCTCGCCCAGATAAGCCTCGGCGTCAGCCTTCAGCTTGGAGAGGATCATAGCGCTGATCTCCTCGGGGGTGTAGTCCTTGCCGCCGGCATGGACCTTTTCAGCCGTGCCCATCTTACGCTTGATGGAAGAAATCGTGTTCTCGGGGTTGGTGATGGCCTGGCGCTTTGCGACCTGGCCGACCAGACGCTCGCCGGTCTTGGTGAAGCCGACGACAGACGGGGTGGTGCGGGCGCCTTCGGCGTTCGCGATGACGACGGGCTCGCCGCCTTCCATAACGGCGACGCAGCTGTTGGTAGTACCTAAGTCAATACCGATGATCTTGCTCATAAATAAAACTCCCTTCAAATTTGCTTTGAATGCAGTGAATGTCAATTTATATGGAAACGAATCGTTTGATTCGGTTCGACGTTATTCTGCGACGACGACCATCGCGTGGCGGATGATCTTGTCACCGATCTTGTAGCCCTTCTGGAAAACCTGCACGACGCTGCCGCTCTCCTGCCCTTCGGCGGCGGGGACCTGCTGGACGGCGTTCATGAAGTTGGGGTCAAACGGCTGGTTCAACGCCTCGATCTCGGTGATGTGCAGCGTTTCCAGAGCCTTGGCGGCCTTGTCCAGCGTCATCGTGACGCCCTTCTTGTAGTTCTCGTCCGCGCAGGCGGTGTTGGCGGCCATGTCCAGCGTGTCCAGGATGCCCAGGATCTGGGTCACGGCGTGGGACACACCGTCGTTGAACTTCTGGTCAGCCTCGCGCTGGGAGCGCTTGCGGTAGTTGTCATACTCGGCAGCGGTGCGGAGCAGCTGGTTCTTGAGGTCGGCGTTTTTCTTTTCCTCCGCCTCCAGCTTGGCCTGCAGGGCCGCGGTCTCGTGGTGATGATGCTTGCAGTCGTGCTTGCCCTCGTGCTTTTCCTCGGTCTGGGGGGCCTCTTTTTCAGGAGCCTCCTGTGCGGGGGTCTCGGGCTTTTCAGCAGCCGCTTCCGTCTCCGGGGCGGTCTGTTTCTTTTCTTCTTGGCTCATTGCGGGTCTCTCCTTCTTCGTTTATTGGCCCTGCCCGGCCATGCTCTGCCCCATTCTGGCGGCAAAGTAGTCCAGGATCGGCAGCAGCCGCTCGTACTCCATGCGGGTGGAGCCGATCAATGCGACGGAGCCTGTCAGCCCGCCGCCGGCTAAGTACCGCTTGCTGACGATGCAGGCGCCCGGCATCGCAGGGTCAAGGTCGCAGCCCAGCGTTGCGGTGATCTTGTTGCCTTCGGGGCGGATGAGCTCCGTCGCGGCCTCATTGTCGGAGAAGATCTCCAACAGCGTGCCAAGGTTCTGGCGGACGTCCGGCATCTTTGCCAGATACTGCGCGCCCTCCAGACAGGCCTGCGGGCCGGTGGTGACGAGCGCCTGTGCCGCCATGATGACGGGGGCCAGCCGCTGTCCTGCGGCCAGCACCATGCTGGCCATGAGCATCGGGCTTAAATCCTGCGGGGCGACGAAAGTCAGCCCGCGGTTGAGCAGCTGTGCCAGGTTGGCGGCATCGTCCCGGGTCAGACCGGTGTCAACGCGGGCTACGCGGGTCCGCACGCCGCCTGCGCTGGTCACGGCCAGCACTGCGGCGCTGTAGCGGCCCACCTGCACGACCTCAAAATGGGCAATGCAGAGATCCGGCGCCTGCGGTGTGGTAGCGGCAGCCGTGCAGCCTGTCATATCGGCCAGGCAGCGGGTCGCGGCGGGCACGAGCTTTTCCGGCTCGGCATCCATGGCGGCGAACAAATCGTCAATGCGGCGGCGGTCCTTCTCCGGCAGGGTGCCGGACTTTGGCGCGTCGATCAGATGATCGAGGTAGTAGCGGTATCCCTGGGCGCTGGGCACGCGGCCCGCGCTGGTGTGGGGCTGTTCCAGCAGACCCAGCTTGGTCAGGGCAGCCATCTCATTGCGCAGCGTCGCGCTGGACAGTGCCATGTCAAAGTAGTTTGCCAAAAGACCCGAGCCGACAGGCTCACCGTCGTTGGCATACAGGGCAACAATAGCTTCCAGTATACGCTGCTTGCGCGCATCCATGGCCATGCTGCTCATCTCCTTTGGTTTGCTTTTGTTGGTTTGTTTAGCACTCTTTATCTCCGAGTGCTAAGTTTATTATATCCCCGTTTTGCAAACTGTCAAGGGTTTTTCCGAATTTTTTGTAAGTTTAACAGTTTCGTCACAATCGGATTGGGCAGTTTCCCTATTATTATATATGTAGGGGCCGGGCATGCCCGGCTTCTACGCTGCTATGCTTTTCACTCCTCCATCCACCGCGCCAGAAACTCTGCGGCGGTGGCGGCGGCGCGGACGGTCTCGTCGTTGGGTGCGGCCTCGCGCAGGGTGCCGTGCAGCAGGACGCCGCCTTCGATGTCACCGTGTACCAGGATCGGCGCGGCGCACAGCAGGTACCGGCTGCCCAGCGGCTCCCGCTCCGCGGCGGATGCCGGGGCCGTGTAGAGCTTGCGCCGGGTCAGCAGCGGCTCGATCTCGGGCGGGAGCGGTGCGCCGAGCAGCTCGCCCTTGCCCGCTCCGGCGGCGGCGACGATATGCTCCCGGTCACAGACGGCCACGGCGCAGCGCAGCCGCCGGGCCAGCACGTCCGCATAGACGGCGGCAGGCTCGCCAAGCTCGGCCAGCGGCGAATACTTTTTAAATATGACCTCGCCGTTGCCGTCCGTGTAAATTTCGAGTGAATCTCCGGTGCGGATGCGCTGCGTTTTCCGAATTTCCTTCGGGATGACCACCCGGCCCAATTCGTCGATACGGCGCACGATTCCGGTTTCTCTCATACAAAATCCCCCCTGGTTTTTTCTGGTAGTATCTGCGGGGATGCCTATAAATATGTAAGGAGTTTGGTTATGGAACTATTGCAGACAACGCTTTGCTATCTCGAAAAGGACGGTGCGTACCTGATGCTGCACCGCGTCAAAAAGAAAAACGATGTCAACCACGACAAGTGGGTCGGCGTCGGCGGCAAGTTTGAACCGGGTGAGGACGCGCCGGCCTGCGCCCTGCGCGAGGTGCGCGAGGAGACCGGCCTGACGATGCACGCGCCGGTTTACCGCGGTATCGTGGATTTTTTCTGTGACCCATGGCCCGCCGAGCGGATGCACCTGTACACCTGCACGGATTTTTCCGGCGTGATGACAGACTGCGACGAGGGGTGCTTAGAGTGGGTGGACAAGGCCGCCGTGCAGGATCTTCCGATCTGGCAGGGGGACAAGATATTTTTCAAGCTGCTGGCGGAGGACGCACCGTTTTTCCATTTAGAGCTGACCTATGACAAGGATGTGCTGGTAAAGGCGGTGCTGGATGGGGTAAGTTTGGCGCTGTGATAAACGGGCAGCGGCGGCATGAGGGCATGCCGCCCTACAGGCAGATAGTATACCTGCTACTATGGCAAACGGCCCCGCGGGTCGTCGCGGACGCCGACCCCTACAACTCCCGGTAGGGGCCTGGCATGCCCGGCCCGCAGCTTCGCGGGAGCAACCCGTTCACGGGCAATCACACCACCCCCCGGGCCGTCGGGCATGCCCGGCCCCTACCGTGCGGCAAAAAAAGAGCGTGTGCTTTTCTGTGCACACGCTCTTTTCTTATGTCTCAATACGTCGTGATCGTCGTCCCAACGAAATAATGCGTCAGAATATCCTGATAGCCCCAGCCGTTGCGGGCGTAGCCGATGGCGCCCCACTGGCTCATGCCGCAGCCGTGGCCGTAGCCGTAGACATCAAAGATAAAGCAGTCCAGATCGGCGTTGTAGCTGACCGTGAAGCACTGGCTGCGCAGGCTGCGCCCGTCAACGCTCTGGCGGGCCAGCAGATTCTCGCGGAACCAGCGCCCGCTGACGGTGCCGACGCCCGCGTCCGGGCCGACCTGGATCTTGGCGACCCAGCCGTACTGGTTGGCGGACTGGATCGTGAACCAGCTGTTGGGGTCCACGCCGGACAGGTCAATGTCCATCACATCGCGGATGCGGTCCTGCAGTGTCTGGCGGGAGAAGCGGGCCGTGCCGCTGGAATTGCCGTTCGTGTTCCAGTGGCTGGACACGCTCTGGTCATACGGGCTGTCCACGGCCTGCAGCCAGGCGCGGTCATTGCCCCAGACCTCGGCAGCGGAGGCCGTGCCGGTGCTGGCCGACGCAAAGTACGGCGTGAAGCAGACCTGCCCGTTGTAGGTAACCAGCACATGGGCGACCTCCTGCGCGGCGGCCAGCGCGGCAGCGCCCGGCTCGGCACCCAGCACCGACGGGTAGCCCGACTGGCTGATGATCCAGCAGTGGGTCGCCACACACTGAGCCTTGTAGGCTTCGGCGGGTGCGTTGGGGCCCAGCTCGTTCTGGGCCACCATGGCCAGGCACTGCACCAGATCCATCGTCTGGGCCGTGCCGTTCATCGTCACGTTGATGGTCTCCCCTGTGCCGCTGTTGTCGGGCTGAGGAGCCTCGGTGGGGGCGGCTGTCGGCTCGGTCGTCGTCTCACCGGCGGCGGAATCCGCCGGAGGCTCGGTGGGCGCAGACGTGGCCGTCGGTTCCGGCGTGGCGCTGGTCTTGATCTGATCCACCGTCACGGTCTGCTCGGGCAGACTGCCCTCGGCACCCTTGTTCAGGTCGGCCTCCGCGGCGGAGGTCGAGCCGGCCACGTCGGTCAGGCCCGCCAGCAGCTTGTCGGTGCTGGCCAGCAGGCTGTCCGTGATGGCCTGCAGGTCGTCCGCGCGCTGGGCCAGGTCCGCCGTGTCCGCGGCGGTGTCGCTGCCCGTGCCGCCGTTCTTGCGGGCGGCCTGGGCGGCGGTGCTCTGCTGGGCGTAGCGGTCCACACTGGCCTGCACCAGCGTGCTGACCGTCGGCATCGGCTGGCCCTTGCGCTCATACTGGGCCGCCGTCAGCAGCGGCTCCTCCGCTGCCGCGATGGCCGAAGTGTTTAAAAGCTCTGCCTCTCCCTCGCGGATCAGCCGCCCCGTGATGCAGAGCAGCACGCCGCTCTCGTCACTGTGGGTCGTCACGGTCAGGAAGCGGGAGTCGTCACCCACGTCAACGCCGGTGTCAAACAGGCTGCGGGCCTGAATGCCCGCGACGAAGGTCAGGTAGTCGTAATAGCTCGACAGGTCGGTGCTGCCGTACAGGTCAAATGCGCCCGCGCCCTGCTCGGACGGGTCAAAATAGTAGACCGCGATGGCCTTGAAGCGGTAGACATTGCCCGCCGTGTACAGCGTGAAGCCGCTGTTCTGCTTGAGCGTGTCCTCGTCGGCCAGCGCCTTGTAGTCGCTGCCCGTGCATTCCACCACGGTGTTGCCGGGGGTGGCGGCGTCCAGTGCGCTGGGCGTGGCAAAACGGACGATGGACGGTGCCTCGCCGCTCTCGGGCGTTTCTGGGTCGGGCGTGTCGGCGGCGTAAACCAGTGCGCCGTCCAGCCCGGGCCAGCCCAGATAGCCGACGACGCCGGGGCGGCGCTCCAGCGCCTTGCCCAGATAGCTCTCGGCGGTCGTATCGTAGAGCGCCGTGCCGTAGCTTTTGACCGCGGGGCGTGCGCCCAGATCACAGCGCAGGAACAGCCACAGCGCCCCGCCGCCCAGCACAAGCACCAGCGTCAGCACGACAAGCCCCAGAATAACGGTGCGTCTGCGGCGGCGCTCGCTCTTTTCAATGATCTCAAGGCTGCGGTTCTTGATGCTGGGCTGCACCGGCCCGCTCTCGGGCTTTTCGGCCTTGCGGCGGCGCTTTTTGTCGGTTTTCCGCGTGGCCTTTTCTGCGGCGGCCTCCTCAACGGCGCTGGCGTCAAACAGCTGGGTCGCAGCGCGGGTAAAGTCCTCAACGCTGGCACTCTTGCCCGCGGCCTCGGCAGCGTCATCGGCAGCCTGCGCGGCGGCGATGGCGGCGGGGTCAAGATCCGCGGAGAAGTCGGGGATGTCATCATCCAGCACCGACGGTGCGGGGGCACGGCCCTGCGGGACGTCGGGCAGAGGTGCTTCGTCCGCCGGGGCAGGCGGCTCCACGGGCCGGGCACGGCGGATGCGGGCGTGCCGCGGCGCTTCCGGTCCGGACGTCCGGGCCGGCTCCGGGGCCGCCGTCTGCGCGTCCGCGTCCGTTTCAAAGCGGATGACGCCTGTCGGCTCGGAGACCTCGGGCGGCGTCGCGGCGGCGTCGCGGCGGTGCAGGGCCGCGGGGTCGGGCGCGGCAGACTGCTCCGGCTGCGGGAAGCTCGGCGGACTGACCGGCGCGGGCCGGTCAAAATCGAGCATCGGCTCAAAATCGGCGGTATGGTCGGCGTCCCGCGTGGGCGGCGTGCGGCGGCGCAGCGAGAACCGCACCGTGTTGCCGCGGCTCCGGGCGGCCTCCGACACAACGAGCAGCGGCCGGTCATGGCCGGGGCGGAACGTGATGCAGGAATCTGTCAGCTGCAGGCCGAACAAACGGCGGCGCAGCAGGTCCAGGATCTGGTTGCCGATGAAGGTATCGTTCATATCGGGCGGCAGGGCGCAGGCCACCGCGCCGCGGCGGTCACACACCAGCACAAAGGGGCACTGCCCGACGCTGGCGGGCATGTAGGCGGCAGCGTAATCCGCGCCCGTAACCTGCAGCGCGGCCAGCGCACGGCCCGCTGCGGCCTGCACAATGTCGCCGGGGAAGCGCCGGAGCAGCTGCTCCGGCACGGTGATGCGGCGGGATTTCTGCGGGTCGGCGTAGCTCTCGGTGCCAAAGTCAAAGACGGCCTCGCTGTGGGGCAGCGGCTGCAAAAGGCTGCCCAGCAGGCGGCCCGTCGGCTCGTCCACGGCAACCAGCAGCTTGCGTTTTTCCAGCAGAGCGTCCAGCGTGGCCTGGGCCAGGCTGGTCTCCCCCTCGGCAAAGACATCGTCGCCGAACTTGGCGCGCAGCCGCGCGGCCCATTTATCGCAGTATTGCTCCGCCATGGCGCGGTTGGGGGCGCTGACCTGCACACAGATGGCAAACTCGCCGTCCCGTTCCAGCAGACGCAGGCCGGGGCAGCCATCATCCCGGATACCCCGCAGCACGGAGGATACCTCCGCGCCCGTGGGCCCGAAAACACGCAGGATTTTCAGTTGAGTGTTGACCATGGTGGAACCTTTCTTTGTTTGGAAATGTTGCCGAGCTTGTCCGTAGGGGCGGATTCCATATCCGCCCGGGGAAGCTTTCTACAGCCGCAAACGGGCCGGGCGCATATAGAATGCGCCCCTACGGTTTTGCGTTTTAAATATCTAAATCTCTGTCCGCCGTCTCCGGCGTGAAACGCACGCTGTCCGGCACATCGAGGCCCAGCGCCATGCGGCGGAGCATATCCAGCGCGTACAGGGCGGCGCGGGTGCGGATGATCTGGCGGTCCTGATAGCCGCCCAGGGTCAGGCGCATTAAATACCCCGTGTCCGTGCGGGTGTCGGCACCGGCCAGATAGACCGTACCCACCGGCTTGCCGGGCAGTGCACCGCCGGGTCCGGCCAGTCCCGTGATGCCCACGGCCAGCTCTGCACCGGATTCCCGGGCAGCGCCAAAGGCCATGGCCGCGGCCACGGGGCCGGACACGACATTGTACTTTTCAATGACAGCCGCATCCACACCCAGCAGCTTTTGCTTGGCGGCCTCGGCGTAGGTGACAAAGCCATAGCCGAACACCTCGCTGGAGCCGGGCACGTTCGTCAGCCGCTCGGCGATCATGCCGCCGGTGCAGCTTTCCGCCGCGGCGGCGTGCAAGCCGTGCTCCCGCAAAGCGCGTACCACCGTGTATTCCAGCGCGGGCACGTCCACATCGTAGGCGGCTTCGCCGAGAATCTCTTTAAACTCCGCAATGCGGGCATTGCAGGCGGCCTCGGCGGCCTGCTCGGTGGCCTCGCGGGCCGTCACGCGGATCTCACACTCGCCGATCTTGCAGTAGATGGCGGCGGTGGGGTTCGCGGCCTCAAACAGCGGCGCGACCTTGCTGGCAATGGCGCTCTCGCCGCCCAGCACCCGCAGCGTGCGGCTGTGGATCGTGCAGTTTTGCCGTTTCAGCAGAATCGGGCGGACCTGCTCGGCCCACATGGCCTTCATCTCCCGCGGGACGCCGGGCATCAGCGCGGCGCAGTGGCCGTCGGCGTCCTCAAACCACGCGCCGGGGGCCGTGCCGTGGTCGTTGATGAGCTTGTGGCCCACCGTCGGGCACATGGCCTGCTTGCGGTTGTTCGGCGTGGGGCGTCTGTTTGTCCGGGCGAAAAAGTCGATGATCTTCTGCCACTCGCCCTCGTCAAAGGCCAGCGTATCGCCGAACGCCTCGGCCACGGTCTCCTTCGTCAGATCGTCCTCGGTGGGGCCGAGACCGCCCGAAAAGACGAGCAGGTCGCTGCGGCTTTTCGCCTGCAAAACCAGCTCCTTCAGGCGGGCGGGGTTATCACCGATGACATGCTGGTGCATCACGCTGATACCCAACTCGGCCAGCTCACGGCTCAGAAACTGCGCGTTGGTGTTGACGATGTCCCCCAACAGCAGCTCGGTGCCGACACAGATGATTTCAGCGGTCACAGCAAATCCTCCTCTCCCATACGGATAAAGATTTTTTCCACATTCTCGGCGGCCTCGGTTTCCAGCGCGGCCAGCTCGGGCATGGCGGCCTCGGCGGCAAAGATTTCATCCAGCGTCGGGTTCGTCTTGGGGTGCGGCGGGGTAAAGATCGTGCAGCAGTCCTCATACGGCTCGATGGACGTCTCAAATGTACCGATCTTACGCGAAATATTTATGATCTCGATCTTGTCCATGCCGATGCAGGGGCGCAGCACGGGCAGGTCCTGCGCCTGATCTGTGCAGGCCAGCGCGGCCATGGTCTGGCTGGCGACCTGAGCCAGGCTCTCGCCGGTGATGAGGGCCTGCAGCTCGAGCTTTTTCGCCACCTGATTGGCAATGCGCAGCATGCTGCGGCGCATCAGAACTGTGAACAGCACGTCGGGCGCGTTGTCACGGATATACTCCTGCGGCTTCGTGTAGGGCACGACGAACAGCGTGCAGTTGCCGGTGTACTCGACCAGCTCGCGGGCCAGATCGCGCACTTTCAGCTTGGCGCGCAGGCTCGTGTACGGCGGGCTGGCAAAGTGGATGTGGTGCAGCGCCAGACCGCGGCGGGCCATGCACCACGCGGCGACGGGGCTGTCGATGCCGCCGGACAGCAGGTTCAGCGCGCGCCCGCTCGTGCCGACGGGCAGACCGCCCGCGGCCTCGACCTTGGGGCCGTGGACATAGGCGGCGTAGTCGCGAATTTCCACCATGATCTCCAGCTGCGGGTTATGCACGTCGACGCGCAGATGATGGTGTTTGTCCAGCAGGTAGGCACCCAGCTCGCGGCAGATTTCGGGGCTCTTCATCGGGTAGGTCTTGTCGGCGCGCTTGGCCTCGACCTTGAAGGTGCGGATGCCGCGCAGCGTCTCGCCGAGATACGCCTCAGCGGTCTCGCATATTGCGGCAAAGTCCTTCGGGCACTCGACGGCGCGGCTCAGCTTCACGATGCCGAACACATGGGACACGCGGCGGAGCGCCTCGTCCATGTCGAGGCCGTCCTCCTTCGGCTCGATGAAAACGGTGCTCTGGGCCTGATAGACCTTGAACTTGCCCAGCGGCTCCAGCCGCCAGCGGATCGTCTTGGCCAGCCGCGCCTCAAACTTGCCGCGGTTCAGGCCCTTCAGCGTCATTTCGCCCTGATAGGCGAGGATGAGTTCTTTCATAAAATGGTTCCTTTCAAAAATGGATGTGCCGCAGTAGGGGCCGGGCATGCCCGGCCCGCAGCTTTACGGCAAACACGCTGTAACGGGAAGGCTGCGGGCGGGACATGTCCCGCCCCTACTGCCTGCGGCGGGGTGAGGGCACCCCGCCCTACGATTTGCTCGAAAAGGGGTACGTAGGGCGGCCGTTCAAATATGCTGCAATTCCTGTAATCCGTCCCGCAGCCCCGCCAGCAGCGCGTCCACGTCCTCGGCGGTGTTATCGGCGCAGAAGCTCACGCGCAGGGCGGTGCGGACGGTCAGGTCGGCGCAGCCCATGGCCAGCAGGGTGTGGCTCGGCTCGCCCTTGTCGCAGGCAGAGCCGCCCGAGACATAGACCGCGCGGGTGTTCAGGTAGTTGATGAAGGTCTGGCTGTTGATGCAGCCGGTGGAGAAATTCACGATCTCCCCCACCGCGTCATCGGGCGAATTGAGCGTGATGCCGTCCAATTCTTCAAGTCCCGCGCGCAGCTGCCGATTCAGCGCGGCAATATGTGCAATGCGGGGGCGCAGCTTCTGCTGGCCCTGCGCGGCGGCCACGCCGAGACCCACAATGTAGGGCGTGTTCTCGGTGCCGGGGCGCAGGCCGCGCTCCTGATGGCCGCCGAGATAGGGCGGTTTGAGCGTCTGGCGCTGGCTGTCCCGGATGAACAGTGCGCCGACGCCCTTGGGCGCGTGGACCTTGTGGCCGGAGACGGAGAGCGTATCGACCTCGCGCCATTTCTGCAGGTCGATGGGCATGCGCAGCCACGCCTGCACGGCGTCCACATGGAAGTGGGTGCGGCTGTTGCGCGCCTTGATGCCCTTGCCCAGCGCCGCGATGTCCTGCACGGCGCCGGTCTCGTTGTTGACGGCCATGCAGGCGGCCAGCACCGTGTTTTTGTCGATCTCGGCCAGGAATTTCTGCGTGTCAATGCGTCCGTCCGCCCCGGGCATGACCTCAACGACGGTGAAGCCCTCGTCCTTCAATGCGCGGATGGGGCGCTGCACGCTGGGGTGTTCAAAGCCCGTGACGACGATCTTATTGCCCCAGTGCTTACGCGGGCGGGCCGCGCCGGTCACGGCCATGTTGTTGCCCTCACTGCCGCAGGCCGTGAAGTAGATTTCATCGCTGCGGCAGTGCAGCGTTTTGGCCACGCGGGCGCGGGCCGCGGCAATGGCATCCTGCGCGGCAACGGCGGGGTCATACAGGCTGCTGGGGTTGGCCCAAAGCTCAGTCAGCGCCTCGCTGACGGCCTGCGCCACCGCCGGGTCCACCCGGGACGTGGCGGCGTTATCAAGATAATGCAGCTGGGGGTCGGAAAGCATAGCACTCATTCCTCACATTATTGCACAAAATTATACAGATTAAA
>OGXD01002267.1_pt1 | contig 12339 bp, 15 predicted proteins | sample 1576211 | NCBI WGS metagenome assembly OGXD01 (sample SAMEA3541470, study PRJEB24748) | human gut metagenome | biome: human gut; feature: human-associated habitat; material: faeces | place: China | collected 2012
CCTTACGCCACGGCCTCCGGTCGTCTCAATCGGCTGTCTTGAACGTCTTCCACGGCTTCCAATCGTCATCATACAGCATCCGAATACAAATCTCCGGGTGTGCATAGCTAAACGCCGGAGTGAATATCTGCATCAGACTTCCGTGTGGCTGGCTGTTTTGGTTGCTGGCTATTACCCAGAGACGGCCACCACTAGGCGCCGGCATATTGGCAACCTGGGCCGCAACGCTGGCATTCTGGACATACCCCGTAAACCCGATTTCACGATAGTCGTTGAAGTCGCTGCCCGCCGGGATGCTTTCTCCAAACGTCCCTATTGGCGTGGGTGCCCCCGGCGCCGTTACATAGCATCCATTGTAACCAAATACCATTTCGATGGTTTTGCCGCCCAGCGTGGACAGGGAACTCCCGGACATTATCGCCCTATGCAGCATTGCATTGCTGAGATACTGCAGCCGGTAAAACCGTGCGACGCCATAGGCCGCCGTTAAATAAACGGATGCCCCCATGGAACGGATAAAGGTGTGGCTGTCCCGAAGATTGAGGCCGTGGTGTGGTAACTGGATCACGTCCACGCCCTGCACGATGGGGGACATCTTATCTTGTGCGGGTTCCTCGATGTCGCCGGTCAGCGCCAGAATTTTGTCCCCGACTCGCAGCCGGGCGCACATGGAAAAGTTGTTGTAATTGGTGTTGCCGGTGTCGTCCAAATCCTCGTCCAGCGTGTAGTTGTAATACCCTGCGATAGTGGGCGCTGCAACATTGTAAAACTCCAGATAGACGGCTTTGGACACCTGTACCATCATGCCCTCCGTGGCAGGCTCCACGATCACGCCGCCAGCGGCTGTAATTGCATTCTTGATGCCGGTCTGTACGGCCTGATAATTTACACCTTTGAAGGCGTCCCAGCTGACGGCACCGTTAGGCAGATACCACTTTTCCACAGGAATCCCGCTGTTGAGAATTGTCGTAACGCCCGCCAGTGTGCAATGGTCGCTGTGATAGTGGGAGCCGACGAATGCCGTAATTTTCTTGACGCCATTCTGCCGCAGATACTCCAGCAGCCGGTTGGCGCTGTCATTGCCATGGTCGTAAACGACGCAGAAATCTTTGTTGTGAATCACCATGCAGAGGGAAAATCCGCGATCAGGATCGCCGGACACTGCGTCTGGTGCCGACAACATCGCTAGCGTAGCAGTCACCTTTAGGTTCCCGATTGCCTCCTCGTTCGCTGCAATGGACTCTTTCGCCGTGCCAATGCTTTCAGCGTTGGCGTCCACCTTTGCCTGTATGTCTGCCAGAATCTTCTCGTTGACCAGCTTCTCCAGCCGCCCGTCGTTATACATTACCGTGAGCTCGTCCCTGACGTGCTGGGGGATATCCGTGTTGTCCAGAATGTCCTTGGTGTCCTTAACCGTTTTCAACAGCCAATCCAAGTTGAGATCGTGTAAATTTGTATAGGGGAATTGTTCAAACGCCATTGTGTTACCTCCTTAATACACCAACAGAGTGAATCTGCTTTTGAAGTCGTTGACGATGATGTCCACCATGGATAGCTTGCGCCGAAGGTTGACTTCCCCCTGCACCATGGCCGTCGAGGTGGTCACGCCGATGTTGCCGTGGATGCGTCCGTGGTGGTCGCTGTTGGAATCTGCGGCGCTCTGGCTGCCGTCTCTTGGTGTCATTTTGCCGCTGTCGAAGCCCGCCACCTCGCTGCTGCCTGCGCCCTCGGAATGTGCCGTGTCCGTCCAGTCTTCAAACCGGTTATAGTTTTCGATAGGGTCGTACTCCGCCGTGATGGCCCGATACTGACGTTCCCAGCTTGGCAGCATAGATTTAGACCACAAGCCAATGGCCGTTTGCAGCACGACCGGCACCGGATACAGCACCTCCAGATCGGCACACTCCAGCAGAATGCTGTTGACCACTGTGTCACGGGCCACACCTTCCGGCAGCTCTAGCCGGTCGAAGATCTGGCCGTCATAGTTATATAGGCCCAGTACAGACAGTTTACTCCTCATTGTCAGACACCTCCCCCGTCGGCTGCATGGACTGCTCCGGCTGATTGCGCCAGTCCACGGACAAGTCAATACCAAACATCTTGCGGGCCTCCTCGCAGCCCTGCCGGATGGATTCCAGCCACAGCTCCGGGAGATTCCGGGTTTCCACATTGTTGGCGTTAACTTCGTCGGAGATCAGCCGTTCCTTTTTGTCGGTGTTGGCGTTGGGGATTCCAACCTTGGTGTCAAATTCTGCCTCGATTTTGCGGAGATCGGACAGGAGATCACTGACGATGTAGTTCTGTCCGACATTTTGCTGGAATGCCTCCCAACACACGGTACCATCATCATTATACAGCGCCTTGTCCACCACCACGGCAGGCTCGCCACTGGCGATACGGTCATACAGCTTTTTCAGGCTTTCCGCTGCATTTTTATTGGAAGCCGCAAACACATAGGACAGCTTGCTGTTAAGTAGATTGACGTCCACCGCCTCGGAGGCCAGCGCCATCTCCTGCGCATAAAAGCTTACCAAGTCCATGATGCCGCAAAAGTCAGGCTGCAGCTTCAGCAGCACACAGTTTTTGCCGATTTCCGGCTCCAGCGTGTGGCTGATAAGGGGATTTTGGATGATGACGGAACGGGGCTGGTAAAACACATTATAGCCTTTCAGGCCGCAGCCCTGCGGGATAACGCCGAATTTGTCCGTGTTGATGATGGCGACGAAGCCCCAGCAGTACAGGGTGTACAGGAAGTAGGCCCGACTCCATGTGCTGGGCATTGCCCACTTGAACACACTGATGGCTTTTTGCAGCAGATAGCGCTGGAAAAACCTTGTCAGCCCAACATTTTTGACATGGACGGTATTGGGCGTGGTCTGGGAAATGATTGCGTTTTGATAGTCGTAAAAAAATGGTGCGCCGGTCATAGTCGTCGCCTCCTCATGATCCACCAATATGGGACTTTCGTTTGTGTGACATTCTGCGCCGCCTTGGCGCTCTTTGTCCGCTTGACATCGTCGGGTCGCTGGACGGGAGTCTCTTTCTGTTTTTCGCTGCTACTCATACAAAAACCCTCCCGTCAAATATCCGGTAATGGCAACCATCTCGCTTTGTGTGCAGGGCAGGGACATTTCCGGGTCTGCGTGGATCTGATAACCATGCAATGTATCGATTCTCCGCACCTGACACAGGGGACGCCCACGATCCGCATTGTTTTCATCCACGATTTTGATAAAGGTTGCAGACAGCTGCGGTGGTATCAGAATCTGCGATACAGACCCATTTACGCCGATCGTGTTGACTTTGCCCATTACGCTGTTGACGGCATTGCCAATGCCTTGCGCAGCGCCCATAGCATTTCCCATAATGGCGCTACCAACGCCGCCTGCTATGGATAAAATAGCACCACCAATATCGTGCGATACTTGGGACAGCTGCACCTGTTGCCCTACTTGGGCAACGGCCAAAACTCTGCGGCCCCCGTCGATGGTGGTCGTTAAAACACCCTCCCCCGTGATGTAGTCCACACTGATATCAAATGTCACACTTGATACGCCCTTTAAGTCTTCGGGATCCAGACTAATACGGCCCCACGGTCGACAATCCAGTATATACGACGCATAGGGCGCACAATTCAAATATGCCCCGCGTTCGCTGGCCTGCGGGTGTTTGGGGACATCCAACGTAAATTTCGCCTTGTCAGATGCCCCTATGCCGACATAGCCGCCACGTACTCCGGTATCCCACCAACCAAGTGTGACACTTCGGAATTGGCCGACGCTTGATTTTAGCGGAATATATATTACAGATCGTAAATACTGCATAGGGTCGAATGCCGCTTTGGCCATCCAATCAACACCCGCTGCAACACCTTGATAAAAGGCGTCCGAAAACGCAGTTTTAGTAAACTTTGCAAATTCGGCGTAGGATAGCGATGCATAATCAGTAATACCTCCAACTCCGACGGTGCCGACGACATAATAACCAGCCCTATCAAACGGAGATTCCGCCGTACTGGTTTCCAACACAATATCCGTCTTGGCCGGATAAAGTGTATCTTGGATATTTCCGTCATAGGACGCAGCGCTGCGCAGCACATAGGCGCTTTGCCTACCGATCTCCGTTTTCCAGCTGGCCAGCGCATCCACGGAACAGGTTGCAATCCACTGGCCATTGCTAAAAGTCCAGCCAGCGATCCAGTAATACCTCTTAAAAGTGTCCACATAACAGTAATTATACTGCGTGGGATTGCTGCTGCCGCCACGGAAACTAAACACAAATACCGGATTCAGCAAGTCGAAGTCGTTGTTGGTCTCGCAGTCCACCATGGTGGCGTCACTGTCCGACGGCCTTTTTGTGCTGTTTTCTTTTTTGGAAAACTGCCACAGCATTGCAGGAAACATATGTATCACCACCTTCATGAAATGGCCGGACGACCGAAGCCGCCCGGCCTTGCGCATTAGTCAAGCAGCAGCACAACGCCCTTTTCCGTGTGGTCGTTGTAGATGCGCTGCGTTTCGTGCATCCAGATATTCGTGTAGCCACCTCTCGCATTGAACGGCGACGGATTGCTCCAGCTCTGGGTGTTGGCCACGCCGACGGCCTCGGTGTCGATGATGGCGCCGAATATCCCTGCCTGCTCGATGGCGTCGGTGGACACGGTCACGGTACCATTGGTGCCGATGCGGGCCACCTTCATATTGATGCTGTCGGGGGTCTCGGCGGACTGCCAGAAATTGACGGTCTCCGTCTCCGGCATGGTCAGCAGGCCGTCGTGGTAGGTGTCTGCGATGGCCATCATGTTCATTTGATGTCGGGCCGGTGCGTACAGGAAAGCCCGCTGCATGGCCTTGGGCGTATGCCGGATGACGTGCTTGCCATTGACTACCGTCTGGAACAGTTCCGTGCGCTCCGTCATCATGTCGGAGATCTGGGCGATGCGCGCATAGGCCCACTGGATGAACGCTTTGAAGTTGGCAGGCTGATACACTTCTTGCGGCGTATTAAACTTCAGGCCGGTCGCCGCTTCGTACTCCGTCAGCAGATGCACGACACGGCCCTCCTGCGCCTCGTCGACCACGCCGCCGATAAAGTTGGCCAGAGCAGCGCGGGAAATATTTTCCCGGATGTTTTCCAGCTTATCGGACATATTCCCCGCCACCATGCCCATAAAGCTGCCCAGCTGATCGGGGCCGGTAAAAGCATTGTCAAGCTGATCCTTAAAGATCGTATACCAGTCCTCCCACACATTGGCCCCGTAGAAATTGGTCTGAAGGATCTCCGGCTTGTTGATGACATCCTGGTCTACGCTCTGGCCGTTGCCCAGCGGATTGGCGGTCTGGGTAGCATCATATGCCACCGGCCACTTGTGGCGATCGTCATCGCTGACGGGCTTGTCCGCAATGGACAGCTTGCGGACATGGTTGCCCCACTGGGATTCCGTTTTTTCCAGACCCTTAAACTTGCGGGAATAGGGCCGTGTGGAAAAGATGGTGCGTGTCAGCACCTGATTGATGGCGTTGATCACAGGATCATAGCCCGTGGCCAACGTGGTGGTTGCACAGCTGATAAAGCTGTGGATGTCAGTTGCGACCAATGCCGCCTGACCGGTTGCCTGCTGCTGGATGCTGTTCAGCAGCGTGGCGGCCTGTTTGAAAGTCATTTCACCAGCCATAATTATACCTCCTTATTTATTGTTTGTCGGGTGAAATTCGGGTGGGTCAATGATATTTGCCAAGATATCATCGGTCGTATCCTCAGGGGGCTGTGCGCTATGAAGGATAGCGCTTTGCTGGATCTGTGTGGTCAGTGCGTCAAGCCTGCCCATCAGATCCGCATAACCGTCCGGCTGCTGTACCGGCTGCTGTACCGGCTGCTGTACCGGCTGCTGTACCGGCTGCTGTACCGGCCGCTGTACCGGCTGCTGTACCGGCTGCTGTACCGGCTGCTGTACCGGATGCTCCTTGGCAGCCTTTGCGATGACGGCGATCTGCTCCGCCGTGTAGCCAGCAGTTGCCAATGCGATAATATCAGTTGCTTTCATGCTTTTCCTCCTTGATAAACGCCTCAAATCCGCAATCTTTCACGGATTTCAACATTTTTTCAGCGTTCTTCCGATCCTTGAACGCTCCGACTTGGACATGATACAGTGTTTCGGTTCGGGGCGCTTCGTCCGGGGCCTTGTAGGGTACTCCGAAGTATTCGCACACGCCCCTGCAGATCGCTTCTGCAATAGTTTTTGTGTGGGTGACGATCCAGCGGGCCGTCTCGGGGACATCGTGAAATTCGCATTCACAGTACACGGTCGGGGCTGCCGGTTTGCGGATTTCGTACAGGCTTGCATCTGCGCTGATGTTGTCAGACGTTCCCGGTGTCAGCGGCGCCAGATTGCGATAGACACACAGTCCGGCCTTACGGCCCTCCCCGGTGTTGTCATAGGTGTAGATGCGTGTGCCGGACACCTTGCCGTTGCAGGCATTGGTGTGGATGGGAATGTAAAGGTCTGCGCCCCATGCGTCAGCACTGGCACATTTTGCAGCCATGTCATGATAATGCATAAGCCCCACGGCAAAACCGCAGCGTGTCAGCGCCCCCTCCAGCGCCACGGCAATTTTGCCGCACTGGATCGCCTCGCTGGTATTGCCTGATGCGTACCGATTACGCGTCTGATCGCTGGGACTCAGAAAAATTTTCTTTGCCATTGGTTGCCGTCTCCTTTCGGATGATGTTGTCAATACCCGGAGTAAATACTTTCAGATTTTCGATGATGCTGCCAATCTCCATCAGCGCCACATAGCCGCAGCCGGTCTTAAACAGCGGAAGGCCAGCATCCAAGCCCATGGCCGCTGTCTCGATCTCCACCAGATACAGCAGGCCCAAGACCAAAATTTCGCCCGCCTTGTGAAACAGCCCGTTGCGCATCACGCTGGACTTAAACGCTTTGTTGTACAGCGCTTTCAGCAGGCCGGACAGGATGTCCACCACAATAAAGACTGCCACACCAATTACATAGACTCGCATATGACACCTCGATTTATTTGTTGGAGGGAGGGCATCAGGAGTCTGTCAAACTCACGCACGCCCTTCCGGGGCTGACATTGTGCGGCCCTCCCTCCTTTACATAATACCAAAAAACAGGATTATGTCAAGTATTTTAGTAGTAGGATCTCACAGAGGCGTTCCTCGAATACCACCCGGCGCTGCATATATGCCTCCCACAACCACGAAAATGCAACCTTAAAACGGCGCAGCTCGGACGGCCCGGTGCCGTAATGCGGTGGATTGCCGGAGGGATGCGTACTAAAATAATAGTCCTTCTGGCCCTTGATGCGGTATGCGGTCAGCTCCCCGACGGTCACCACCGGCACCAGCTGCTGCAGCGGTATGGACAGGATTCTGTTTTCACCGGCACCGGCAAAGGTGTTCCCAATGGCCATCTGACTGTATTCGCCATCTTTCGCCAGCTTATACAGGGCTGTGGCGGTTTTTTCGTGGGAAATGGGGGACTTTTGCAAAATGATCATACAAATTCCCCGCTTGGGATCAATGTAAACCTCCTGCCCTTTGCGGCGCATAGACTCCGCTTTTCGGACAAGCCCCAGCTCCAAAAATACTGGATTGCCCAAGTCATTGGCATTGGCAAGGCATAAAAGCTGACAAGGTGCCACGCCATCCAGCTCCCGGTTACGGTTAATCGTCTCATAGGCGTTAAACAGGGCCGCCGCCTCATTTTTGATTGGTCGTTCATGTGCCTCGGGAATAAACTCGTCAAAGATAATCAAATCCACGTCGCTGGCGTCAAAACCCCGCATATTGGATATGGTGGATAGCGCACAGGTATACCCGATGCAATCCCCTGTCACCTGCGGTGTGCCGTGTTCGTCCAGCTGGCCGTCGTAAAACCCCGCCGTGTATTTACTTAACGATCTGCTGACCGTGCATTGGTGGTCAACACGGTCGACGGCCTTAAACGGGGAATACTCCGGCTTGTTGATCAAGTCCACTTGCGACTGCATCCGTCGAAGCAGCATAAAGCGTGCACCTGTGGCACGATACCTCCGACGCGCTTCGCGCAGCGCGCCGAAGGTCTTACCGGTGCCACGACCACCCACCACGAAAATAAACGGCTGCTTACATTTTAGGATATCGGGAATGTTCAGATAGCCTCGGCGGTCGTAAAGATTCATTATTACACCCCGGCCAGAGCGGCGCTGACCAGGTCGAGGATCAGACTTGTTTCGTCCTGACTAAAGCGCTTGTAGACGATCCCCCAGTACTTCCCGTCCTTCCCCTTGCGGGATGGGAGACTGATAAAGTCGCCGTTTTTGCCCTCCACCACACGACAACCATAGATGGTAAAGTCGTCGATAGTCAGGTCAAACAGCACATCCTTATCAAACTGCACTGCACGTCTCACGGCATACTCGTGATTGTAGGTCTTTGTCTCGCTCGTCGTGTTACGGTTTCTCATAATATTTTCCTTTCAGCGTGTTAAAGCCCGCCAGCTTATAAACATTATTTATCCCTAAAACGATGTTTGCACAGCAAATAGTAGTCAGGATCGCTCAAGATGTCCTCATAGTCCCGTGTAATACCAACACGATAGGTGCTGTCCCGGATCAGGATGTTCGGCACCATCTCAAAACGATGGCCCTGCCATTCCTCCATGTGCGGCACCACATCGTCATTGTAGACGCTCTCCGTGCCGCCAGCTTCCACAAACAAAAAGCCAGACTTAAAAGCAGTAATACCGCCATGCTTGTCAAGTTCTGCGCCGCCCTTCTCCTTGTTCACTCCGGCGATGGTGCAGCGACATTTGCCATCTTCATAAACCGTGACGTATTTCTTGGCTCCCAGACTGACAAAATGGTTGGCCGTATGCTCCTGCTCGTAGACGCCCATGTAATGCTCCTCGCCATGTGGGTCTGTTGCGTGTGCGCCAGAACGTAGACTGTCGGCCATTCGCTTCTTGTTATATTCCGCCCAGTCCACATCACCAATGTATTTGACGGAGTCGGTGTCGCAGTAAATAGGCCAGCTGTATTCGCCGTCGGCCATGCGCAAACCCTCTTGCAGTCGGTACCTCGCCCAAGCTGTCACCCAGACGCCCCACTGATAGCACAAAAACGCTCGTTTACTGTTGGCGTTCAGCAAATCCTCGATTGGCTCGTCCTTCTGCCGGAACAACCATTCGCTGCCTTCTTCAAACAATATGGATTGCTTCACGGGATCCTGCGCCATCATGCCATACAGGGAGTTCAGCAAATTTTTACTTTTGCTATAAAAGGGCGATTCGTGGCCGTGTTCAACCACCACGCCCTTTAGTCTTGTCTTGGTCTGGTAGTAGTCGATGGTGCAGCGCACCAGCGGCGCCGGCAGCCGGTCATATCTGCTGTGGTAGCCTGTCAAGATCTCGATGTCACTAAAATCGTACTGGTCTAAAAGGATGCGTAGATCAATATCTGTGATCGTAGTCTCCAGCATCTCCGCCGACAGGATGCGGCCATTGTCCAAAACAGGATGGATCGTGTTGCGACATTTGGCATAGCTGATATACGGGAATCCCCATGCCGGATCTGACAAGGACACATCCCACAGACGGACACGGAGCAACAGCGCATAGCCACGATGATACAAAACCATGGCACGGTCAATGCCACCGTCAAAGGCGTAAAAGCGGCCCATGGGAAACTTGCAATTACACATCACATCGGGATAACTGCTGCTGCGATCTGCGCTATGGACATTGTCCAGCACCTTACCGGCAAAATGGCGGTTGCAATGGGTGTCCCCGCCCCGGAACGCCTCCCGCAGCATTTTATACAGCTCCACGTCCGGCTGCAAGTCCCGAATCATTTTGCTGGAACAAAAACGCATCGCCCGCTTACAGTCACGTCGGACATAACCGGTGCTGGTCATGGGAACGGAATAAAGGTTATCCTTATCTCTGGCCATTTCGGCCTGATAGGCTTCCACCAGCCCCAAGACGTCGTTCTGGCAGTATTGCAGCTGCCGGTCGGTCAATGGCGTGTCGGGGAAGCGCAGTTCCTTGTAGTCAAATACATCACCGTCCAGCTTCTGGTGGTCAACGTGCATCTTTTTGGTATACTGCTTCAGCGACATATTGCTGTGCAGCATAGCACAGCGGAATTCCAAGCGCTTGTCGGCCATCGTGCATTTCAGGATCCGCCGGGATTCCACGGCAAAAACCTCGTCCGGCTGAAATGTGTAAATTCCACGCAGAAACTGAAATTCATACGACAGATTGTGTACCAGTACAACCAAAGATGCATCGCCGTGATCGTCCAACGCCCGGAGAAGCCGCTGAATAAATAGGCGCAGCTCTGACCATGTGCGGCCGTAGACCGTGTAAAAGTCTCCAAATTGCCACTGCCAAATGTAAAGCAGGGATTCCTCACGTTCTGGGTGATGGCTGGTCTCGATATCAAAGGCTGTGATGATGTCCAGATACTTGCGCTCTTGCTTTTTCGCAGGGTTCCCTCGCTTACGCTTGACAAACCCCACTTGCATCAAAAATGCCAAGTCAACATCGGCGGCCCGTACCATAGGTGTTGTTTTCATCGCATCTTACCCCGCACAGATTTGGCGCACTGCCGCTTACTGGGATCCCGCCGGAGATATTGCCGTGCCATGTTTGGATCGTCAGTGATGTCGATTTGCTCCAAATAAAAATCAAAATTCGATTTCACACGATCCAAAGGAATTTTCGAATATTTGGCGCTCCGGTATAAGGCCACGACCTCCTCGAAGATGTACCTTTGCCCCTTCAATTCACGGGCAAATTCCAAAAACTTGGTAAACTCCTCATAATTGGCCTCGTTCAGCCAGTTCATGCCCCAGCGATCCTTAAAGGTATTGATGGACTTCCGCGCCTGCGACCGTGTCCCGGATAGTGTGCTGGTTCGGGATTCCAGATAACTGGCCAGCTCGGAAAGTCCCGCTGCCAGCTGGCGCTTGTTCAATTTATAAGGGGATGATGCACCGGTCAGAAAACGCTTGTTAGCTTGGTACGCATAACTCCCCTCGTATTTCGTCCCTTGGAACGCTTTCAAGCGGGCCTGTGCTTCTATCCGCAGCGCCCTGTACTCGGCCAGCAGCTGTTTTTTGTTGTAATTTTCTACAAGTGCGCTGGGAAGCTGGTAGTCGCTGATTGGAAAAGAATACTTAACACGATGGCCACGAACGCTACTTTTGGACTTGCTGGCCATATAGCACACATCCCTTCTGCTTCAGACCCGCACGTCTGCGGTATGTCTCCATGGGGTACCAGCCGCATCTGGCGCACTCACAAGCGCCGATGTTACACTTGACGCCGATGTTGTAGGGACATGGCTGTTCGCCGGTTTTATTCTTCGTCATACTCGATCGCCTCCAACCATTTTAGTAATAGCCACGCCGCACCGGCAGATACTGTGGCTGCTAACAAAAGCATATTAAACCTCTCTTTCTTTGTTGGGTCGTGCGTACCGGTTAAATCGGGGATTGCTAAACGGGGACAGGGCCTGCGCCTTCGCCCGCTGGCGATCTCGCTCCGCATAGCCCTCCATGCGCTGCTGGTCGTATTCCTTAAATTCACGGCACACCGACCGGCAGTTGCAAGAACGGTACGGGCAGTCTTTAGTACATGGGCATTTCATCTGTGTTGTTCACATCCTCCAAATAGTCGCACCACGGAAAACACGATACGTCCGATCCGATTGCCGGACATTCCAGCGGATCAGGACAAATGCAAATTAACATTCTGCACCACCGGGAAGATGTTGGCTTTCACTTTGCCACTGTCGAAGAACTTGGTGCTTACGCCCCAATATTGCGTAGTCTTCTTCATCATAGTTTTCATGTTATAACCTCCTGTATATCGGATGTCTCACGGGGCCGCTACCGCCCCGATCTGCTATGCTGTTCATTCCTTGTATTCGGCATACGGCACGTACCGCCAGACGATGGCATCAACGCCTTCAGGACAGTTTCGTTTATCACGGACACAAGCGTTTTCCTCATCAACATACCAACCAGCGCACTGATCAAAGAACTTTATCCAAGTATCCTGACTGATAAAGCCGATACAAGCCATCTGGTAGAAAGCATCCCATATTTTATCAAACTCTTTCTGATCTCCCGAATAGTTCACGATGGTTTCCTTCATGTTCTTCAGGTCAAGCAATTTGCAGTTTTCCATGTTCAATTCCTCCTGTATCGATATAATCACTTGTGCCACTCCTTGGCCCACTATTATGATACCACACATGGCCGTAGTATTTCAGTTACAAATAGTTACATTTGGTTACAAAACAGTAACAGCCTTGCCGTGGCGTGACA
>OGXD01002272.1_pt1 | contig 12333 bp, 9 predicted proteins | sample 1576211 | NCBI WGS metagenome assembly OGXD01 (sample SAMEA3541470, study PRJEB24748) | human gut metagenome | biome: human gut; feature: human-associated habitat; material: faeces | place: China | collected 2012
CATGCTTATTTTTGTTATTCATTGCATCTGCAACTGCTCTTTGGTATATCAGATCTCTTTCCTCATCATGGTCAATAAGACATACAATATTAATATCTGTAACCTCAGATATTATATCCATGATCTCTTTTTCCTGCGTATCTGATAATTCTCGTCCTTCAAGTGATAATGCAAGAGCAGCATTGTTAAAAAACTTAGCTGATGCTGTGAATTTATCTCTTATCATATCTTTAAGTTCATCAAAGCTCACAGAAGCATCCATTTTTACTGCAATTCCATTCTTATTTCCTTTTATTACTACTGAATTATCCAATTATTTCACCTCTTATTTTATTAAATGATGATTGCGTAGCAATGCAGCAATCTGGCACATCAGTCAGGAGGCAAATACTTTTCCTCCTGACATCTTTAAATTACTCTAAGCCATAATATATCTTATATATATCAGCTGTCAAATCAATAGATGTACCTGATGAGTATCCATGCTGTATACATACAGAAACACATATTTCCGGATTATCATATGGTGAATACGTAACCAGTAAAGAATGATCTGGTTCTTTTGTATTTTCCTGTGCAGTACCTGATTTAGCAGCAATTTTCATGCCAAGCTTTGATATGCCTGTATATGAATTACCAGCAAGTGTCATACCCTCATGTACTGTATCCCATATATTACTGCTTAATTCCACCTGGTGATCAACCTCGGCTTCATTTTTTCTTATAAGATTGCCATCTGAATCAGTTATTTTATCTATAAGTGTAAGATTATAACACTTTCCAGATGAAGCTATCGTTGTAACATATCTAGCAAGATTAAGTGTACTATACTTATGATTACCCTGTCCTATAGCCGAAGCAATCGAGTTCGTATTGGAAGCCTGTGGTGAATTTTCCTCTATTTCAACTCCTGCCTTGGTTGATAATCCAAGAAGATCTGAATACTTCTGAAGTGTGCTTGTTCCATAAGTACTGTTATAAGTTCCATCCTTTCTACATGCCAGATTATAACCAACATTATAGAAATATACGTTACATGAATCTCTTATAGCCGTTGCCGCAACTTCTCCACCATGTCCTGATAATCTCCAGCACTTAGGTGCAGGGGTTACCTTATCAAATGAACCCGAACAATAAAATGTTGTACCAGACGATATAGTTCCTGTATCCATACCTGCTATTGTAGTACATGGCTTATATGTTGAACCAGGTGCTGTAAATGACTGAGTTGCCCTGTTTATCATAGGCGCAGCTTTATCATTGATCAGGCTGTTGAAATATTTGGCATCAACTGTTCCTGAAAGCTTGTTATTATCATAGCTTGGATAAGAAACCATAGCTAATATATCACCATTTTGTGGATTAGTAATAACTGTTGATGCTGAACATGGCTGCAGTGCAAGCTGTGCAGGAGTTATTATTTTATTAGTTATGGCATATACCATAAACTCATAAGCGCCAAGTCCTCCTGAGGCAAGCGATGCATATCTTGAATTCTCATCGTTCATATCAAGAACACCCTGTTCATACAGCAGCATACATATCTGTCTTCCAGATATATTTCCAGCATTGACCATATACTTATACATCTTTTTATAAAACGATGTATCTTCCCTTAGATAACTATCTATATAATCAATAAGTGCATCATATGACTCCTGAAGACTTGTATACTGTTCAGATGAAAATATATTAAGATTAATCCAGTTTTTTGATATGCCATGTGTAAGCAGTTCCTTAAGGCTTGTTCCGTTGCCTTCTGTCCAGTCCTTATATACATTATCATCTGTATCTACATTAGCAGTATTAAATACTCCTCTATCTTTCAGGCTCGTATATACATACCATATATACAGCTGCTGTTCCTCATCAAGCTTTCCGTATGGTGTATCTCCCACAGACAGTTCATTTCTTAGCCATTCCATTGTACTATCCTGTTTAGATAAGAATGCTGAATATATCTGTCTTTCAGTATCAGTACTCTGGGATGCAATATGCTTTATTGACACTATATTGTTATCTATAAGGGCAAAATATACTTCTTTTGCAAGTATATATACTGTATTTACACTTCCGTTAGAATTATATGAATATTTTGTATCCCCATTACGCATATATGTTAATAATATCTGTATAATTTTATCCTCAAGGGCATTGTATATTTTTTTCTGAAGATTAATATCAATCGTCAGATATACGTCATTACCCGCTGATGAATCCTGTTCATCAAGCACCTCTGTTATTCGTCCTACAGTATCAACGTAAACCTTTCTGGTACCCTTTGTTCCTGCAAGCTCTGATTCCATGCTCTTTTCTATACCACTTTTTCCGACAATATCATTGCTGTCATAGGAATCATCCAATGTTTCCAGCTCGCTTGACGACACCGTACCAGTATATCCTAATATCTGGGAAACATACATGCTGTCTACGTATCTTCTTATATACTGCTCATCTACCGTAACACCTGTAAGCTCATCTGAATTTTCAAGGATTGCAGCTACAGTCTCATCTGAAACCTCATTAGCAATTGTAAATGATATATATCTGTTATATGAATTAGCAGACATATATCTTCTTAAGTTAACTATCATAAGTGCATGTTCTACACTAAAACCATCAGCTACCGGATTCATTCCCTGCTCTTTTAACAGCTTTATAGTAGCTGCCATAGCTCCGCCATCATTTATATAATCATCACCTGCTACAGCTACGCCATATCTGTCACATAATTGTTTAAACAGCTCACCTGCTGATACATTTCTCTGTTCATCTGAAAGCTCACTTATAGAACGCTTACCATATATATCTCTTAAGAATCTAAGCAGTTCATTATCCTTTATGTTATATTCATACATTCCATTAGAATAAACAATAGGAAAATCATTCGAATAGCTGTCACCTTTTTCTTCAATAATTGTAAGAGTTTTATCTATTGAAGTATTAAGCAGTCTGTTTTTGGTATCATTATCCTCATACTTTCCACTATCGCTTATCCTTACTGCATATGCAAGATCATTATACGCCAGTAAAACTCCATTCTTATCGAATATTCTTCCTCTCGTGGCAGCAACACTCATGTCCTTTTGTATTGAACTTGATAAATCTTTTACATAAGACTCTCCATTAATAATCTGAAGTGAAAATAATCTGTTAACAAGTACGCCGACAAGTACAATAAACACCATTATCAACGGAAAAATTCTGGATTTGAAGAGACTTAGAATATAATCAAATATTTCCTTCATCTAAATTACCTTTTTTCCTTTTCTTCCACTTAACATCAAGCAATGTATCAAGTTTCATCAACGGATAATAAATAACCAGTGCAATTATAAGGGTATAAACCATCTCCGGAATGATAAACTTTGTTATGAAATAATCTGCATTTAACCTGTTATGTAAAAGGAACTTACCTATGTATGATAAAAATTCATAGATAAAATCTGAAAGCATAACCATTGCTAAGGGAATAAGGACCTCAACTTTCTCATATTCTTTATAAAACATTCCTGAATAATATCCTACGTACACAAAAACCAATACTGAAAAACCAAATAATCCAGAAAAGAATAAATCATACATGATGCCTGCAAAAAAACCAACAAACATCCCCTCATTCTTTCCTTTAAAGAAACCAAACAGCACTGGAAGGATAATCAAAAGATTAGGAACTATGCCGCCTATGGCAATAGTCCTTCCAAAGGTTCCCTGTATAAGGTAAACCAGTAAAATTATAACCAACTCTGTTACTTTTCTTTTCATGGTTCTCCTGCCTTTAATTATTGTTTTTTCATTTCAGTTATAATAAGTACTTCCTGAAGATTATTGAAATCTACCGCTGGAACAAGATATCCTGACTGTGTAAGATTGTTAGAATCAGGTGTTACATCTTTAGCATAACCTATAAGTATCCCCTGAAGATATTTATCACTTATATTGGATGTAACTACCTTATCCCCATCTCTGACTGTTATATCACTTTTAAAATGTGTAAGCTTAACAAATCCACTGTCCGACTGTTCTATATCGCCTTCAACAATACAAGTTTCATTAGTATCTATAAGCATTCCACTCACCGAATTATTATCCTCGATTATTGTCTTAATAATCGAATAATTCTTTCCAACTTCTGTAACAATCCCAACAAGACCACCGCCGGCAATAACATTCATATCTTTTTGAATGCCATCATCACTGCCTTTATCTACCTTAAATGCTTTAGACCAGTTATTAGCTGTTACTTCTATTATTCTTGCTCCCACCTTTGTATATCCTGTATACTTCTCATCGAGCTGATACAACTCCCTGAGTCTTGAAAGTTCATAAGTATCCTGTCTTAACTGATTGTTTTCTTCTGTAAGATCATCAACCTTGCTCTTTAGTTCCTTATTCTCATCAAGAACAACTGATATTTCCTGAAGAGTTGTATACTTATCGTATGTCCAGAGTCCAAGATTATTCATTCCTTTCTGAAGAGGAACCACTACCATTGATATAGCACTTCTTAAAGGTGCAACAAGCCTGTCTGTAAAAAAACTTGTCGATATAAATATAAGACAAACGGCAGTTAAAACAATTAAAATATACTTGGATGTCATGAATGAAGATACTTTCTTTTTCATTTTACTCTTCCTTAATCATAATTTCTATCTTTTGGAGTATAAGCAATCTTTGCAAACTGTGGATTAGTTACAACTCCAATAAGACCTCTTACAACACTCTCAGAAGGCTGATCAACTATATTAACATTAAGATTAGTCTCCTGTCTTATAAACTTTTCAAGATTATTAATCTGTGATGTACCACCTGATACATATACACCATCCTTTATAATATCAGCTGCAAGTTCTGGTGGAGTCCTCTCTAGTATAACCTTTATTGCATCCATAATAGAATGAAGGGCATCAACTATTGCATTATATATAACATCAGAAGAAACATCAACACTTACAGGAAGTCCGGATAATACATTACGTCCAAAGCCTGGTGCAAATGTTTCATCAACCTTTACTGCACTTCCAAGTTCTTTTTTTAATCCCTCGGCAGTCTTGCTGCCAATAACAAGATTATATACCTTTCTTACATTACTGATAATGCAATCATCTAACTTGTTACCACCAATTTTTATTGACTTACTTATAACAATTCCGCCAAGTGATAAAACAGATATTTCTGTTGTTTCAGCACCGATGTTTACCATCATAACACCTCTTGACTTAGTAACATCAAGCCCTGCACCGATAGCATCTGCCACAGGTTTATCTACTATATATATATTCTTGGCTTTCACCTTTGAATCTGCCACAAGTTCATAAAATGCTCTTTTTTCAACCTCTGTAACATCTGTTGGAACAGCTATATAGAAATCATTATTGCCTGTATTTTTCTTATCATCGTTAACTTTGTTAAAAAAATTCAGTAATAAAGTCTGCATATTCTCTATATCTGCTATCACACCGAACTTTACAGGGAAAGAAACCTCTATATTCTCTGGTGCCTTTTCATACATTTCATATGCTTCATCGCCAAAAGCAAGAAGATCTTTTTTGTTAGCAATTGCTATTATATTTTTTTCATTAAGGATTGCATCCTTATCCTTGCAGCACATTTTAAAATTACTTGTGCCAATATCAATACCATATACGTTAGACATAATTTTCTTCCTTTCATGTATGTGAATAGCTGCTGCATAATTGTAATCCTATCCTATACAGCCATATTCTTTTAAACTTGTGTAATTATTATCTCCAATAATTATATGATCTATAAGATGAATTCCCAGAATCTCACCAGCCTTACTTATCTTGTCTGTAACTTCAATATCCTGTCTGCTTGGATTGGAATCACCACTTGGATGATTATGCACAAGTACTATGCTTACCGCTTTGTTTCTGCATGCCTCGTAAAACACCTCCGATGGTGATACAAGGGAACTGTTGACTGTGCCAATTGAAAGGACAATATCACTGATTAATCCCAGCCTGCTGTCAAGCATAATAAGTATCAGTCTTTCTTTTGTCAGATACCTCATATCCTCCATATAATACCCTGCTATGGTATCAGGCGATGAGAACTTAAGCCTCATAGCAGCCTGCCTTTTGGCAATACGCCTTGATAGTTCACATATGCACTTTAGCTGTGCTGCTTTAGCCATACCTATGCCTTTTATATCCATAAGCTCCTGTACTGACATATCTATAATGCCAGGCAATCCTTTACTACCAGCACTGTTAAGTATATCCTCTGCGAGATTCTTTGCTGTTTTGCCTGCTGTACCTGTCTTTATAATAGCTGCAACAAGCTCAGTATCTGTAAGACTGCCTGCACCAAACTCCATACACTTTTCATAAGGCATAAGATCCTTTATTTCATCTTTTTCACATATTAAATTATCACTCATAAAATATCGATAAGCCTTATCTTATATAACTTTATAAGCTATAATAGCCAGTATAACGCCAATAATACTTGCTATTGTTATCCTAAGCTGGATAGAAAAAGTAAGTACCATAAATCCCAGATTAAGAATAACCGGACTTTCTAATGCTCCTACTCCAAATGTCTGTCCATATCCTAACCAGCTAAGAGCAGGTATCCCTGCTGTAACCTCTGCTATCAGACCACCAAGCACGATACCTATAAGAATAAATAATATAAGAAACCATCCATTCTTATACTTGGAAATATTACTCATGCTACTCCATTCCCGCACGTATCAGTAACACGTACGCAATTATTTTATCAGTATTTCTATCGGAATACAACCACTTAGGCATAATAAAATATTCCAAAATAACCTAAAATAGTATATCACAATTAATTAATCTTAAGAAGTCCCTTTTCATACATTTTCTGCATACTCATCATAATACCGAATTTCGCATGGTACCATGTAAGTCCGCCCTGGAAATAAACAGCATATGGTTCCTTTACTGGACCATCTGCACTAAGCTCAATAGATGAACCCTGTACGAATGCACCTGCTGCCATAATAACATCAGAATCATATCCAGGCATAGCCCATGGTTCAGGCGTTACAAAGCTGTCAACCGGTGCTGCTGCCTGTATGCCTTTGCAGAAAGCTACAAGCCCCTCTTTAGTCCCAAGTTCTACAGCCTGTATAATATCATATCTTTCTTCTTTGGCATCAGGTATACATCTAAATCCAGCCTTTTCATATACATTAGCTGCGAATATAGCCCCCTTTAATGCTCCAGCAACAACAGTAGGGGCAAGGAACAGACCCTGATAGAAATCTTTATTTACATTTATTGTTGCACCAACCTCTTTGCCAAGACCTGGAGATGAAAGTCTGTATGCTGCCTGTTCTATGCAGTCCTTTCGTCCTGCAATATATCCTCCACAAGGTGCAAGTCCACCGCCTGGATTCTTAATAAGTGAACCAACTACCATATCAGCCCCGACCTCTGATGGTTCTATCTTTTCAACAAACTCACCATAGCAGTTATCAACCATACATATGACTTCCGGTTTAATGTCTTTAATAAACTTAATAAGTTCTCCGATTCTTTCAACTGAAAGTGTCGGTCTTTGGGCATATCCTTTTGAACGCTGTATAGTTACAAGCTTTGTCTTTTCATTAATAGCTTTTCTTATACCTTCATAATCAAAGCTTCCATCAGGCAGAAGGTCAACCTGCCTATAACTTATATTATATTCAGCAAGACTTCCTTTAGATGGTCTTATTCCTATAATCTCATCCATAGTATCATATGGCTTGCCAACTGGCGATAAAAGCTCATCACCAGGTCGAAGATTAGATGATATCGCCACATTAAGTGCATGAGTACCGCATATTATCTGAGGTCTTACAAGTGCATCCTCTGTTTTAAATATATCAGCATATATTCTCTCAAGAGTATCCCTTCCTTCATCGTTATAACCATATCCGCTTGTTCCATACAGATGCATCTCTGCAACCTTATTCTTCTGCATTGCGCTAAGCACCTTCAGCTGGTTATACTCTGCTATTTCATCTATTCTATCAAATCTTTCCTTAAGTTCTTTAATAACATTCTGACCATAATTATACACATCCTCACTTATGCCAAGATGTTCACAGTACATATTTTTCATATTTTTCCTCTTTCTTTTGCTTTCAACATAAATTCTTTAACATACTTTATACTTATTCTGTCTATTGTGCAACTATATTCTTATCCATCAGTATCTGAAGCATATATGATAACAGTTTTTCCTTATCATGGCCAAACTCGTCAAGATTAAGCCATTCAATGTCTTTTTCCCTTTTAAACCATGTTATCTGTCTTTTTGAAAAATGTCTGGTATTGTTTTTAATATTTTCCTTCAGTTGTTCAAGAGTACATAAGCCATCAAGATAATCAAGTACTTCCTTATATCCTATTGCCTGCATTGATGTGACATCTCTAGCTATACCACTCTCTTTCAGTCTCTTAACCTCATCAACAAGTCCTTCATCAAACATCTGGTCAACCCTCAGGTTAATTCTGTCATACAGCAGCTTTCTATCATCATTCAAAACAAAATATACATAGTTATAAGGTGATTCTTTTTTCTGCTGTTCCTCATTATGCTCAGATATTTTCTTACCTGTCTGTTTATAATATTCGATAGCTCTTGCAACTCTCTTAACATTATTGTAATGGATTACATCTGCTGACTTTTCATCTATCTTTCTTAACATATCGTGAAGATACTCTGCGCCTTCACGTCTTGCTATATCATACAGTTCTTCCCTATATGAAGTATCTTTATCTTCATTTTCAAACTGTATATCATAAAGAACTGACTGAATGTAAAAGCCAGTACCACCAACTATAAGCGGTATATGCCCATTAGCTCTTATTTTATCAATCGCCTCGCATGCCATCTTTTTAAATATAGTTATATTAAATTCCTCATCAGGATTCATAACATCTATAAGATAATGCTTCACTCCATGCATTTCTTCCTGTTTTATCTTGGCAGTTCCTATATCCATGCCCTTATACACCTGCATAGAATCTGCACTTATAATTTCTGCTCCAATCTGTTTTGCAAGTCTTATAGACAAAGAAGTTTTTCCAACCGCTGTTGGACCTGTTAATATAACTAAAGGCTGTTTTTCCATGTTAATAACCACACCTTTCTACAATCTGTCTTTTACCTGTTTTACACAATTCTCTTGAATTTTCTTTCTATATCATACTTGCTCATAACTATAAGAGTTGGTCTTCCATGTGGACAATTATATGGATTATCTGCTTTCATAAGCTCATCCATAAGTTCCTCTGCTTCCTTATAAGATATTTTATTATTACCTTTTATTGCAGCTTTGCACGACATAGATGCGACCTTTTCAGTAAGGATATCCATATCAGTCATTCTTCCTTCACTCATAAGTCCATCAAGAAGATCCATAAGCATCTGTCTGTAATCAAGCTTTGGAAATCCCGCCGGAATTCCTGTAACCTTATACTCACTACCGCCAAACTCTTCTATTTCATAACCCATTTTAGTAAACACCTGCATATTCTGTTTAAGTACTTCTTCCTCATTCATATTAAGTGTAAGAATAACAGGTGGCATAATCATCTGTGTATCAATATGCTTTTCCCTGATTTTTTTCATCATTCTCTCATAAAGAACCTTCTCATGTGCAGCATGCTGATCCATCATATAAAATCTGTCCTCAAACTCTATCAGCCAGTAAGTATCAAACAGCTGGCCTATTATTCTGTAATTATCCTTATTATCCTCATCAAGAAGCTTATCCTTAAACATCGAGAGCTGTTCAGGTTTTACTTTAACTTCTGCCTGATATTTTTGTTCATCATCCTTTACCATAGCCTCTGATCTTCTTGTTTCAAATGGTTCTGGGAGTCTGGTTTTTGTTTCATCCGGCATAGCTTTTTGTAATTCTATCGTTCTTGTTGATTCCAGCTTTAGTTCTGACTTTGATTCCGATTCTGGTTCTATCTTTACTTCTGACTTTAATTCCGGCTTTGATTCTACCTTTACTTCTGACTTTAATTCCGGCTTTGGTTCTGACTTTGGTTCTTGTTTTAATTGTACCGTTTTTTTAGTTTCTTCTGTTCTGTCAATTCCAAATGCTGCTTTTGTTTCTTTTATTTCCAGCTCTTTTTCCTTATTTAGCCTCTGCATTATCTGTCCATCAGCTTCAACCTCAGCAACAAGCTCTTTTCCCTTTAACGTGGAAAGAATTGTATCATACACAAAATTATATACATATTCATTATTAGAAAATCTAAGCTCCATCTTAGTAGGATGTACATTAACATCTATGATTTCCGGATTAATCGTAAAATGCAGAACTGTAAACGGATAATTATGTGGCATTATAAAACCTTTATATCCAGCCTCAATCGCTCTGTTTATTATACTGCTCTTTATATATCTGCCATTTATATAATAGTTCTCATATACCCTGTTACCACGATTCACAAACGGTTTTCCTATATAACCCTCTATCCTGATATTCTCAGCAGCACTATTTACTTCATAAAGATTCGCAGTAATATCTCTTCCATAAACATTATATATAATATCCTTAAGCTTCATATTTCCAGATGTATGAAGCTTATTCTGGTTATTATTAATAAATCTGAATGATATATCAGGACGTGATAAAGACAGATACTGCATCAGGGAATTAATATAACCAGCTTCTGTTGCTGCTGACTTTAAAAACTTTCTCCTTACAGGTGTATTAAAGAAAATATTTCTAACAATAAATGTAGTACCATCAGGTGCACCTATATCTTCAACTGATATTTTCTTTCCACCCTCAGACAGATATCTTGTACCTGTAAGACTCTTTTGTGTCTTTGTTATCAGTTCTATCTGTGAAACTGCAGCTATACTTGCAAGTGCTTCACCTCGGAATCCCAGAGATGAAACTGTTATCAGATCCTCTATAGACTTTATCTTGCTTGTCGCATGTCTTTTAAATGCTATATCTATCTCATCTTTATTGATTCCAGAACCATTATCTGTAACTCTTATAAATGAGATTCCACCTTCCTTTATTTCAACAGTAACTGCATTAGCCCCTGCATCTATAGCATTTTCAACCAATTCTTTAACAACAGATGAAGGTCTTTCTATAACTTCTCCTGCAGCAATTTTATTAATTGTATTCTGATCAAGCAGCTGAATTCCCAACGTCAGTCTCCTTTCCTTATTCACACATATAGCATTTATCAATCAAAAGCAGAATAATCATCCATTTTAATCAGATATATTTTCTTAATTTACCAGCGGTTTTTAACCCTCCCCTGCAGCTTATATAACGTATTAAGCGCATCTATTGGTGTCATATTACTTATATCAAGTTCTTTAATATCCGATATAATGTCATCATCTTTAACTGTATCAAACAATGACATCTGTTTATCCTCTAAATCATTAATCTTTTTATACTGATTATTCATTTTTTCAAGTTTCTTTGAATATTGGGCTATATCCCTTGCCTTCTGTGATATATCTGCATCACTTAACTCAGCAACAAGCTCTTTAGCCCTGTTAAGTACCGTTTCCGGAACTCCTGCGAGCTTAGCCACCTGTATGCCATAGCTTTTATCTGCTCCACCCTTTATAATCTTACGAAGGAATACTATATCATCACCACATTCTTTAACCGCTATGCAATAATTATTAACTCCGTCAAGCGTTCCTTCAAGCTCTGTAAGTTCATGATAATGTGTCGCAAAAAGTGTCTTTGCCCCAAGAATTTTTGTATTGGCTATATATTCAACAACAGCCCATGCTATACTTAATCCATCAAATGTACTTGTACCTCTTCCTATTTCATCAAGTATTATAAGACTTTTTGAAGTAGCATTTCTTAATATATTGGCAACCTCTGTCATCTCAACCATAAAAGTTGATTGTCCTGAAGCCAGATCATCTGATGCTCCTACCCTTGTAAATATTCTGTCAACTATACATATACTGGCAGAATCCGCTGGAACAAAACTACCTGTCTGTGCCATAAGCACAATAAGTGCAGTCTGTCTCATATATGTAGACTTACCAGCCATATTAGGTCCGGTTATTATAGTAACTCTGTTTGATGAGTTATCAAGATATGTGTCATTAGATATAAACATATCATTGGTTATCATCTTCTCGACTACCGGATGCCGGCCATTTTTAATATCTATTATTCCTTTATCGTTAATTTTTGGTTTTACATAGTTATTCTGCGTTGCAACAACTGATAAAGAAACAAGTGCATCAACCATCGCAACAGCTTTGGCAGTATTCTGTATTCTGACTACTTCCTTTGCAATTTTTTCTCTGACATCGCAAAACAGATCATATTCA
>OGXD01002284.1_pt1 | contig 12270 bp, 6 predicted proteins | sample 1576211 | NCBI WGS metagenome assembly OGXD01 (sample SAMEA3541470, study PRJEB24748) | human gut metagenome | biome: human gut; feature: human-associated habitat; material: faeces | place: China | collected 2012
CAGACGGAAAGCCTTTACAATGCTTTGAAGTAGCGGAATATGATGGTATCTATTATCCGGCAACGGCTGAGGTTGTAGGAGACCAGGTGAAGGTGTATAGTAAAGAAGTGCCAAATCCCCGCTATGTACGTTATGGCTGGCAACCTTTTACGCGGGCTAATCTGATCAATCGGGAAGGACTGCCTGCTTCGACATTTCGTGCCGAATTTTCGATGAAATGAGATATTTTGTAGCTTCAATAGGAAATATTTAACAAAAAAGCAATATCTTTACTCCGTTAATATCTAATGCCCCCACTATGATCTTAAATTTGACAGGAAAGATAGCCCCGATAGCATGTGGATTGCTATGTTGCTGTAGTATGGTTTATGCTCAAGGTAATGACACTTCGGAAGTCATGCTACTGGATACCGGTTGGGAATTTTCTCAATCAGGGACTGAAAAGTGGATGCGAGCCACGGTTCCTGGTACGGTTCATCAGGACCTGATCAGTCATGAATTACTGCCGAATCCTTTTTATGGGATGAATGAAAAGAAAATTCAATGGGTGGAGAATGAGGACTGGGAATATAGAACCTCCTTTATAGTCTCCGAAGAGCAATTGAATCGTGACGGAATCCAACTTATTTTTGAAGGTCTTGATACCTATGCAGACGTATATCTCAACGGCTCATTACTGCTGAAGGCTGATAATATGTTTGTGGGTTATACACTTCCTGTAAAATCTGTGTTGCGGAAGGGCGAGAATCACTTATATATTTATTTCCATTCACCTATTCGGCAAACGTTGCCACAATATGCTTCCAATGGCTTCAATTATCCGGCGGATAACGATCATCACGAGAAACATCTTAGTGTGTTCAGCCGTAAGGCTCCGTATAGTTACGGTTGGGACTGGGGCATCCGAATGGTGACAAGTGGTGTCTGGCGCCCGGTTACTCTTCGTTTTTACGACATAGCTACCATATCTGACTACCATGTCAGACAATTATTGCTGACAGATGAAAACGCTCGTCTGTCTAATGAACTGATTGTAAACCAGATCGTTCCTCAGAAAATTCCGGCTGAAGTAAGGGTCAATGTATCGTTGAATGGAACTACCGTTACAGAAGTAAAACAGCAGGTGACACTTCAACCCGGGATAAATCATATCACTCTTCCTGCTGAAGTGACGAACCCTGTACGATGGATGCCAAATGGTTGGGGAACTCCGACTCTGTATGATTTCTCGGCTCAGATAGCTTGTGGAGATCGGATTGTTGCGGAACAATCTCATCGGATTGGTTTACGAACGATTCGTGTGGTAAATGAAAAAGATAAGGACGGAGAATCTTTTTATTTTGAAGTCAATGGCATACCGATGTTTGCCAAAGGAGCTAATTATATTCCTCAGGATGCACTGCTGCCTAATGTTACTACGGAACGCTATCAGACTTTGTTCCGTGACATGAAGGAGGCCAATATGAATATGGTTCGTATATGGGGCGGTGGGACATATGAGAATAATCTTTTCTATGACCTTGCCGATGAGAACGGGATACTTGTCTGGCAGGATTTTATGTTTGCGTGTACTCCTTATCCATCCGATCCTACTTTCCTGAAACGGGTAGAGGCGGAGGCTGTTTACAATATTCGCCGTCTTCGGAATCATGCCTCTTTGGCGATGTGGTGTGGTAATAATGAAATACTGGAAGCTCTGAAATATTGGGGTTTTGAGAAGAAGTTTACTCCGGAGGTTTATCAAGGATTAATGCATGGTTATGATAAACTGTTCCGTGAGCTGTTGCCTTCAATGGTTAAAGAATTTGATTCGGATCGTTTTTATGTGCACAGTTCGCCTTATCTCGCTAACTGGGGGCGTCCGGAGTCATGGGGGACAGGAGACAGTCATAATTGGGGAGTCTGGTACGGAAAGAAGCCATTTGAGTCTTTAGATACTGATTTGCCGCGTTTTATGAGTGAATTTGGTTTCCAGTCATTTCCGGAAATGAAAACCATTGCTGCTTTTGCTGCTCCTGAAGATTATCAGATTGAGTCTGAAGTGATGAATGCGCATCAGAAGAGTAGTATTGGTAATTCGTTGATCCGTACTTATATGGAACGTGATTATATTATTCCCGAAAGTTTCGAGGATTTTGTGTATGTCGGATTAGTCTTGCAAGGACAGGGGATGCGGCATGGACTGGAAGCTCACAGACGCAATCGTCCTTATTGTATGGGGACATTGTATTGGCAGTTGAACGACAGTTGGCCGGTAGTATCCTGGTCAAGTATTGATTATTATGGTAATTGGAAGGCATTACATTATCAGGCAAAGCGTGCTTTTGCACCGGTCTTGATCAATCCTATACAGCAGAATGACAGTTTGAGTGTTTATCTGATCTCAGACCGGCTTGATACAATGGAGCAAATGACATTGGAAATGAAAGTCGTGGATTTTGATGGAAAAACGCTGGGTAAGAAGATACAAGTACATTCGTTGGAAGTTCCGGCAAATACTTCAAAATGTGTTTATCGTGCAAAACTGGATGGCTGGCTGACTCCCGAAGACTGCCGACGTAGCTTCTTGAAATTGATACTCAAAGATAAATCGGGACATCAGGTGGCTGAGAGCGTCCATTTTTTCAGAAAGACGAAAGATTTGCAACTTCCTCCGACATCAGTATCCTATCAAATGAAGCAGACGGATGGTAAATGTGAATTGACTCTCTTTTCATCAATGTTGGCAAAAGATATTTTTATTGAGACTCCATTGCAAGGAGCCCGTTACAGTGACAACTTCTTTGATCTCTTACCCGGAGAACGTAAGAAAGTAATTATCACTTCTCCCCGGATAAAGAAGGGAGAAGAATTACCTGTCAATATCAAGCATATTCGAGAAACCTATAAATAAAACTAATTTATTAACTACTAACACCTAATTTTTATTTTATGAAACAACTCCTAAAATTAACAGGATGTGTGGCACTGGCAGGACTGATGAGCTCTTGTGGCTCGGTACAAGAAGAAGCCAATTATCAGATTATCCCATTGCCACAAGAAATTGTAACATCGCAAGTAAACCCCTTTATTTTGAAAAGCGGTGTGAAAATCCTTTATCCGGAAGGAAATGAGAAAATGCAGCGTAATGCGCAATTTTTGGCTGATTATCTGAAGACTGCAACCGGAAAAGACTTTTCGATTGAAGCCGGAACTGAAGGTAAAAATGCTATAGTGCTGGCGTTAGGCTCAGAAGTAGAAAACCCTGAATCTTATCAGTTGAAAGTCACCGATCAAGGTGTCACGATAACTGCCCCTACAGAAGCCGGAGTTTTCTATGGTATTCAGACTTTGCGTAAATCATTGCCTATTGCTTTGGGTGCTGATGTAGCATTGCCTGCTGTTGAAATTAAGGATGCTCCTCGTTTCGGTTATCGTGGTGCACATTTCGATGTTAGTCGTCATTTCTTCACAATTGATGAAGTGAAGACTTATATTGATATGCTGGCTTTGCACAACATGAACCGTTTGCACTGGCATATCACTGACGATCAGGGATGGCGTCTGGAAATCAAGAAATATCCGAAGTTGACGGAAATAGGTTCTCAAAGATCGGGAACGGTCATCGGACGTAACTCCGGTGAATATGACAATACACCCTATGGTGGATTCTATACACAGGAACAGGCTAAGGAAATTGTAGATTATGCCGCAGAACGTTATATCACTGTTGTTCCTGAGATTGACCTTCCGGGACACATGCTGGCTGCCCTTGCCGCTTATCCGGAATTGGGTTGTACCGGTGGACCGTATGAAGTTTGGAGACAATGGGGAGTAGCCGATGATGTACTTTGTGCCGGCAACGATCAGGTTCTGAAATTCCTGGAAGATGTATATGGCGAATTGATTGAAATCTTCCCTTCAGAGTATATCCATGTAGGTGGTGACGAATGTCCGAAGGTAAGATGGGAGAAATGTCCGAAATGTCAGGCACGTATCAAAGCGTTGGGCTTGAAATCGGATAAGAATCATAGTAAGGAAGAACGTTTGCAGAGTTTCGTTATCAATCATATAGAGAAGTTCCTGAACGATCACGGACGTCAGATTATCGGTTGGGATGAGATTCTCGAAGGCGGACTTGCTCCTAATGCAACAGTTATGTCATGGCGTGGCGAAAGTGGAGGTATTGAAGCTGCCAAGCAGAAACATGATGTGATCATGACCCCGAACACTTATCTGTATTTTGATTATTATCAGGCTAAAGATACTGAGAATGAACCTTTCGGTATCGGAGGTTATTTGCCGATGGAAAGGGTGTACAGCTATGAGCCGATGCCGGCTTCCCTTACTCCGGAAGAACAGCAGTATATAAAAGGTGTACAGGCTAATCTCTGGACAGAATATATTGCTACTTTCTCTCATGCTCAATATATGGTCTTGCCTCGTTGGGCTGCTTTGTGTGAAGTCCAGTGGTCAACACCTGATAAGAAGAACTACGAAGATTTCTTGTCTCGTCTTCCACGACTGATTAAGTGGTATGATGCAGAAGGATATAATTATGCAAAGCACGTATTTGACGTAAAAGCAGAATTTACTCCGAATCCGGCTGATGGTACTTTAGACATTACACTTACTACAATTGACAATGCGCCAATCCACTACACGCTAGATGGTACAGAGCCGACTAGTACTTCTCCCGTTTATGATGGCGCTTTGAAGATTAAGGAAAATGCAGACTTCTCGGCTATAGCTATTCGCCCTACTGGAAATAGTCGTGTCGTTTCTGAGAAAATCGATTTCAGTAAATCAAGCATGAAGCCGATTGTTGCTAATCAGCCGGTGAATAAACAATATGAGTTCAAAGGTGTCTCTACGTTGGTAGATGGCTTGAAAGGAAATGGTAACTATAAAACCGGACGCTGGATTGCATTTAGAGGAAATGATATGGATGTGACTATTGATCTCAAACAACCAACAGAGATTTCAAGCGTTGCCATTTCTACTTGCGTAGAGAAGGGAGATTGGGTTTTTGATACAAGAGGACTCTCTGTAGAAGTTTCAGAAGACGGCACAAACTTCACGAAAGTGGCATCTGAAGCTTATCCTGCAATGAAGGAAACTGATAAAAATGGTGTTTATGACCATAAACTAACATTTACACCTGTAACTGCACAATATGTGAAAGTTATAGCTTCACCCGAGAAAAGTATTCCGGAATGGCATGGTGGTAAGAGTTATCCAGGCTTTTTATTTGTAGACGAAATCACAATTAATTAATGAATATAAGAAAGAGATACACTAAAGTTTGTCTTTTCTTATGGGTAATCGGGATGTGTCTTTGTGCACATCCCATTAATGCACAGTCCGTAATTCCTGTTCCCTTAAAGATGGAACAGGGTACGGGCTCTTTTTTACTCTCTGAAAAAACAAAGCTTTATACAAACTTACAAGGAGAAGAAGCTATTCTTCTGGGCGACTATCTGAAAACTGCATTACCTGTACAATTTAAGGAAGGGAAAAAGAAAGATAAACAGAATGTCTTGTCTTTATTGATAACAGAAAAGAATCCTCAGTTGGTGTCACCGGAAAGTTATATATTATCCGTTACTCCTGAACATATTCTGATTCAGGCTTCTTCCGGTGCTGGGTTGTTTTATGGAATTCAGACACTGTTGCAATTATCTCAGCCTTCGGGCACGGGTTATTCTATAGTTTCTGTTGAAGTACAGGATACCCCTCGTTTTGCTTATCGTGGGATGATGCTGGATGTCTCCCGCCACTTCTTCTCTAAAGAATTTGTGAAGAAACAGATAGACGCATTGGCATTTTATAAACTAAACCGTTTGCATTTGCATTTGACGGATGCGGCAGGATGGAGACTTGAAATAAAGAAATATCCTTTATTGACGGAATTTGCCGCCTGGCGTACTGATGCCAACTGGAAGAAGTGGTGGAATGGCGGACGGAAATATCTCCGTTTTGATGAGCCTGGTGCTTCCGGTGGTTATTATACTCAGGATGACATGAAGGAGATTATTGCATATGCGCAGCAGCATTATATCACAATCATTCCTGAAATCGAGATGCCTGCTCATTCAGAAGAAGTATTGGCTGCTTATCCGCAACTCTCCTGTTCGGGTGAACCTTATAAAAACGCAGATTTTTGTGTTGGAAATGAAGAAACATTCACTTTCTTAGAAAATGTGCTTACTGAAGTAATGGAGCTTTTTCCATCGGAATATATTCATGTAGGAGGCGATGAGGCTGGTAAGGCGGCTTGGAAGACTTGTCCGAAATGTCAGAAAAGGATGCAGGATGAACATCTTTCTAATGTAGACGAGCTACAAAGCTATCTGATTCATCGTATTGAACTGTTTCTGAATGCACATGGACGTAAGTTGCTGGGTTGGGATGAAATTCTTCAAGGTGGTCTGGCTCCTAATGCTACTGTAATGTCATGGCGTGGCGAAGAGGGAGGTATTGCTGCTGTCCGTTCCGGTCATCAGGCAATTATGACTCCCGGTCAATATTGTTATTTGGATAGTTATCAGGATGCTCCGTATTCTCAGCCGGAAGCCATCGGAGGATATTTGCCATTGGAGAAGGTTTATTCATATAATCCGGTTTCAGATTCTTTAACTGTAGAACAGGCAAAACTTGTTTATGGTGTGCAGGCAAATCTATGGGCAGAATATATCCCCACTCCGGAGCATATGGAATATATGATATATCCTCGTATCCTTGCTTTGGCAGAAGTGGCTTGGTCGGCTTCCGAACGTAAATCATGGACAGACTTTCATAATCGTGCATTGAAAGCAGTTGATGATTTGCAAGCGAAAGGATATCATACTTTTGATCTTAAAAATGAGATAGGAAGTCGTCCGGAGTCTTTGAAGCCGATAAGTCATTTGGCTGTGGGGAAAAAGGTGATTTATAATGCTCCGTATAGTCCTCACTATCCTGCGCAGGGAAATACAGCTCTTACTGATGGTATTCGTGGCGACTGGACTTATGGAGATGGATCCTGGCAAGGTTTTATCGATAAAAAGCGATTGGATGTTACCATTGATATGGGTACGGAAACTGCTGTCCATTCTGTCTCTGCTGATTTTATGCAAGTGGTAGGGGCAGAGGTCTTTTTGCCTGAATCTGTCACTATTTCCATTTCTGATGATGGAGCAAACTTCACAGAATTGAAACAATATACTTTTGAAGTAAATAGAAAAGAAGCTATTAAATTTATTAGTATTTCATGGGAAGGCAGTGCTGAAGGACGGTATATACGTTATCAGGCTCGTGCCGGAGAAGAGTTTGGCGGATGGATATTTACAGATGAAATAGTAGTGAAATAATCAGATGTATAATTTATGACTATAAATATTAGATACTTATTAGGAATAGCCCTCCTTTTTTCTTTCTCTGTGATCAGTGCACAAGTACGAACCTCGTATACTTTTGAGAAAGGGTGGAAGTTTACACGTGAAGATAATGCTGATTTTATTCAGCCTGACTATAATGATATCAAGTGGCAATCTGTGGTAGTACCCCATGACTGGGCTATTTATGGACCTTTTGGTATAGATAATGACAGGCAATTGACAGCCATTGCGCAAGACGGACAAAAAGAAGCGATGGAACATGCCGGACGTACAGGTGGTCTTCCTTTCGTCGGAGTGGGTTGGTATCGGCTGAATTTTGATGCTCCCTCTTTTGTCAAAGGGAAAAAGGCTACATTGATTTTTGACGGAGCTATGAGCCATGCTCGTGTGTATATTAACGGTCAGGAGGCTGGTTATTGGCCTTATGGATACAATACCTTTTATCTGGATGTAACTCCCTATCTGAAAGAGGGGACAAAGAATACTTTAGCTGTTCGTCTGGAGAATGAGACAGAATCTTCCCGTTGGTATCCGGGAGCCGGACTTTACAGAAATGTACATCTGGTAGTAACGGAAGATGCTCATATTCCGACATGGGGTACACAGTTAACTACTCCGGTAGTGAAGGATGATTATGCGAAAGTGAATATAAAAACGACTTTGGTCGTACCTTTCGGAAAACAGTTTGATGCATACCGTATAGTGACTGAACTTAAAGATAAGGATGGAAAAGTAGTAACTACTGATGAAAAACAAGGTTCCCGTTTTGATGATAATATCTTCAGCCAGGAACTTGTTGTTAGTCGTCCGGCTTTATGGAGCCCGGAAACTCCTGTTCTTTATCAGGCTGTCTCTAAAGTCTATGAAGGCAATATACTGAAGGATGAATATACAACATCTTTCGGTATTCGTACTATTGAGGTCATTCCCAATAAGGGCTTTTTCTTAAATGGAAAGAGAACTTCATTCAAAGGCGTATGCAATCATCATGATCTCGGCCCCTTGGGAGGCGCTGTGAATGATGCTGCTATTCGTCGTCAGATTCGTATTTTGAAAGATATGGGTTGTAATGCGATTCGTACTTCTCATAATATGCCTGCTCCTGAGTTAATCAGAGCTTGTGATGAGATGGGAATGATGGTGATGGCGGAATCGTTTGATGAATGGAAGGCTATGAAGGTTAAGAACGGCTATCGTCATGTTTTTGACGAATGGGCAGTAAAGGATTTGACGAACTTGCTACGTCATTATCGTAATAATCCGAGTGTGGTGATGTGGTGCATCGGAAATGAGGTTCCCGAACAATGGGATGGAAATAAAGGACCTAAGATGTCTTATTTTCTACAGGAACTTTGTCATCGTGAAGATCCGACACGTCCTGTCACACAGGGGATGGATGCGCCGGATGCTGTAGTCAATAATAATATGGCGGCAGTAATGGATATTGCGGGATTTAATTATAGGCCACATAAATATCAGGAGAATTATAAAAAACTTCCTCAACAGATAGTCTTGGGTAGTGAGACTGCTTCTACGGTTAGTTCGCGTGGAGTATATAAATTCCCTGTTACCCGGCAATGGATGAAGAAATATGACGATCATCAGTCTTCCTCTTATGATGTGGAGTCTTGTTCATGGTCCAATCTGCCTGAGGATGATTTTATTCAGCATGAGGACTTACCTTATTGCATAGGAGAGTTTGTTTGGACAGGATTCGATTATCTGGGTGAACCGACTCCCTATTATACAGATTGGCCCAGTCATTCTTCACTATTTGGAATTATCGATTTAGCAGGGCTGCCCAAAGACCGTTATTATCTCTATCGTAGTCACTGGAATAAAGAACAGGAAACACTTCACATTCTTCCTCACTGGAATTGGAAAGGACGAGAGGGAGAGATAACTCCTGTCTTTGTATATACCAACTATCCTTCAGCCGAATTATTCATCAACGGAAAGAGCCAAGGGAAACGTACCAAAGACCTTTCCGTAACCATTGATAATAGTGCTGACTCTGTTTCCATCATGAACTTGAAACGTCAGAGCCGTTACCGCCTAATGTGGATGGATACAAAATATGAGCCAGGCACGGTGAAAGTCGTGGCTTATAATGCTGACGGGAAAGCTGTAGCTGAAAAAGAACTCCATACAGCCGGTAAACCGGATCATATTGAATTGGTAGCCGATCGTAATGTAATCAAAGCGGATGGAAAAGATTTATCTTTTGTGACAGTGCGAGTGGTAGATAGAGACGGTAATCTGTGTCCGGATGCCTCACATGAAATCAGTTTCAAAGTGAAGGGAGAGGGTAGTTACCGTGCAGGAGCTAATGGTAATGCAGCTTCCTTGGAATCTTTCCAGCGTCCGAAGATGAAAGTCTTCAGTGGTATGATGACTGCTATTGTATCTTCGACAGAGCAACCGGGCAAAATAACCCTTGAAGCTACGGGCAAAGGCTTGAAAAAAGGAGCCTTGATCATTGAAAGCTGTCAGGAAGCTAAGAAGTAAGAAATATCGTTGTAATATGTGTAATTCCTCTAAGTGTTTCATTGCGATACACTTAGAGGAGTTTTTGTTTAAGCAGGCAGGAGTTTAACATCTTTGCAGGCAAAATAAAAGCTGTAAAAGTATGTTCTTTTATTAAATTGTATTACTTTTGCATCGTTTTAGTACTGTATCCGTTTCTCTATGAACCTTGGTTCTTATATGGAGATAAGATAAAAAGGCTAAATCCTTAAGAGATGCGCTACTGCTTCATAAATGGATTTCATTTGTGAAAGTCAGGGCGCTTTTGTCTTTTAAGTAAGTGATGAAATAAAAAACAAGGGGTAATGGGTGATAATGAATGATTTGGACAAAGAACGACAAACAGAGGGAAGGAAGGCATGGTATGCTGTACAAACCTTCTATTGTAAAGAAGAACATTTGGGGAAATATTTGGAAAAAAAAGGGGTAAATTATTTTATTCCGATGCGATATATTGAGCATGAGACGCTTGATGGTAAAAAGCATCGGAAACTGACTCCAGCTGTACACAATCTGCTGTTTATCGAGAAAGAATTTACGGAAAAAGAACTATTAGAAAGGGTAAAAGATTGTACTATACCTTTTTTGCTTGTTCGTGACCGGAGTACACGGCGGTGTTATGAGATTCCAGACTGTGAGATGTTGGAATTCCGTGCCGTATGCGATCCTAATTATAAAGGAACTCTTTATGTCGATACAGTAACAGCAGAAGCCCGTCCCGGACAAGCAGTTCGGGTGATCCGTGGCCCGTTTGCCGGACTTGAAGGCAAACTCACGCAATACAAGAAGAGCTATTACGTAGTTGTTACGTTAGCTACTATCGGCGTCATGCTACATATTCCCAAGTGGTATTGCGAAAAAATCAACTAATCATAACATTACGATCATCTGCTCAACACCTTGTTGTCGGACACTTCATGTCTGACCTTTAGAACTGTTTTTTTAATCTCGGAAGGTAATCTATTTATTTAATAAAATATTCAATTTTTTGAGTGGAAGGATATATACCCTGCCACTCAAATCTTGAGTACTAATAACAAATCAATGAAAGGAATTGTTTTAGCCGGTGGTTCAGGTACTCGTTTGTATCCGATCACAAAAGGAGTGAGCAAACAACTACTCCCTATCTTTGACAAGCCAATGATTTATTATCCTATTTCGGTATTGATGTTGGCTGATATACGTGAGATTCTGATAATTTCGACTCCTTATGATCTTCCGGGCTTTAAACGTCTTTTAGGAGATGGCTCTGATTATGGTGTACGTTTTGAATATGCAGAGCAACCTTCTCCGGATGGATTGGCTCAAGCATTTATTATCGGAGAAGAATTTATCGGTAACGATTCCGTTTGTCTGGTACTAGGTGATAATATTTTCTATGGTCAGGGTTTCACCCATATGCTGAAAGAAGCTGTGCATACTGCAGAAGAAGAGAATAAAGCTACTGTTTTCGGATACTGGGTTGCCGATTCTGAACGTTATGGTGTTGCTGAATTTGATAAAATAGGGAATGTTCTGAGTATAGAAGAAAAACCTGTTCAGCCAAAATCTAATTATGCAGTAGTCGGTCTTTATTTCTATCCGAATAAAGTGGTGGAAGTAGCTAAAAATATCACGCCGTCATTGCGTGGTGAATTAGAGATTACGACAGTGAATCAGCAATTCCTGAATGATCAGGAACTTAAAGTGCAGCTGCTAGGTCGTGGATTCGCTTGGCTGGATACAGGAACTCATGATTCTTTATCTGAAGCCAGTACTTTTATTGAAGTTATTGAGAAACGTCAAGGGTTGAAGGTAGCATGCTTGGAAGGTATTGCCTTACGTCATGGATGGATTACTACTGATAAAATGCGCGAACTGGCCCAGCCTATGCTAAAGAATCAGTATGGACAATATTTGTTAAAGGTAATTGATGAGTTAACACAGAAATAAACTTAATACTTAATTTTCAAAATAATCACAGTGGAAGTTATTAAAACAGCTATAGAAGGTGTGTTCATTATTGAACCTCGTTTGTTTAAGGATGATCGTGGCTATTTCTTTGAATCTTTCTCGCAACGGGAATTTAACGAGAAAGTTCGTAAAGTGAATTTTGTACAAGATAATGAGAGTAAGTCTAGTTATGGGGTGCTACGAGGTTTACATTTTCAGAAGCCTCCTTATGCACAAAGTAAATTAGTTCGTGTTATTAAAGGTGCTGTTTTGGATGTTGCGGTAGATATTCGCAAAGGCTCACCAACGTTTGGAAAGTATGTGTCTGTAGAACTGACAGAAGATAATCATCGTCAATTTTTTATTCCTCGTGGTTTTGCTCATGGATTCAGTGTGCTGACGGATGAAGTTATTTTTCAATATAAATGTGATAATTTCTATGCTCCGCAAAGTG
>OGXD01002297.1_pt1 | contig 12193 bp, 12 predicted proteins | sample 1576211 | NCBI WGS metagenome assembly OGXD01 (sample SAMEA3541470, study PRJEB24748) | human gut metagenome | biome: human gut; feature: human-associated habitat; material: faeces | place: China | collected 2012
CTGACGAACAGCGGGCCGCAGAGCTCGGCTTCCAGCGCCGTGATGCTCTGCCGCAGGGCCTGCCGCGACAGAAACAGCCGCTGTGACGCGCGGGTGTAGTTCATTTCTTCGCACAAAACCAGAAAATAGTGCAGCTGGCGGATATCCATGGGTTCCTCCTGAAGGGTGGTGTATCAATAGATTAAGGATACCGCCTTTTTGCCTGCTTGTAAAGGCCGCGCGGGCAAAAAGTCCCTCCCGGATTGACACATCCCGCCCCATGGTGTAGACTTCAAGCAGCAGAATTTTTCTCCCCGAAGAGAGAAAAACCATCAAACACACAGAAAGAAGGTATTTTCCATGAAAGTCATCGCTACTGAAAAGGCTCCCGGCGCGATCGGCCCCTACTCCCAGGGCTTCATCGCAGGCGGTTTTGTCTACACCTCCGGCCAGATCCCTGTGAACCCCGCGGACGGCACTGTGCCCGAGGGCATCACCGCCCAGACCGAGCAGAGCTGCAAGAACGTGGGTGCGATCCTGGAAGCCGCCGGTTCCGGCTACGACAAGGTCATCAAGACCACCTGCTTCCTGGCCGATATCGCCGACTTTGCCGCCTTCAACGAGGTCTACGCAAAGTACTTCACCTCCAAGCCCGCCCGCAGCTGCGTTGCTATCAAGGATCTGCCCAAGGGTGTCCTGTGCGAGATCGAGGCCGTGGCAGAGGCGTAAGCTCCCGAATTGCACCGGCTTTGCGTTCTCCCCTTTACAACGCTCTGGAATTGTGCCATAATTTACTGTATTAAAGGGAAAGCCGTTCCAGTGCCGCAACTCGGCGGCGGAGAACGGAAAGAGAGGGGTAAACTGTTATGAGCAAAACGATAATCCCGCAGAACTACACACCCGCGCTGAACCTGTACGACACCCAGCGTGCCATCGGCACCGTGAAGCGGCTGTTCGCCGACACCCTGTGTGCCACGCTGAACCTCTACCGCGTGTCGGCTCCGCTGTTTCTGGAGGCTTCCACCGGCCTGAACGACGACCTGAACGGCGTGGAACGCAAGGTCACCTTTGACATCCGGGACAGCGGCATCGAGGCACAGGTGGTGCAGTCGCTGGCAAAGTGGAAGCGCAAGGCCCTGAAGGACTACGGCTTCCGTGTGGGCAAGGGCCTGTACTGCGACATGAACGCCATCCGCCGGGACGAGGAGCTGGACAACCTCCACTCCGTCTATGTGGATCAGTGGGACTGGGAGAAGGTCATCCGCAAGGAGGACCGCAGCGAGACCTACCTGAAGAATGTGGTGCGCTCCATCGTGTCGGCTGTCTGCGCCACTGAGATGAACCTGCACGCCATGTTCCCCCAGCTGCAGGATCTGCCCCTGCACACCCCCAACGTGACCTTTATCACTACCCAGGAGCTGGAAGACAAGTACCCTGACCTGACCCCGAAGGAGCGCGAGAACGCCTTTGTAAAGGAGAACGGCACCACCTTCCTGATGAAGATCGGTGCTCCCCTGAAGAGCGGCAAGCCCCACGATGGCCGCGCCCCCGACTACGACGACTGGGACCTGAACGGCGACCTGCTGTTCTGGAACGAGCCCCTGCAGTGCAGCTACGAGCTGAGCAGCATGGGCATCCGCGTCAGCCCCGAGAGCATGGACCGTCAGCTCACCGCCGCCGGCTGCGACGACCGCCGCGAGCTGCCCTTCCACAAGGCTGTGCTGAACGGTGAGCTTCCCTACACCATCGGCGGCGGCATCGGCCAGAGCCGTCTGTGCATGCTGCTGCTGGGCAGCGCCCACATCGGCGAAGTACAGGCAAGCGTCTGGGACGAAGCCACCCGCGCGGCCTGCGCAAAGGCCGGGATCCCCCTGCTGTAAGCAAAACACGAGAAAAGGCTCTCTGCCAAAACCGGCAGAGAGCCTTTTTGCATCTCAGCTTCTGAAAAGCAAGCCCACATTTCTCTTTTTGCGGCGATTCCCGCCCAGCCGCCAGACAAGCCAGGCATAGAGCAGGTTCATGGCCAGGATGGCCGCACACCACAGCACCGTCTGCCGGGTGGTCTGCTGATAGACCAGCAGGAACGGGTAAGGCCCGGTGATGAGCCGCTGGTAATTGGCCCAGAGGGCCACAGAACCATAGAGCATCGTGGGGACCAGCGCCAGCGGAACACACCGCGCAGGCAGCTTTGGCTCCCGTTCCAGCAGGACAAAGGAGACAAAGGCACACAGCGGGTTGAGCAGGTGGTGGTAGAGCATGGAGCTCTCGGTCAGCAGGAACACCACGCCGCCCTGGTCGGCACAGCAGGGCCCCAGCACGAACACAACGGTCAGGAAGGTCATGGTCAGGCAGCAGGTGGCAATGTACTTGAGCGTCTTGACCCAGCGGGGCAGCTGCCGCCCCGTGAACAGGCAGATCACCTGACACACCGCCACCAGCAGGCAGACGAAGAACGCAAAGACATTGGAGTTCTCGGTGTAAAAGGTGAAGGTCTGGCTGCCCACCGCTTCCCAGGTCATCCGGATGGCCACCGGCTCCCACCGCACGATGCAGAGGTTCAGGAAAATGGAGCAGAGAATGGCGATCTTCTTGATCATTTTGCGGTATTGATGAAGCTGCGGTTGTCCCACAGGTACTTGATGCCGGAGATGGCAGTGGCAATGGCCACCAGCCAGCACAGCCAGTAAGAGAGGAACACGCAGTCAGCGCCTATCATAACGGAATTGCCCCAGGTCAATGCGGTGCCAAAGTAGTAGAAGATGATGGTCAGCATCTGCAGCACAGTCTTGACCTTGCCCCACATGTTGGCGGCGATGACCTTGCCGTCCTTTGCACCTGCAGCCACCATCCGCAGGCCGGACACGGCAAACTCGCGGGCCAGGATGATGCAGAGCACCACCGGGCTGCACACGCCGTCCCGCATCATGTAGATGAAGGCCACGGTGGTCAGCAGTTTGTCGGCCAGCGGGTCAGCAAATTTGCCGAAATCGGTGACCATGTTCCACTTGCGGGCCAGATGGCCGTCCAGAAAATCAGTAAAGCTGGCCGCGGCAAAGACGATGCCTGCCACCAGGTACCAGGTGGGGTTGAAATCTTCCGTGCCGATCTGGGTCAGGGAAACGAAGACCATGAACACCGGCACCAGAATGATGCGGGTCAGGGTGAGCTTATTGGGCAGATTCATACAGATTCCTCCAATTTGTTATTTTGCAACCGTTCCGTATAGATCGTAAAGGTCGCTATCCTCCACCAGCACATCATAGAACTGGCCGGGGTAGAGCGGCTCCTCGCTGGAAACGCAGACATTGCCATCCACCTCGGGAGCATCGCCGGTGGTACGGCAGAGGTACAGGCCGCTCTCCTCGTCGATGCCGTCACAGAGCACACGGACGGTCTGGCCCACCTTCTCGGCCTGTTTCTGGGCCATGATGCCGGTCTGGATCTGCATCACCAGCTCAGCGCGCTGGTCCTTGGTCTCCTGATCGATCTGGCCGTCCATCTTTGCGGCCACGGTGTTCTCCTCGGCAGAATAGGCAAAGCAGCCCAGACGGTCAAATCTGACTTCCTTGACGAAGTTGCACAGGTCCTCAAACTGCTCCTCGGTCTCGCCGGGGAAGCCTGCGATCAGGGTGGTGCGCAGAGTGATGCCAGGGATCTCCCGGCGCAGCTTGCCGATGACCTCCAACAGCTCTGCGCGGTTGGAGCGGCGGTTCATGTTTTTGAGGATGGTATCGTTGCAGTGCTGGATGGGCAGGTCGAGGTAAGGCACCACCTTCTCGTTCCGCTTCATGGCGGCAATAAAGTCATCGGTGATGCGCTCCGGGTAGGCGTACATGATGCGGATCCACTCAAGGCCCGGCACCTTGTTCAGCTTGTCCAGCAGCTCACAGATGCTGCCGGGCTTGCCCCAGTCCTCGCCATAGGCGGTGGGGTCCTGGGCCACCACGATCAGCTCCTTCACGCCCTCACCGGCCAGCCAGCGGGCCTCGGCCACGCAGTCGGCCAGATCGCGGCTGTGCAGCGGGCCGCGGATGCCCGGGATGGCGCAGTAGTGGCAGCGGTTGTTGCAGCCCTCTGCGATCTTTAAGTACGCATAGTGGGCAGGCGTGCCGATGACACGCTTGCCGCCCAGCGGGAAGTCCTTTTTGGCACCGTAGCTTTCCAGATGGTTCTCGCCCTGGAACAGGCGGGCCACGATGCTATCAATGGCCTTGTTGGAGGCACAGCCCACCACAGCGTCCACCTCGGGGATCTCCTCCTCGATCTGGCTGCGGTAACGCTCGGCCAGGCATCCGGTGACAATGACCTTCAGCTCCGGGTTCTGCTGCTTGTAGGCGCAGGCCTCCAGAATGTTCTCGATGGCCTCGGCCTTGGCGCTCTCGATAAAGCCGCAGGTGTTGACCAGAATGACATCGGCTTCGCCCAGGTCGGCCACCGTCTCGTGACCGGCCGAAAGCAGGATGTGCACCATCACGTCCAGATCGACCTGGTTCTTGGGGCAGCCAAGGGAAATACATGCAATTTTCATAAGGGATGATACTCTCTTTCTCTTTTGAGGGATGCTTTTGATTTTTTACGATTTGCTTTTTCACTGGAGAGACAGCTATCTGTCCACAGTGCCGAACCCTCTCAGCCTCGCTACGCTCAGCAGCTCCCCCGAAGGGGGAGCTGGCAAAGCCGCAGGCTTTGACTGAGAGGGTTATTCCCCCTCCTCCACCCTGCGAATGGCTTCTTTAATGACGGAATACGAAAATCCCCGCCGCTGCAGGGCCGCAATGACCAGATCCCTGCGGCCCGCTTCCAGCTTTTTGCGGTAATGCCCTTCCACCAGAGCGGCGGCGGCTTCCAGCTCCGGGTCCTCGCCGGAGTCATCGGGGGTGTAAACAGCATCCAGCGCCTGCTGGATCTCGCCTGCGGCCAGCCCCTTCTGCCGCAGATTCCGGGCAGCGGCGCGGCGGCTCTTTTTTGCCGCCAGCAGGGCGTGGGCACGGGTCTCGGCATAGCGGGCATCGTTGATATACTCCCGCTGCACCATCTCTGCCACCACGGCAGCACTGGTCTGCTGGGTATAGCGACGGTTCAGCCGCTCATACAGCTGGCCCGAGGAAAGCTCCTGCCCGGCCAGCAGCTCCATGGCCCGGGTGCGGGCTTTGGCGGCATCGGTGGATTTTTCCTCTTCGGCCAGCGGGCGGCGGCCACGGCTGTAAAAGGCCATTTACTCTTCCACCATGATATCCAGCTCACTCTCGCTGCTGCGGGCGGGAGCCTTGACCACCGGCTCCTTTGCTGTGGCAGGAGCTGCCGGTTCCCCCTCTGCAGGGGCAGCGGCAGCCTTGCCCCCCGGGCGGCGGGTGGCATAGAGCTTGTCTGCATTGGCGCGCACCTGACCCTCGATATCGTTGGCGATCTCGGGGTTATCGCGCAGGAACTGCTTGGCATTGTCGCGGCCCTGACCCAGGCGGATATCGCCGTAGTTGAACCATGCACCGCTCTTCTGAACGATGCCCAGCTTGACACCCAGATCGATGAGCTCACTCATCTTGGAGATGCCCTCGCCGAACATGATGTCGAACTCAGCCTCACGGAACGGAGGAGCCACCTTGTTCTTGACGATCTTGGCGCGGGTGTGGTTGCCGATGAACTGGCCGGAAGAATCCTTCAGGCCCTCCACGCGGCGGATATCGATGCGGACAGAAGAATAATACTTCAGGGCGCGGCCGCCGGTGGTGACCTCGGGGTTGCCGTAGACCACGCCGACCTTTTCACGCAGCTGGTTGATGAAGATGCAGACGGTGTTGGTCTTGCCGATGACGCTGGTCAGCTTGCGCATGGCCTGGCTCATCAGGCGGGCCTGCAGGCCCACATGGCTGTCGCCCATCTCGCCCTCGATCTCAGCGCGGGGCACCATGGCGGCAACAGAGTCCACAACGATGGCATCAATGGCACCGGAGCGCACCAGCGCCTCGCAGATTTCCATGGCCTGCTCACCGGTATCGGGCTGGCTGACCAGCAGGTTGTTGATGTCCACGCCCAGCGCCTCGGCATACACAGGGTCCAGCGCGTGCTCCACGTCGATGAAGGCAACATCGCCGCCCTTCTTCTGGGCTTCGGCCAGAACATGCAGGGCCAGTGTGGTCTTACCACTGGATTCGGGGCCGTACACCTCAATGATGCGGCCCCGGGGCACGCCGCCCACGCCCAGTGCCAGATCCAGGCCGATGCTGCCGGTCGAGATGGCATCCACCTGCATGGCGGCGTTATCGCCCAGCTTCATCACAGCGCCCTTGCCGAACTGCTTCTCGATCTGGGCCAGTGCCGTGGCCAGCGCATCCTTCTTGGCACCGGGATCGGTCTTCTGGGTCGCCGGGGCAACGTTGTTGTTCTGATTTTTTGCCATAGTGTCATGCTCCTTTGTCATCTGTTCCCGGCGCGGTGCGGCCAAACGCAGGCGCGGGCATTCCAATTCTTTCGGTACTAGTATAACACATTTTACAGATATTACAACAGGAAGTTGTAGATATTTTTACTGTTTTCTCGCCATCACACAGCGGTCATTGCCGCCAAAGTCTTTTCTGCACGCGATATCCGTCCACCCGTTGGCGGCAAGCAGGGCCGTTACAGCTTCCCGCTGCTGCCAGCCGATCTCCAGGGCAAGGGCACCGCCGGGGCGCAGAGCTTTTTGGTAGTGTTCCGCAATGGCGCGGTAAAATACCAGCCCATCCTCCCCTGCTTCCAGCGCCATGGCAGGCTCCTGCGCCACCTCGGGCTGCAGCGCGCCCATCTCGGCGGCGGTCAGGTAAGGCGGGTTCGACACAATAAGGTCCAGCTGCCCCTCCGGCAGGGTCTGCCAGTAGGTGAACAGATCTCCCTGCACCGGGGTGATGGTCAGCGCCGGGGAGAGATGGGCGTTCTGTTCCAGATAGCGGTATGCCGCAGGGCTCTTCTCCAGACTTGTGACCTGTGCCGCCGGGCAGAAGCGCTTCACGCCCAGCCCCAAACAGCCTGTTCCGGCGCAGAGGTCAAGCACCCGGGGTGCCTCCACCCCAGCCAGCATTCCGGCGGCGGCTTCGGCCACTACCTCAGTATCGGCCCGGGGGCAGAGCACGCCGGGGCCGACAGCCAGCTCAAAGTCAAGGAAGGGCCAGCTGCCGCAAAGGTATTGCAAAGGCTCCCGGGCCGCGCGGCGGGCCGTCAGGGATTCCAGCCGCTCTGCCTGCTCTGCGCTCAGCGGGGCATCGGCAAGGCGGACATCCCCGCCCGCTGCCAGCCGGAAGAGCTCGGCCGCGTCAAAATCTGCATCGGGGCAGCCTGCGGCACGCAGGCGTGCCTCCACCTCCCGGACTGCTGCCCGGGGCAGCATCCCTGCGGTTACCATCTGCCGTCCTCCGGGTCCTCGGGCAGGACCGGCGTGACGGCGGCAATGGCCACCTCGATCATGCTGTCGTCCGGCTCAAACACGGTCAGATGCTGTACCCAGATGCCGGGCTGCCGGATGATGCGGGTGGCGATGTTGTCCGACCGGCCGCACCACTTGAGCAGCTCGTAGCTGATGCCCATGACCAGCGGCAGGAGCAGCAGCTTGAACACCACCCGCAGGCTGGTGCTGGACCAGGGCAGCACGCTGTACAGGAACACGCTGACGATGACCACCAAAATCAAAAAGCTGGTGCCGCACCGGGGGTGGAAGCGGGTATATTTGCGGACATTCTCCACCGTGAGGGGGTCTCCGGCCTCGTAGCAGGCAATGGTCTTGTGCTCGGCCCCGTGGTACTCGAACACCCGGTGGATCTCCTTCATCCGGGAGATGGCGGCCATGTAGGTCAGGAAGATGGCGACCTTGAGCACCGCCTCCAGCACCACCTTGGCCCAGCGGCCCAGCGGCACCAGATGGTTCAGGCCACCCACCAGCACCGTGGGCAGAACGGTGAAGAGCAGGATGGCAAACAGCCCGCCGATCACGGCAGCTGCCGCCAGCATGATATCTTCGGCCTTTTTGCCCAGATGGTCGCCCACCCATTTTTCAAAGGCGGTCTCCTCTTCGGCGGGGTCGTAGTCATCCCCCATGCTCACCTGTGCCGAGTACATCATATACTTGTATCCCATGATCAGGCTTTCGATCATCGAGATGGCTCCCCGCACCAGCGGGATCTTCGTCCACACGCCGTGAGCAGGGGTTGGCTCGACCTTGGTCTCAATGGTGCCATCGGGCTTGCGGACGGCACAGCAGATGTTTTTCGGGCCCCGCATCATAATGCCTTCCATCAGGGCCTGCCCGCCCACACTCGTCTTGAAGCGTTCCTTGTTCGGTTGATTCATTGGCTCTCCTATGGGGCACTGCGGCCCCTCTCTATTGTAAAAACTGCCCCTCTATCTTATCAGATAAATATGGACAATCTCTTATCGTTTATAGATCGGCAGACCCAGGGTGACCACCGTGCCCCGGCCCAGCGTGCTCTTGAGGTCCATGGTGCCGTCCAGTGCGGTCATAATGGAATCCACCAGCGCAAGGCCGATGCCGCTGCCCCGCACCGAGTTGCTGCCCTTGTAAAACTTGGTCTTGACGTTTTCCAGATCCTCCGGCGGGATGCCGCGGCCCTGATCGATGATCTCGATGAAGGCTTTGTACTCGCCCTGCCAGATCTTGACCGTGATGCGTCCACCGGGGGCTGAATACTTGATGGCATTGTCCAGAATGTTGATGAACACCTGCCGCAGGCGGTCGGGGTCGGCGTAGACCGGGATCATCTCCTCCGGCTCAGAGTAGGCCAGCAGAAGGCCCTCCCGCTGGATGCGCGCTTCACAGAAAAGAACAGCATCCGTCAGCTCGGCCACGAGGTCCAGGGGGCGGCACTCCATTTTCAGGCGGCCATTCTGCAGGCGGCTGAAATCCAGCAGCTCCTCCACCATGTTGTACAGGCGGGCGGTCTCGTTGTTGATGATCTCCAACCCCTTGCGGTAGTTCTCATCGGTGGGGTCATCCAGGGTGCGCAGGGTCTCCACCCAGCCCCGGATGGAGGTGAGCGGCGTGCGCAGCTCATGGGAGACCGAGCTGATGAATTCGTTCTTCATCTTCTCCGTCTCTTCCAGTCCCTCGGCCATCTGGTTGATGGTGCCGCGCAGGCGGTCCACCTCGTCCCGCTCGTCACCGGTCACAGGCAGGCGGACATCCAGTTCTCCCCGGGCGATGCCGGCAGCGATCCGCTCCACCTGCCCCAGCGGCACCACGATGCCCCGCACGAAGTACAGGCCGGAGGCCACTGTAAAGCCCAGAATAGCCGCCACCACGATCAGACTGACGATGAAAACGCTCTTCAGCTGCGCCTGCACCAGCGTCAGGCTGGTGACAAGGCGCATGGCAGCCACGTCCTCGGCCGCATAGGGCACCAGACTGCATACGGCCATGACCGTTTCCCCGCTGGCGGTGCGGTAGATGGCCACACCCACGCCGTCCGGTGCATCCTGCGCCTTGTTAAAATCGTCCTGCACCACGATGCCGTCCGCACCTGTGCCGCTGGAGGAGGCGATCACGCCGCCGTAACCGTCCAGCAGCATGAACTCATATTTGTCTTTATCCGCAAACTGCTCCACCATCCGGCGCAGGGCCACACTGCGGTTGGCCGCGGCCTTCTGGGCCGTGTCGCCGGTGTACATTTTCAGCTGACCGTTGATGGAGGAAAAACGCCGCATCATGGTCTGCTGGACGCTGTTGTAGTAGCTGCGGCTGAAGTTGTACACGAACATGCTCTCCACCAGCAGCACCAGCAGCACGGTCAGGAACAGGCTTCCCCGCAGCCAGCGGTGGGTAATACCACTGCGCATTGCTTTTCCTCCTTTCTGTCAGTAATCCCGGCTCTCCTATTGGGAGAGCCGTCGGGTACAGCGCAACTGAGAGGTTTTTCTTTACTCCTCCCACCGGTAGCCGTAGCCCCACACTGTCATAATGTGGGTGGGGTGGCTGGGCTCATCCTCTACCTTCATCCGCAGACGGCGGATGTTCACATCCACGATCTTCACATCGCCGAAGTAGTTCTCACCCCACACGCCCTTCAGGATCTTTTCCCGCACCAGCGCGATGCCGGGGTTGTGGAAGAACAGCTCCATGATCTGGAACTCCACCTGGGTCAGCTCGATCTGCCGCCCGGCCTTGAGGAGAACACGGCGGTTCTCATCCAGCACAAATTCCCCGCTGACCAGTGTGGTGGGGGCATTTTCGTCTGCAGCGGAGCCGCCGCCCGAGCGGCCCACCCGGCGGCAGAGGGCCTCCACACGGGCCAGCAGCTCACTGACGCTGAAGGGCTTGGTCATATAGTCATCCGCACCGATGGACAGGCCGCGGATCTTGTCCTGCTCCTGCCCCTTGGCACTCAGGATGATGATGCCGATCTTCTGGTCGGTGCGGCGGATGGTCTCGCAGAGCGAGAACCCATTCATGCCGGGCAGCATCACATCCAGAATGGCAGCATCACAGCCGGGCTTCTGCTCCAGCAGAGGCAGGGCGGCTTCGGCGCTATCGGCCTCCACCGCCTCCATCCCCGCCAGCCGCAGGTTCAGCGCGATCATCTCGCGGATGCTGGCTTCATCCTCTACCACAAGTACCTTGACCATCTAAGACCTCCATATTTTTCTGCCTTCTCCCTCTGCCCAAGAGCACACGGAGAAGCATTTCACCTCAGAACACCCAGCCTGCATCCGGTAAACTTCTGCAAAACTGAGCGACATCATCAATTCAACCGGTACAACGACCGGGACAGTCGATAGCTCTGATCCTTCAGCACCACGTCCGGCCCGAACCTGGCCTGCATCTGGCGGGATGCCACCACGCCCAGGCGGGTCCAGCCCGCCGCGCTCTCGCTGGAAGGAACCAGGCGCATGGTCAGCACCAGCTTGCCCTCGTCCACGGTGCGCAGCTCCACGGCCTCTTCTCCCTCAGCGCTGTCGGTGAGCATCAGGTTGCCCTCCCACTCGGCGGGCAGCTCAATGTAGCAGCTGCTCTCCTCGTCCAGCAGACCGAAGCTCTTTTCCGGCTCCGGGCTGGTGTAGTCCATCCAGACGATAAAATCCATCCGCCGGCTCTGGCTCAGGTTCAGCAGGCCTGCTTCGTCGGGCTGGGTGGGGATCTCCACGATGCCGTCGCCGTCCAGATCCCGGCTGACCAGCGTGGAGACATTGCGCAGGGACGCATTGTACAGCTCACTGGTGCTGATCTGCTCAGCGGGCAGCATCTGCTGGCTTTCCTCATCAAAATAGAGCAGCACCGTGGCCAGATTGTTGCCCGAAAGACCGGTCCAGCCGTCCAGCACCAGATAGCGCTTTCCGTCCGCTCCCAGGCCCGCCGCCACAGCGGCGCAGCCCGAGAACTTATCTGCCGAAAGGCCCATGACAGCCACCTGCTGGAACATCCCGTCCCGGTCAACGGTCAGCAGCTCGATCTGCACCCCGCCGTCCTCCAGCGTTGACATCAGGATCAGATCCTCGTTGCCGCCGCCGGTGATATCCTCCACCAGATACTGCTCATAGGACTGTTCCAGAATGGCATTGACCGTGCCGTTCTCGTAGGAGTACACCGCCAGATAGCTGTCACCCTGCGCGGCGAGGTACCCCACCACCAGCTGGGTGGCGGCACCATCCTGCAGCTGTGCCAGCCGGACATTGTCCACTGTATCCGCCAGACCCTCGATGCTCTGGCGGACCTGCCACACGCCTGCGGCATCCTTCTGCAAAAATGCAATGCAGACGTTGGAGCTCTGGGCTGTGGTGTAGAGAACAGCGGCATCCTGCTGGCCGTCACCATCCAGATCCTGCAAAAGGAACGGCGAGAGCAGCTCCCCCTGCATCGGGTATTTCAGCTGGGCGCTCTCCCCCAGCCATTCATTCAGGGCATTTTGCAGTGCACCGTAGTCGCCCGGAAGGCGCGGGGCACGCAGCAGCTCCTCCACCTGCACATTTTCCGACATCGGAAGGCCGCACGCCGAGAGCAGGCCCATCATGCAGCCTGCACTCAACACCAGAAACCGTCGTCTTTTCAACCGCCGCCCCTCCCTTCTGTGGAAAATTTGCAAAGTCGTGCAGAAATACAGTATAATTATAGCATTCTTACCCCGCCATCACAAGCCCCAGCTGCTAACGCCCAACCGGGCAGCGCGGCATTCCCACGCAAGTGAAACGGGCCATTCCATCGCCCGCCCTACTGCCTGCGGCAGCAGGGTCCCACCCC
>OGXD01002302.1_pt1 | contig 12163 bp, 10 predicted proteins | sample 1576211 | NCBI WGS metagenome assembly OGXD01 (sample SAMEA3541470, study PRJEB24748) | human gut metagenome | biome: human gut; feature: human-associated habitat; material: faeces | place: China | collected 2012
ATCCTATCGGATTCATATTAGAAGTTCCTGCGGAACTTCGGATGCGCAGAAAGCAACGCAAAAAGATGATATAATATTTAGTTTAGAAAAGAGTCAGATATGATAGAAGTAACATTGAATCAGCCGGAATTTGAGTACGATATCCATTCACTCATCAAGGCGTTTTATCCGTCGGAATACGTCGGAGTATCCGCGGAAAAGAAGGAGTATGACGAGCCGGTGACATCCCGCATGCACGTGGAGTACACGGACGCTGCGATAACGCTGCGCTGGCAACAGGGAGAGACGATGCCTGCGGCGGAGCGTACCTTTGCAGTCGATGCTTTAGGCCGCCCGGAGACGAAGAACCGCCTGAAACAGAATCTGTATGAGCTTCTGTCGGAAGCGACCGGTCAGCATCTGCCGTGGGGAACGCTCACGGGAATACGGCCGACCAAGATACCGATGAAGCTGCTCGAAGAGGGAAAAAGCCGGGACGAGATCTATGCGTATATGAAGCAGACTTATTTTGCATCGGATGAGAAGATCCGCCTTGCGACAGACATTGCAGAGAGGGAGCTCTCCCTGCTTTCCAAGATCGATTATGACAATGGATACAGTCTGTATATTGGGATTCCGTTCTGTCCGACGACCTGTCTGTATTGCTCGTTTACCTCCTATCCGATTGCATCGTGGGTGAAGCGTGTGGATTCCTATCTGGATGCGCTGGAGCGGGAGATAGAGTTTGCAGCGGTGAAGTTTGCGGGCAGACATTTAAATTCCATCTACATCGGCGGCGGTACACCGACGACATTAGAACCTTATCAGCTGGACAGACTGATAAGGAAAATTAAATGCAGCTTCGATTTGTCAGACTGCCTGGAATTCACGGTGGAAGCGGGAAGACCGGACAGCATTACATACGAAAAACTAAAGGTGTTGAGACAGCATGGAATCTCGCGCATATCGATCAATCCGCAGACCATGAAGCAGGAGACATTAAAGCTGATCGGCAGACATCACACGGTGGAGCAGATGGTGGAGAGTTTTCACATGGCAAGAGAACTCGGGTTTGACAATATCAACATGGATCTGATCATGGGACTTCCGGAAGAGACACTGGACGATGTGCGCCGGACGATGGAGCAGGTGGCAGAGCTTGCACCGGACAATCTGACCGTACATTCGCTGGCACTCAAGCGGGCAGCGCGGCTGAATATGTTCAAGGAAGATTATAAGGATTACAAGATCATCAACACGCAGGAGCACATGGATCTGGTTGCGGACTGTGCGGCGCAGATGGGGCTTTTTCCATATTATCTGTACCGGCAGAAAGGTATGGCGGGCAATCTGGAGAACGTCGGCTATGCAAAAGAGGGCATGGCAGGCGTGTACAATGTGCTGATTATGGAGGAGAAACAGACCATCGTGGCGTGCGGAGCGGGAGCTTCGACAAAACGTGTCTGGACAGAGCCGAATCCGGATGGCACGCACCGGATTGAACGTGCCGAGAATGTCAAGGATGTAGCGCAGTATATCGCAAGGATTGATGAGATGATTGAGCGGAAGAAGAAACTTTTTGCAGAAGAATAAAAGTTTCTTCTTCCTGAAACAGTACATCAAAAAAATACTATTTAAGCTGAGCTGGACACATTATCAGATACTTATGCGTTTAGAAATGTCCTTTTTCGCATTTGTGAATGGTCATTGATGCTACAGGATGTCAGAATTTACTTGTTTGCGCTGTCAGCATCAATTACAGACTGGATCTGCTTCATCAAAGCATCATAGTTGTCCTGATTATCGATTCCGCCGAGCATAGGTTCGCCTATTATATTACCATTTCTATCGACTAAAATTGTTGTTGGAAATGCCATAATATCAGCAGCATATTTACCGGCGGCTGAATCAGAGTCAATGGAAAGATTGCGATAAGCGGCGCCCTGGCTTTCAAGGATTTTTTTTGCTTCTTCTATAGCAGCTTCATTTTCATCAAAAGTTTCGGTGTTAATACCAATAACTTCGCCCCCCATTGATTTAATAGCATCATTTAATTCGTTAAGCTTAGATAATTCAGCAACACAAGGCTTACAGCCGGTAAACCAGAAATTTATGACAGTTACGGCATTCCCGGAAAACAAATTCTGATCAACGGCATTGCCATCAAAATCTTTTCCGGAGAAATTCTGGAAAGGGGCTGTATCATCGGAATCATTTTTGGCGCCGGAAGTATCGGATACAGCATTTTGGCTTTCAATTTCAGTGATCTGATCTTCGATTTTACGAATGGTCTTAATATCATCGGTAAGAGTTTTTAACTCGCTGTCTGTAAACGAAGTCTTGTTTGCTTCGACAGTATCAGCAAGATAATCAGCATAATTTCCATCTGGATCAGCAGTACTTTTATTCATCATGCCAAAAACCTTGTCCCATACATCTTTATGATCTGCAAAGATCTGGTTTTCCTGCTGATATAAATCATCAAGCGCTGCATTGGAGTCATCGGCAGATGATTCGCTGGCGGATACAGCAGCAGTATTCTGCGTGTTCTCTGTTTTTGAAGTCTCCTGCCCGGCACATCCGGTGATTGATAATGCGGCACAGAGTGTAAAAAGTGCGATAATGTTTCTTTTTGTTTTCATGATAAATACTCCTTTAAATGATAAGAATTAAATAGCTGCTGGCTGGCTATTGCTGGTTATTGAGATTGCTGCTACATGTTTTTTCCATAAATTGGTAATGGATTGCATCCTTTGGACAGGCTTTCATACAGGCGCCGCATCGTATACATTCCGGATGATTTGGAGTCTTACGGACATCGACATCCATTTTGCATGCACCTGTACACAGACCGCATCCGACACATTTACTGTTTTCGACCTTGATGTTGAGAAAGGATATTTTATTAAAAAGTGAATAAATTGCACCAAGGGGACAAAGCCATTTGCAAAAAGGTCTGTAAAACAAAATACTTAAGACAATAACAGTAATTAAAATAAGGCATTTAAAAGAAAATAGCCTGCCAAGTGCAGATCGTATGGCGGAATTCCCGAGGGACAGAGGTATGGCACCCTCCAAAACGCCCTGTGGACATATGTATTTACAGAAAAACGGATCCCCCATTCCTATGGAGTTCGTCACGAGCATCGGCAGTGCTATAACGAAAACGATAAGAATGATGTACTTCAGGTATCTCAAAGGCTTTAGCCTGGCCGTAGAAAATTTTTTCCCGGGGATTTTATGAAGCAGATCCTGAAACCATCCAAAAGGACATAAAAATCCACATATAAATCTTCCAAGTGTCACACCGAGCAGAATGAAAAAGCCGGTTATGTAGTACGAAAATTTAAAATTTGAGGATCCGACGACTGCCTGAAAAGCTCCAATTGGGCAGGCGCCTGCAGCCGCAGGGCAGGAATAGCAGTTTAATCCTGGCACACATACTGTTTTGGCATTTCCCTGATATATTTTTCCTTTAAATAAATTTGGAATATGAATGTTGGTAAGCAATGTGGCAGCTGCCTGTATCCACCCGCGTATCCGGGCTGTTTTTTTTGATCGTATAGTTGTTCTTTTATCCAATTCCCACACACTCCAGACATAATTTTATTGCTTTGCCAAGCACGGTAGCTGCTTCGCCTCTGATTGCACCATAACCGATCATAAGAGTACCGGCGATGAATAAAGTGAACTGTGATATTCTTTTCCGCATCAGACAGATTACTCCTTTCGTTTACTGTTATTGTCTTTGTTGACCAGCTGACAGTAGTATTATACAATAGTGGATGTAAAATCCTTGTTAAGAAGCGGGAGAAATATTTTGAGATTATTGATTGTTGAAGATGAAAAAGAATTGTGTGATACAATTGCAAAAAGTCTGTATGATGCGGGCTATGAGGTGGATACCTCTTATAATGGAAGCGAGGCGCTTGAATATGTCCTGACGGAGGAATATGATCTGATTGTTCTTGACCTGAATTTACCGGGCATAGATGGAATGGATATTCTAAGGGAACTCAGGCGGGAGAATGAGGAGACAAAGGTGCTGATTCTGTCTGCGCGAAGCCAGATAGCGGATAAAGTGGAAGGGCTGGATGCAGGAGCCAATGATTACATGGAAAAACCATTTCATCTGCAGGAGCTTGAGGCGCGGATCAGAAGCCTGACAAGACGTAAATTTGTACAGAGAGATGTTTGCCTGAACAATGGGGACATAAGGTTCGATACAAAAAAGCGCGAGGCATATGCAAAAGAAGAGAGGGTGCCTTTGACCAGAAAAGAAAGTGGAATTTTGGAATATCTGCTTCTGAATCAGGGCAGACCGGTAAGCCAGGAAGAACTGATAGAGCATGTATGGGATGCATCTGTGGATAGTTTTAGCGGAGCTATCAGGGTACATATGTCTTCTCTCAGAAAAAAACTCAAGGCAGTGCTGGGATATGATCCGATTGTGAACAAGGTTGGTGAGGGTTATAAGATGCGAGAGGAATCAGAACAATGAAAAAAATGTCACTTCAGTGGAGACTTACGATCATAACTACATTGTTTATTGCAGTCATATGCGGATGCCTTACCCTGTTTTTATATAAGAACGGTGTGTATTATATTGATTTGCTGCAGGATACTGTTGATGCCCAGAGTGATGAGGACAACAGTGAGGAGGCTGATGAAATATATATTAATATTCCAGATGATAAATGGGATGATTTTGCAGATGATTTTTCCATTCAGGTATATAACAACAAAGCAGATTATAAAAAAAGAAGCTTGCTGTTCTCCACACTGCTGGCTCTTCTTGGAGGTGTTGCCACATATTTTCTGAGCGGACATGTACTTAAACCGCTTAGAAATTTTTCAGATAAAATTGAGGAAGTGCAGGCACAAAATCTGGCAGATTCGAGGATAGAAGAGAATGAAGTTAAGGAATTAAACCGGCTCAGTGTTTCTTACAACAGGATGTTGGAACGCCTCTCAGAAGCATTTGAGGTACAGAGGCAATTCACTGCAAACGCCGCACATGAGTTTCGTACACCGTTGTCGCTGATGCAGGTACAGCTTGATTTATATAATTCGACGGAGCACCCGGGCAATGACGAATGTGCAGAAAAGACAATTGCCATGATGACGGAGCAGAACGAAAGACTCAGCAGGATGGTAAAGATTCTTCTGGATATGAGTGAACTTCAGATTGTGGTACGTGATGAAAAAATCATGGTTGATGCACTTGTAGAAGAGGTTCTGGCGGATCTTGAACCACTTGCAATGGAGAAAAATATAAGGCTTATTGGAAAATGTAAGGATGTAACTATGGTGGGAAGCGATATCCTTATTTACAGGCTGGTATATAATCTTGTTGAGAATGCTATAAAATACAATCGTCCGGGCGGGCAGGTTGTTGTGACGGCGGAGTGGAAAGAAAAACATGTTTTTCTTTCCGTAGAGGATACAGGAAGCGGAATTCCAGAGGAACTCAGAAAACGGGTATTTGAACCATTCTTTCGTGTGGATAAATCCAGAAGCAGGGAACTGGGGGGAGTAGGCCTTGGACTTGCGCTGGTTTATGAAATTGTGAGAGTGCATGATGGCAATATTGTAATCAGGGACAATCCGTCTGGGGGCACAGTTTTTGAAGTGATTTTTTAATGACAGGATCATATTTGTGATAAATGATTGCATGGTCCTTGATGCTTGACGTGCAGGAATACAAAACGTATAATAATCGGAGGATATAAGGCAGAAAATGGAGGAACGCTCATGGCATTAAGCAAGAAGCCGGTCAACGGCATGAAAGATATTTTACCGGAGGAGATGCAGATCCGGGATTACGTGCAGCAGGTCATCAAGGAGACCTACCGCAGTTTTGGATTCACACCGATCGAGACACCTTGTATGGAGAACATTGCAAATCTGAGCAATAAGCAGGGCGGCGAGAACGAGAAGCTGATCTTCAAAGTGATGAAGCGCGGTGAGAAGTTAAAGATCGCAGAGGCAAAGGAAGAGGCGGATTTGGTCGATTTTGGAATGCGTTACGATCTGACGGTGCCGTTAGTCCGTTTCTATGCGAACAACGCCAATGATCTCCCGTCCCCGTTCAAGGCATTGCAGATGGGCAGTGTGTGGCGTGCAGACCGCCCGCAGCGCGGACGTTACCGCCAGTTTATGCAGTGTGATATTGATATTATCGGTGAGCCGAGCAATCTCGCGGAGATCGAGCTGATCCTTGCAACGACAACGACGATCGGCAGACTCGGATTCAAGAATTTTGAGATCCGCATCAATGAGCGCCGCATCTTAAAGGCCATGGCAGCGTACAGCGGTTTCCCGGAGGAAGAATTTGATACCGTATTCATCATTCTGGACAAGATGGACAAGATCGGTCTTGACGGTGTGGCGGAAGAACTTGCCAGGGAAGGCTATGCGAAGGAGTCGATTGATAAGTATCTGGCACTGTTTGAGGGCGTATCAAAGGCGCAGAACGGTATCAAATATCTGGCGGACACCTTACAGGGCTTTTTGGAGCCGGAGGTGGAGCAGAATCTCCAGGAGATTATCGATAGTGTGGAGACGGCGAAGACAGCCGACTTTAAGATGGTATTTGATCCGACACTTGTGCGCGGAATGAGCTATTATACAGGAACAATTTTTGAGATTGCAATGCCGGAGCTGGGAGCAGCGTGCGGCGGCGGCGGACGTTACGACAAGATGGTCGGCAAGTTCACCGGAAATGACGTTCCGGCGTGCGGATTCTCCATCGGCTTTGAGCGCATCATTCTTCTTCTGATGGAGAGCGGTTTTACCGTGCCGATGCAGCGCCCGAAGGTGGCATACCTCATTGAAAAAGGCTGTACCTCGGAGCAGGTATCGAAAGTGATCGCCAGGGCACAGGAGGAGCGTGTTGCCGGGAAGCAGGTGCTTGTCGTGCGCATGAACAAGAACAAGAAGTTCCAGAAAGAGAAGCTGACAGCCGAGGGCTACAAGGACATTGTCGAGTTTTACAAAGACTGATCCGGAAATGATCTGACAGAGAACGCCATAGGATGATCTATGGCGTTTTTTACATAATGGGAAACTTCGTTTCTATTACATAAAAAAGCTTCGCGGGGATGCGCACGTTTCTTAAAGGAGATTACGAACGGTATAAAGTAAAAAAATAGAAACAGCTTGCAGATGGAGGGCATATGGGAAGAATTATCGGTATTGATCTTGGAACGACGAACAGTGCGGCGGCAGTGTGGGAAAACGGAGAGAGTCATCTGATTCCGAATGCGTTTGGAGACTATCTGACGCCTAGCGTAGTCAGTATAGGCAAAGATGGCACGGTGTACGTGGGAAAAATTGCAAAGGAGCGTCTGGTTACGCACCCGGTGGATACGGTAAGCGTTTTTAAACGATTTATGGGAACGGAAAAGATATATTCGCTCGCCGGGAAAAAATACCGTCCGGAGGAACTTTCCGCGCTTGTGTTAAAAAGATTAAAGGAAGACGCGGAGCATTATCTGGGGGAGGAGATTACGGAAGCGGTCATCAGTGTACCGGCATATTTTAACGACCTTGCAAGAAATGCAACAAAAAATGCGGGGGAACTGGCAGGATTTCATGTGGAGCGCATCATCAATGAACCTTCGGCTGCATCATTATATTATCAGTGCCGAAGCCAGATGGAGGATGCCGTCATGCTGGTGTTTGATTTTGGAGGGGGAACGCTCGATGTGTCATTGGTAGAGTGTTTTGATAACATTGTGGAGATTCTGGCGGTCAGCGGAGACAATCATCTCGGCGGAAGTGATTTTGACCGGTTGATTGCAGATATGTTCTGGAAGTCGTGCGGACTTTCTGAAAACCGCTTCTTGGCTGAGGATGCGGCAATTGTGTTGGAGCGTGCGGAAAACTGTAAGTTTGAACTGACCGGTCAGGAGACTGCACAGATGTGTGTGACACTTGCCGGGAGAGAATATCGGATGGAGGTCTCCAGAAAGGAGCTGATCCGGCAGGCGGAGCCGCTGTTTGAACGGATGGCACAACCGATCCGGCGTGTGTTGTCGGACGGGCAGAAGAGTGCCAGAGAAGTAGATGCGGTAGTGCTTGTTGGAGGGTCCTGTAAAATGCCGGTGGTGCAAAAGTATTTGAATTATCTGTTGCAGCGCACGGATATTGCGGTTGTCAGCCCGGATTATATGATTGCGCTCGGCGCAGGAGTGTATGCAGGCATCAAGGAACGCAATGCGGATATTCGCGATATGCTTCTTACGGATATCTGTCCGTTTTCTCTCAGCGTGTCCCAATACAACGAAGCAGATCCGAACCGTGATCTCTGTGATGTGCTGATTGAGAGGAACATGGCGCTCCCGGTCAGCAGGGAGACTATTATGACGACGGCACATGACAGGCAGACCAAAATGAGGTTTAAAGTATACCAGGGGGAAGCAATGTACGCGGAGGACAATCTGCTGTTGGGAAGCATCACGGTTCCGGTTCCTGTCGGACCGGAAGGAAAAGAGAAGGTGCGGGTGCGTTATACCTACGATATCAATGGAATTCTGGTGGTAGATGTGCACGTCGTATCGACAGGACAGGAAAAACAGCTGGTGATCCGGAATGATAAGATCAAACTATCAGAAGAGGAACTGAAAAAAAGACTGGAGCAGTTGAATAAACTGAAGATTCATCCGAGAGATCTTGAGGAAAACAGGCTGGTGCTTGCGCGTGCTGAAAAGCTGCATCGTGAGACAACGGGATATATCCGGGAACAGATTGATAGTCGTGTACAGTATTTTAATTATTATCTGGGAAGACAGGATGTCCTCTCCATCAACAAGGGCAGAAAACAGCTGAATCTGTTTCTGGACTATGTGGAGGAGCAGTGTCTGCAGGAGACGGCATTTGAGGGAACAGCAGACGGTTTTTCCCGGTGGTATGAGAGTAGTAAGCAGGCGGTCGATGCGCAGGATCAGGCGGATTACCGCAAAGAGGAACAGGAATATGAATTGTGGAGGGGCGGACATCTGACCAGCTAGAAGAATATGACAATATGGGAGATACTGGGAATTTCCCAGACTACAGATCAAAAACAGATCAAAAAAGTGTATGCTGCCAGAGTAAAGAACTGTCACAGGGAGGAAAAGCCAGAGGAGTGGGCAGTGCTTCACGATGCTTACCAGCGCGCCATTCAATACGCGAAAAGACAAGAGAAAGAAAGTGACCTGAACGGAAGCAGGATGGTTCCGAGTCCGGTGAAACCGGTGGCACGGGAAGGCTTAAAAGAGCGGGACGCGGCGCTGGAGAAGGAAAACGGACAGCCTGAAACCGATGAGACAGAAGCACAATGGCAGGAGTATTTTGCACGCATTCGTGCCGGACAGGAGAGAAGCAGGAAAATGCTGACAGAGGAGTTGCCGGAGCGGCTGCGAGGTCTCACATTGCAGGGGGAAGGAACCCAGAAGAAACGCTGGGAAGAGTTCCTGCAATCGGAGTTGGCGATTACTCTGTACAAAGAACCAGAGTTCTGGAGACAAATTGGTGAACATGTGAGGGCACAGGAGTGGTCGGAGGAAGCATGCCGCTACATAGGCAAACGCGTGGAAGACATAAAATATGAGTTTAACAGTCGTGATTATACGGAATTATGGCGTGTGCTGGATGAACTTGAGAGGATTTGTCTGGAGGAGGCACTGAAAGATCCGTTACGGAGAACAAAGATAACGCTGCGTGGATTTGGATTGACGATCCTTGTGTTCGTGCTTATCGGAGTGTTTGTCAGAATTATTTAGAACGGATAAAACCGTTGAAAAATCGCGTTTCATGGTGTAAGATAAAAAAAGCGCCGGACAGGCTGCTGCCCGGACAGATTTGAAGAATATTTTTAGATTGATACAAGGGAGTTAAGAAAATGACACAGTCGAGAACACATAACTGTAATGAGCTGCGTCTTTCCAATGCGGGAGAGAAAGTAACGCTCGTCGGATGGTACGAGAATCTCCGCAAGGTCAGCAAGAACCTGGGATTTCTTATTTTAAGAGATTTCTATGGAACGACCCAGATTGTCGTTGAGACAGAAGAGATGATGGAGAAGCTGGACGGAGTGAACAAGGAGTCCACCATTTCCGTAACAGGAACCGTCAGAGAGCGCTCCAATAAGAATACAGAGCTTCCGACCGGAGAGATTGAAGTCGTGCCGGAAGGGATCGAGATCCTTGGAAAGTGTATCTACAATGCACTTCCGTTTGAGATTAACCAGTCCAGAGAGGCGGATGAGAACACCAGATTAAAATATCGCTATCTGGATCTGAGAAATCCGTCGGTCAAGAGCAAGATCGTGCTCAGAAGCCGCATCGTGGCAGAGCTCCGCAATAAGATGAACGAGCTGGGATTTTTAGAGATCACGACTCCGATTCTGACCTGCTCTTCCCCGGAAGGCGCGAGAGATTATCTGGTACCGGCCAGAAATCATCCGGGCAAGTTCTATGCACTGCCGCAGGCACCGCAGCAGTTCAAGCAGATTTTAATGGCGTCCGGATTCGACCGCTATTTCCAGATTGCACCGTGTTTCCGTGATGAGGACGCAAGAGCAGACCGTTCTCCGGGAGAGTTCTATCAGCTCGATATGGAGATGGCATTTGCTTCTCAGGAGGATGTGTTCTCCGTTGTCGAGGAGGTGCTGCCGCCGGTATTTGAGAAGTATGGTGTATACAAGGCTGCTTCCAAGGCTCCGTTCGTGCGCATTCCGTATCTGGAGTCCATGGACAAGTACGGCACCGATAAGCCGGATCTCCGCATTGATCTGGTATTGCAGGATGCGACGGAGGTCATGGCAGACTGCGGATTCGGTCCGTTCGAGGGACAGACCGTAAAAGCGGTTGTCGTGGACGGATTTACCGCGACCAGAAAAGTGATCGACGGAATCTGTGCTGAGGTGGAAGTGCAGACGGCCAACAAGGCATACTGGTTCAAGCTGGACGAGAACGGCGAATTTGTGGGAGGTATCTCCAAGTTCTTGCAGGAGCGCAAGGAGGCAGTCATTGCTGCCCTCGGATTGAAGCCGGGTGACTTTATCGGTCTGACCGCCGGCAAGAAGCTGGCAGCGCAGAAGACCGCAGGCGTACTCCGCAGACTGCTTGGCGCTGCAAGCGAGAAGCATATGAAGAAAGATTGCTATGAATTCTGCTGGATCGTAGATTTCCCGATGTATGAGATCGGCGAGGAGTCCGGAGAGCTGGAATTCTGCCACAACCCGTTCTCCATGCCGCAGGGCGGTATGAACGCACTCTGCAACGAGGAGCCGCTTTCGATTCTTGCTTATCAGTACGATCTGGTGTGCAACGGCGTAGAGCTTTCCTCCGGTGCGGTTCGTAACCATGACCCGGAGATCATGATCAAGGCATTTGAGCTGGTTGGTCTCGGCGAGGAGGATGTGAAGGCAAAATTCCCTGCCATGTACAATGCATTCTGCTATGGAGCACCGCCGCACGCTGGAATCGCTCCGGGTGTTGACCGTATGATTATGCTGATCTGCGGCGAGGAGAGCATTCGTGAGATCATCCCGTTCCCGATGAACAAGAACGCGATGGATATCATGATGGGAGCGCCGGCGACTGTAGATCAGAAGCAGTTGGACGATGTTCATATCCGCATTCAGATGCCGGAAGAAAAATAGCGTAAAGCGACAGCAATAAAGACACAGGCTTTTGGACAGACTATCTCCAAAAGCCTGTTTTACTCTATATCAAGTAGAAGATTTGAATCAAAAAGGAGATCACAGAGAGAATATGGGAAAAAGAACCGGAAAGAACCGTGGAACGGGCGGCAGGGCAGGATACGGGAAGCGCGTGGCTGCGGTGGGAATGATGTTCGTGATGTTGTTTTCTTTTGCAGCCTGCGGGAAGACGAGCACTTCTGAGGAAGCAGAGGCACTGAGCGGAAGCTGTATCGATATTTTGAACAAAGTATACGAAACGGCCGATCTGGATGAATCCATGCGGGACGCCATGCAGTATTATGAGACGACGACGATCGATGCGGATATGGAAGAATATGTGCTGGGCACAGATGCGATCACGTATACCGACTCTGCGTATTCTGCTCCGATGATGACGTCGGTGGCGTATCAGTGTGTTGTGCTGCGCGTGCCGGAGGCGCTGCTTTTCCCCCACAGCGCAGCTGCGTCCCAAGCGTTTTGCGCAGCAAAACC